>Ga0100402_1000562_pt1 | contig 43717 bp, 21 predicted proteins | sample CryGeyme20150102_FD_80419 | JGI IMG/M metagenome (GOLD analysis project Ga0100402, IMG submission 80419) | Groundwater microbial communities from Crystal Geyser aquifers in Utah, USA - Crystal Geyser metaG 2015-0102 | ecosystem: Environmental > Aquatic > Deep subsurface > Groundwater | place... | reverse complement strand
TAGTGATATCGGCGTCGATATTGTTGGTTGGTTATTTTTGTTCATAAATTTGGATGAATACATAGTAAAAGCCCATCCAAAATATGGCCGCATACCAAACAGCTGATCCTTAGGTACCAAAAACCAGGAACTGCCTTGATGCCACACTCTATCTTCTGAAGAAGCAGTGGTGCTGTTCTTATAAACGTAAGGTGATGGGTTCAAGTCCACTATGGTACACCTTTTTACAAAAATTTGTAAAAAGGTGTACTTTTGGTCTACCAAGTACACCAAAGTACACCAAAATGGTACACCCAGTGGTACACCTTTTTACATATACCCGTAGTCTACTACCTGGTATAATGAATAATTTTCTTGGTGTAACCAATTTGTCCTCGCGACAAAAACTTTTGTCACTTTTTGGGACCACGTCTCTCTCAGCTTTCACACCACACAAAACTTACATACTACTACTCCCAGTACAGTAGGGTCTACTATACTACTACTGTACCGGTACCAGCACAACTCCATCATATTATTATTACTACTATCATTGCGACTTTCATTGCGACTGATCCTCCCAACACTTTTATTTTAATTTTAATTATTGCTTATTAGAATAATTTAGTTTTTTGTATTTAAACCTCTCTATCCTCTTTTTAAACACAAATACACTACTTGCATCATGCCCATTGTCGTCCATACCTTGATTCATGGGATCATTCTCGGTGTCCTCAACTTGGCCGGCACTTTTTTCTTGGAGAGCTTCTGCCAGGATGATATAGCACGATTGAAGGCGAAAAAGGGAGGTGCGGAGCTCTATCGACAAGCAGTGGTTGCAAATTTCGTCAACATCGGACTCGGGGTTCCCATCACACATTATCTTCGGGTGGTCTACACATCCCAAGCTGGACTTACTTTGTGGGAACAGGTTCAGAGTGTCATTGGCATTTTGGTGTTGGAAAGTCTCTTTTATTATTTTATCCACAAGGCCTTTCACGAGTACCGATCTCTCTACTGGATGCACAGTTTCCACCACAAATTCAACGACGTGGTACTTCCTTCGACAGCTTGCGCGGTTTCGATTGCCGAGTTTTCCATTGCGTACATGCTGCCGATTGTTGCGGGAAGTCACATTATGAAAGCTGATCGTATTTCAGGAATCATAGCCTCTGGAATTATTGGGGTAAGCAACTTGATGATCCACTCGCCCTTCATGACACAGTTTGAATTCCCCGACTGGTTGGCGTCAGCTTCAAGTCACTTTCGTCATCATCGTAAACTGACTACAGATTACGGTGCTCCGTTGCTGCATTTTGACAGCATTCTTGGCGCAAAGTCAGCTGCCAAGGAATGATAATCTTGAGTACATGTTGCTAGCTTTATTCATAACATGATGGTGCTAAAATTGTGTGCTTGAACTATGCTTACCGATTTGTACGGTGGAAAAGCAGTAGAGGTGCGTTCTAGATTTGCTGACAAACCTAGAGGTATAGCAAAATTGTCCACTGCTGGTCCAGAATTTACGTATTATAGATATAGAGTACAACACATAGAATAACCAGTAGAACAAAACCTACTTTTGAATCATAGGATTTTTTGTATTATTATTTACAGTTCATAATATTATGATACACATGTTTAGCAGTCGCCAGTCACGCTCGTGTAGATCTGGATTTCTTTTTCCTCGCCGCGGTGGACCCAATAGCCACGTGCAATGCCAGTTGCCGAAACAGAGCCTGCATCGGATCCAATCGAAGTCTCTTGTGACGACGCATCATCCTCTTCGGCAGTCTCCGTCAGATCCACCAAAGATGCACGACTGTGAAGAGCTTTGAAAGCTGATGGTGGTGTTTCTGTACTGCCCACCACGGGTGGTAAACCACGAGCTGACCGGCCCTGGCCATCCTCGTAAATGTACTGGGGCAAAACAGAACGATCCATGTATTTGTCCAAGGTCTGAAGGTAATTTTTCCCAGCAAAGATCATTTTATCGCGCAGTTGCTGCCGGAAAAAATGCTTAACGAGACTCCACACCATGCGAAAGATAGGATTTGCTCGAATGATTATTACGCGTTTGATTTTGCCGGGATAGTACTCTTTGGCTGTTTTGACAATATCGCGCAATACACCCAAAACTTCCGGGTCTAAATGTTTGGACGACAGACCTTTCAAGTCGTAAATGCACGTGACTCCCACTGTCTTTCGTTGTTGCCTTTGTTCGTAGTCGTCCAGCCAGACACCTCTCGTGATGAGTTCTCGCATCCATATTCCGTGCCGCATAAGGGCTTCCTTGCCGTACTCTTTAAGTCCCGTACTTACGTCTAATGCTCCACCGCGTTCGACAAAAATAGGATCTCCTTCGCGATCGTATCCATCGAGGATGGTATTGGGAGTATTCTCCAGGAGTAGAGGGGGCGGTGTGTAGTTTTGGACAAGATTATCCACGTTATTATCCATTCTCCATTGAATCATGGCCCTGAATTTGGCCTCGGCTCCTTCGTACCCAGCAGGTGCAAACATGAATTTCACCAGGGTATGAGGATCATTCATCCGATAATCGACATCGGATAGTCGCTGTTGTAAGTCCTTTAATCTGTTCTGATCCTCTGGTGATAACGACCAAGCATCGACAACAGCCTGAACATTTTCGGAGTTCCAGGGATCCGGATGAGGATGGCGGATTTGATCCGAGTAGTAACTCATTGGCCTGTGTGTTCTTCTTGTGTTGCGTACTCGAGTCTCGAGTAGTAGTAGAGTATAACAGAGCAAAAATTGAAAAAGTTTAGTCCGTCACAATTCAAAAATCTTGCAGTAGACATACTACTGTGTTGTAAAACAACGAATAATAATTCATTACTGTGCTGTTCATCAGAAACGCACTACTTTGTACTCGTAGTACCCACTACTAGCTAGCTAGTAGTAGTATGCATCATTGGAATGCAATAAAACTCCGCCTCGCTGATTATTTTTTCTTAGAATTGTGTAGTCTACTAGTACCCTAGTCTAGCTAGTAGTAGCTCTGCCTGGCTACTATTAGTAGTAGTAGTAGTAGTAGTAGTAGAAGAAGAGGACCCTACCACAAGTAGTAGCTACTAGTAGACTAGTAGTCTGTAATAGAGTGCCACCTGTACCAGCTAGAAAATCGAATCCCATGTGTTTCACTCTGATTTGCTTATCTGTTCCTGGCTTTTTAAAGGTCTTAAGAAAGACAAAAATGAAAAGTGTGCTACCTATTTTCCAAATAATTGCGGCCTGGGTGGATACAGTCATCTACAAGATTTTAAAATTCTGATAGAAATTCAAACGAGACTTTTATTCGATTATTAGTGCCGTAGTCTAGTCTACTAGTAGAGCTAGTTCGTAAATTATTATTATTTTTTTGTTTACTGTATTTGTTATTTAGAGTACTTATTTACTTAAATTAGATATTCAAATTTTTATTTTTTTGTATTTGTTATTTACTTCGATATTACGTAGTTGTTACTACCGATTACTGTAGTTAGTTAGTAGTTACTCGAGCAGTTTAGTTTGTCGGCTGGCCATAACTAAGGTACCCTAATAATACCCTCGGAATTTTTTGTGACTCATGAAACGAAAATAATAATCGATGAAAATAAAGTGGCGGCGTACTCTACTACCTTTTACTTTTTACCAAGTCCATCGATCGTAGTGCAGCAAAGCAGTGAAACCAATCATGGCACGCCTCCGTCGCAAACAAGCCCGGTCGAATTCTCAACGAAGTGCTGCTCACGACGAGTACTCGGGGTGTTCGATGCTGGGCTATAGTATCTATGATTATTTAGAATGCATCCTGCCTACTACAACTTGTTTTCCGGCTACTACTACTACTACTACCAGCAGCCAACGAAGCAGAAGCAATCATCAACAATCCTCTTTCTTTCGAGTTGCAACGTGGAATGGATTTTTAGTTATTGCGATTATTTTTCAAATACATTTCTACCTTACGTACAATAGGATTGCAGTACGTTCCTGGCAACAACCGCCTGATTCTACAAGTGGCACTATCCAGAATACGAGTGTTGCAACATCCAGAACAGTGTCATTGTTCTCACAACAACAACAACAACAACAAAGTACATTCCCCGTTGTTGACTTTTTATCTGTAGGAAGTTTGCGACGATTGGATTCTATGCAATCACAAAAGGAGACCTTTGCCTCCCATGTGAGCTTACGGATTTTTTTTAACATTACGGAATTGGATGATGACGAACCAGATTGTTCCAATGAATTACAAGCTGTCGATGCCTACGCTATTGCCGACTTTTGTCGTGGTCCTACCAACAGGGGGGGAGGAGGAGCACAAACTGTTCCACTCCGATCGTTCATGGCAGGTATTTATGCTCGTAGGGAATGGTTGGCCAAAAAGGCGTCTCCGACAGGATGGCTTTGTGCCCAAAAGAGACCAGTGTTCGGATTCATCAAAGTTCTGAGACAATATCAAAAACAGCAACAAGAGCAGCAGCCCCACCAAAAACAAGCACAATCATCAGAATCAGCACTGCCCGACTATTTGCTAGTGGGAGATGATGATACGTACTATGATTTGGAAGCCTTTGGGACAAATTTTCCAGCCAATGGCAGTTCGGCGCCCATTGTTACTGCAGGATGTGTGGTTCGGCAACCGATTCATTTGATGAATCTGACGTTTCCCTTTGGAGGTTTTGGTACCATCTTTTCGAGGGGAAGTCTAAAAGTTGCATTGGAACCTATTTCATGCCCCCGCGATACGGGTCCATGTGAACAAATAGCAAAAAATTGGATGGGTGAAATGAATGTCTGGCAAGAGGGAGACAGCCGTCTGGATATTATGGAAAAAATGGTCCGCAGGGCACGATTTGTGGAATACAAAAACTGGCATAAGGAACGGCACTACTGTTGGCATTCCGATTGGTTTTTGGCCTATTTTACCAATTGGTACAACCTGTCAAAGCATGATGATAACGACGCCTACTTTGCAAATGTTCCCCAATATCGATTGCATAGCTACGGGCAAGATTCTGTAATATATGCGGATGCCAAAGGACGTTGTCGCAATTCGAATCCCGATGGTTCAAATCTCGAGCTGGATGTGGCACATTATGTTAACACAACTGTGATGCACTTATTGAACGACCGTGCGCGCCAACAAAATCCACAACATTGGAAGCCTACCTTGATGAATTAATGTCTGCGAGGAAGGATAGACATAGCATCGACTGGGAACTTAGCGTAAGTTTCCTGTGCCTTCTACAGGAAACATAGGCACGTAACAATGTACAAAGCCAATTTTGTCACAGACATTACTAGTATGTTTTTGTATCTGAAGAACTAAAAATTGTTCGATTAATTATTAAATTAAATGTTGTACGGTAGAAAGCTGGTAGTCTACTGAGTACCAGCAGGAACTAGAGTGCGTCGAAACCAAGAAGTAATTGAGGACGCACATATGATCTTATACCGAAGTTTTTATCGCAACTCCAAACCATTCTTAGATGATGAGTATCGGTTGGAATTTGGAATTAAGCACGACCAACCAGAGCCCATTACTTTATTAGCCTGGAGACCGACCGCAATGCAGACCTGTTTGAGATTATAAGATTCATAGAGATGGCCAAAATAACTCCTGGTGAAGGAAGGAAGAATCGGCCAAGGAAAGCAGCTAACATTGCTCAAGTCGAAACATCATCCGAGTCACTCTTGGATCAAGTGGCAGCCATTATGGGGCCACCTTCTTCCAACCTGAAACCTTCTGAGGTGGTCGATGGTAACACTTCCATTGATCCTAACAAAAACACGGAGACCAAGAGGAAGAAGAACAAGAAATCCAAGGTGTTTCTTGAAGAAGCAGACCGTACGAAAATTTCAACAAAGGAACGAAAGCAAGTAAAAAAGCCCACACCCCCCACACCGGAGAAAAACGAGGGTTGGCAGGAGATAGCAGAAAAATCGACAAAGATTAGGAAGCAAAAAGTCAACCGAACAATACCAGAGGCTTCAATCACTTCGAACAGTACAGCAGCACTGTCAGCTCCACAAAGTTCCTCGGTTACTTTAATAGAGAATCTCGAGGTTGTTAACCAGAGGGGGCGCAAGAAAAAGTCAACGCCATCAATCCAGAAGAATGGTTTACCTGCCACAACAAAGGTCGATGCTGTCCGCGAACAATTGAACGAAAAAAAACGGTCAAAAGCTCGACGAAAGTCTGCCTTGACCAAACAAGACATGGAATTAGAAGCCAACGGTGTTACTCAAGTGGGATGGTTTAGTCTTTCCGTCAAGGAAACCAAAGATAGTTCGAGCGAGGAAGAGAGGGAAGAACGGACCGAAAAGACGCGAGGAAAGTCAAAAATTAAGAAACAATTGAGGTCGACGGTCGAATACTCTTACCCGCATTATTCACCAACCACTCGTGAACAAATAACTGTCTCTGCAACCGCACCTTGCTATTACCTGTGCCAAATTGGCAATATCAGTAAGAAGAAAAGACGCAAACTCTATAATATTTCGAATCTGTTTGCGCCACGGGAACATTTGATATTATTATGTGATCTGGATACCGGCAAACAACAGCAAAAACAACAACAGCGACGGCGACGAAGGATCTACGATTTTAATGTGAGCCTCTTGTGGCAAGTTATCGATCGGCGTCAAGATAAATGGTGGATTGAATCTCGCTTGCCTTTGTACGAAACGGCGCACGAGGATGAAGTTTTTGCCAATTATAGCAATGGTACCTCGAAAAGTAATGTCAATGGAAATTCAAGCGCGAGGGAAGAGGAGAAGGACAACGACGAAGCTGACATGCAAGTGCTATCGATTTTCTTTGGTCCTAATAAAATTGACGAATGCAGTAACGACGGCATCATGAGTGAGAATGAAGACGACTCTATTGGTAGATTTTCTACTTGCAGTGTAGAATCAGTGGCCTTTAGCGACGATGATGAGGGCGCCGATCAAGTTTCGTTTCTTGGTAAAGTGAGAGAAAAGGTCGAAGTCATGCCAGGCGAGTTCATTGTTCTGCGAAAGGAGGAAGAAACGTATGAAGCCATTCGGAACGGGACGTACATGTCTTCTCTGTGTCTGGGATGTGGAAAGGCCTTGGTATCGGTTCAAGACGCTCTCCAAGTAGCTTGTCCTTCTTGCGGGTCCATCACCCCTCTGAATGGTATTTGTTTGCACCGCCCCTTTGGCATAGCCACTGGAGTCAAACGCACGGTCTGTGAGCATTTGCTGACAGCTAGAAAGAGTATCTTTGTTGCTGCTACTACTGCTGGAAATGACGGAAAAGATGACGCCAATAATGCCCAAAAGGATGGGAATGTCAACAGGAAAAGCACCAAAATTCCGTTGTACATTGCCAGCAGCCGTACTAGCGCCTCAGCGAATGAAGTTCGCAGGATTCCCACCGTGGCTGCGTTGGGCGCCACTGCAATGAATAACCGCGTGAAAATGGCAGCTCTTAAGGCCAAAGCGTTTGGCCGCGCTAAAAGATGTGGCAAAGTACAGTGAAGAATACTGCGCTACTCGCTCCTCGAGTACCTTGGAAGGGGTTGTATCATAAAACATATGTTTTATTCATTTTTATTTTCTCTTAAACACCAAGTATTGCAGTATAAATCAGTGTAATTATTGTTTCGAACAGAGGACACATAGACGAAAACGAGACGGACGGCATACAGCTTTACTTTTTTGCGGTGGTGTTTCGACCCTCCTTCTTGACTTCTGTCTTGGTTTCTTCCTCTTCCTCGGGTTTCACCTCAACATCTGGAACAACAACAAACGCTTTCTTCTTCAAACGAAGAGTCTTCTTCTTGCTCTCTTGAACATAGCCTTCGTTTCGCAGCTGCTCCAGAGTGTAAAAGAAATTGGGCCCGCTCGTGTTGGTCCCGAGCTTTTCCGCGAGTTGCTTCTTACTGAGAGCCTTGCCACCAGTTTTGTGGTTCTCGATAAGCTCCTCAAGCATCTTCTTCGCTGTTTTGTAATGATAGGAATATTTCATAATACGTGCATGAAGCTCTTCATTGGTAGTGGGTTCCTTGGCCATATCCTCCTTGTATTCATCTGATGCAGCTGCCTGTACACCTGCTTCAGTGAGCTGATAGGAAATTGTGCGCACTTCATTGACGACCTCAACGAGTCCCTCGTTTACGAGACGATCAATAACACCTTGACGCTTCATGATCGACTCTTGCTCTTCTTTAATGAGCTCCTGGTTAGCTCCAGTCATTACTTTCAAGTCAAAAGGCTTCTGGCGCAAGTGAAACTTCATGAGATTCTCCAGCTCGGTCTCTGTTTCTTCCTTCACTTTCTCGGAAGAATTTTTTTGATTCTTTAGAGACTCGTTCTTGACATTGCCCGTCTTGCTTTTTTTACCGCGTCGGTGCGTGTTCTTGCTCGCAGCAGACGATGATTCCAAAAAAGTATCGTCTTTACCGCCGGAAGTACCATCCTTTCGCTTCTTGGATGTCTTTGTAGAGCTATCCACTATTTCCTTAGCTTGGTTGGTGACCAGAGCAGTTTCTTTCGATTGTTTTGTCATGCTAGATGTGTGCTGTCGAACTTCGGATCGGTTGGCAAATTTTCAATTTTGTTGTTTCCAATTCAGATTTGTGAGAGTTGGAAACAAGCATTTTTTGTTTGTGTTTGCCATTCAATGGAAACATCGACAGCTTTGTTTGGAGCGTGGAAACTCAAAAATCTGAATAGCATAGTTATTACCATTACAATGAGTTATAAATGAATTTTTGCACAACTAAAAGGAGAGAATACAACTCCCACGAAATTCATATCATATCGATCGATCGATGGAGCGAACGAAGATTCTCCGTGATTTGAATTTGTTGCTGCTAGGTAGGCGCATTTGCAACACCTTAGATCATTGGTTCTTGTCGTCTCCCACTAATCCTCAGCCTCCTATACTCAACTCATGGTGGCGGAGTCCTCTGCATCTAGGAGAAGTGTATGTATCAGGTCTACTCAAACGATTGATTTTCAGCGTGCCTATTCCTACCCAAAATGAGCATTCGTATTTTAGGACCTGCCCATACTCTTCACTAACCCCGAGTTCTTACTACTACTCTACTACTAGACTAGTAGTAGTAGTAGTAGTAGTAGTCGTAGCTAGATTAGACTACTACTACCAGGTACGAGTACGGTAGTCTACTTGCATTTTGGGGGGGAAAATCATCTCTAAAATGAACTCTATCCCTAAAACATGAAATGCACTCCATGTCGGTCATGACAAACGCGTCGTAATAAAACGTAACGTTAAAAAAGTACTCCCTTAATGTTGCTGCAGAGTACCCCGGAATTAGTTAAAATAAATGGCCATTACAGCAAAGACCGCAAAGCTCTCATGATGACGAAGAAACAGCATTATTTCGAAACCAAACTCACACAAACTACGTAAAACAACTATACAGTACACCAGTATCATCCCTTCTACTAGATACTCTCTCTCTCTCTCAGCACCACACCGCGCACCAGTCAATCATACAACATCTGACGCAATGCCAAAAAACGACGAGGAGGAAGAAGTGGTCCTGGAAGTGAAGGAAGAGGATCAAGAGAAAGACTTAAAAGACGGTGCTGCCGATGACAAAAAGGCGAAACCAAAACGGCGTGGTCTTCGAGGAGAAGCTCGGGCAAATCGACCAATTCGTCGAACGCAAACTCCTGGGGGTCCTGACGATTATTTAATTCGCGAGAGGAGGACGGCGGTCGAAACGAAGGAAAAAGAAGAAAAGTCATCAAATAATTGATACAAAAGCAACGTTTGCACTGTGAACAAGTCCGCAATTTTCCTTCTGAGTCACAGGGATTCTGACAGCCTTTGCGCGAATAATTATTAAGAGAGTACGCTGGGCGTCAAGCGAACTCAGTCTCGCATTTGCAGGCTGCAAATATATCTGCCGACCATGATGGTAGTAAGGGAACTCCTCTAATAGTCTTTGGTGTCATGCAGCCAATCCATTTTGTTCATGTACACGAGGACCATCAGTTTTTTTCTTTCGTAGCGCTTGAGCAATACAAAGAGCACGTTTGTCTTCAATATGTATACTATATCTTGTAGCTTGCCGTCTATAGAGCGAGTTTGATCGTTGCGGCACCACCTTTCGGCATCTGTTCAGGCATCCATACCACAACCAGCGTCGAACAAATTCACGAGCACAGCTCGGAGGCAGCCTAAAATAGCGAAGTTGCCGCACGAAGGAGCCCAAAGTGATTGTTTCATTCCCGTGTCGATGAGCTCGGGACGTCTCACACCAATTTTCGGTGGAGATTTTTTTAAAAGAATTGTCATCGTGACGGAATGGCGCTGTCGCGGACTTGAATCTAGCAATAATCGATTATTTGGGCAGCCAATACGGTGAAGAGACACAGAAAAGTATCTGTCTGCCACCAGGCGAGGAACTATTAGCTCTTTCCATTCAAGCTTGAGGGTAGTCGCATTTTTTGTGGCTAGACTAGTGTAATCGGGAAATTGGTAAGGTAAACGAGGGCAAGACAAGGGACTTCTTTCTTGTTAGTTTGTGTCGGTTAATGAGGGGATTGTAATAAGTTGGGATGTTTGTGAAATATGTGATAGACTTCTTAAACAGATAATAAATAGTCCAAGTGCGTTACTGGTCGCCACTTGCGCACGCTGTCGTTCATATCATTGCTAATAAAATGAATCCAGGGTACGAAAGGTCGAATGAGAGTCAGCAAAGACACCGTCGCTCTGGTTCTCGTCTAGGATATCTACCATCAGGTCGTACAACTCCCTTTCATCAGCTGAACTGGCACTTTCCGTGATTTCAACAGAGGTTGTCTTATCAGTATTTTCATTGTCCTTTTTGGTACGCGGATATCTATTCTCATAGCTATCATCCGTTAATCCACTTGTTTGGGAATGAAAGGTATGATGAAAGCTTGTCGATTGCGAAGCCGATGAGCTAGAGGATGAAGAGGATGAAGACGATTCTGTAGACGATGACCCAGAAGACGACGATCCAGAAGACGACGAGGATGACGATGAGTCCGCGTCAGATTCAGAAGACTCCGAGGCCATGCTTAGTTGTCTCCTTGGTTGTGCTGGTTGTTTGACTGTCGGCACTTGTCTTGGAACAGGTTTTGTTATTACCGCCTTTGAAGTTTCTTCTCGTTCCGGCACTGTTCTAGCTGCTGGATTTAGTGCTTCAGCAGGCTGTGATGCCTGCTCCACACTGCCAATATGAATAGTTGCCTTGGCAATCATTTGTTCCGTTGTTCGCATGAGTCGATCGAAAGATTCCAATTCGGTTTCCATAGTAGCAATCGAGCTGCTGGACGACGTACTCGATCGATCCATATCGTTGGTACATTTCATGCGATGCGCGGCCAAGTCGGATAAATCTTTCATCATTTTGACACGACGTTGCATTTCTTTGGCCTTGGCTTGCATATCTATGCTCTGTTGTGATTGTCGCGTAACAGCGTTACTGGGTTGACTACTACTGCTGGATCGACGACCCTGTTGCAGTTGTTGGTTCGTTGTTGTTGTTGTTGTTGTTGTTGTTGCTACTTTTTCTTGTTTACGCATCATCTTTTTGGCTTTGAGCTCGGCTATTCGTTCCTTGATAATGGCTATTTGCGCCCTGTTTGCTTCCATTGCCGAATTTCTTGCAGATTGGCGCATGTCTTGAGGCTGTCCCATCTCTTTCAAAAGGACTGAGCTGCGTTTCACATCATGATGACTGAGGCTTCGATCATGATCTTTCAATAGCGGCGTCGTTTTCTTCTCTTTCAAACTTCGATTCATACCCTTGACTTTTATTTGTTGTTGCTGGATCCGATCAATGACAGCATCATCTTTCGCATCTTGGCTGTCAATTCCCATGGTTCTGCGATCGGTTTATTTGTTGACAAAATTCCCAAAAACAAAAAGACTTTAAAAAAAAAAATCAGTATTTACTTCCAAGTTCCAACAAAATACTCGATGCTTGTTTCTTTTCAAAATTCGACAACACACGTCCAAAGCAGTCTCTCGTCTTCCAAAGACTAGAAGAGAACTACTTTGTTTGTTTGTCGATGTTTCTTGTCGTCAAATAATGGGCAGACCGAAAAAAATGAAATAATGCTTGTACCACAAATAATAATAATAATAATATTATAATGCGTGAAGTGTGAAGTGGAATGGGTAGTGTAGTAGGGTGTGGGAGGTTCTACGATGCAGTACTAGAGCTATCGCAACTTCACCAACAATTCAACCCTTTCCGCAATTACTCTCCTTCTTCTAATAGATGATTATGTATGATGTCGTCGAGAGGTAAATCTATTTTATATTAAAAATGAAATTTTGCGAGAAAAATGATGAAAGTCTGTGATGACAGTCTCTGATGGGTGATGGGCATGCACCAACAAGTAGTGCCAAATACGGTGCTGTACCACAGTACGATTACTACTACTAGAGTAGTATTGTAGTACTGTACTAGCTACCTGGTGCGTAGCTACTCTACTAGTAGAGTAGCTCTCTAGTAGCTAGTAGTAGTAGTAGTAGTACTAGTAGTAGTAGTACTAGTAGTAGTAGGTACTAGTAGCTAGTCCTACTAGCTAGTAGCTAGTAGGGTCTAGTACTACTGTAGGCGGTAAGTAGTAGTTACGCGGTACTGGCTGGTCTACTAGCTAGCTACTTTTAGTTGGACAAAGTAGAAATAGCTACTACTCGAGTATCAGCTAAGCCAGCTCTAGCTACAGTACCACTCCTATTACTCCTCTACACTACTACTAGGTCTACCTGGTACTTGTTATTAGTAGGAGAACCTACTATTAACTACCTGGTAGCTACTAGAGTACCAGGTAGTAGTACTTGGAGTAATACTACCTGGTATTTTGTTCAGTACCGTACCAGGTAGCTACCAGGTACAGTAGTAGTAGAGTGCGGTAGTAGAGAGCTACGAGTCGTGACCGTACCCTGGTACCTGGTAGTAGTACTAGTCGTGGCTTGCTTCGGTCTACTCTCCTCGTTATTACTACGGTAGTAGTAGTACTTAACTACTACCTCCTCCTAGCTACTAATACTACTGAGTACTCTCTAGTAGTAGCACCACGTACTACTACCACGACCACTCCTCGCCTGGTGCTACTAATACTGCATTCACTTGTACTAGCTAGTACTACTAGGAGTCTAGTAGTACAGTAGTAGCTAGTAGCTAGTAGGGTCTAGTAGACTAATAATAGACTACTACTAGTAGTAGCTAGTAGACTAGCTAAAAAAAATTGAAATGTCTACTAGCTAGCTCTAGAGTACCAGGTAGAATTGTAGAAAAGGTGTTTTTGTGGTCGTAAAGAAGTTATCTATTTAAGATATTTTATTACAACAATCTTGCTTGTTCGAAGTAATAACCCTGTTCCTTCTGCATCATGCACAACATTCCGTAATTCATCCCACACTTATTTTCTTAGACACCCAACGCCAGTACTCCACTAGCTAGTAGTAGTACTAGACAGCCATTCTATTCTATTATTACCATACTACTGAATAAAATAATATGGTTATCTGTTATAATAGATCGAAGGTAAAACTCCCTATCTGTTCCTTTTTGTGAACTCAATTGTGAACCTTTCGCTTCGAGACTTTCTTCCGGTTTCTCAAAAAGATTTATTTTTCGGCTTGTTTTCCATCGGGAAGGCGTATTTTTTCTTATTTTTTCTTTTGCTGCTGCTGCTGCTGCTGCTGCTGCTGCAGGAGCGCTTGTCACTGGTCACCTTGTCCCTTTATTGGAAACTTCAAACCAGCATTTGCGAGACTGCTGGAATAGGTACTGCACCACAACAATACCATTCTTCTTATGTTGTTGATTCGGTGAGGTGGAGCATTTGTCCCTCGATCTAAATTCCGTCGATAGTCGATAGTATTGCTAACAGAAGCTTCTGATAGTATGTTGCTTCTGATTCTTGAAATGATACAGTTTTTTTTTTCTTGGCAGAGATAATCGAGACTCGAGACAGCCCTCATTGTCAAAAAATACATCAAGGACTTTATAAGTCGAGAAACCCATCGACGAGAAACATATACAAAATTCCTGTGCAAGGTGGTTTGTTTACGATACATTTTTCTTGCTTCATTTGAGCGAAAACCTAGCTAATTTCTCGAAAATGGACAGCACGCAGCACATGGTTCAAATAAAATGGCGTTTACTACCGCGCTAGCTACTCCGTCGAATTGCTTGCTGATGGTTGTTTCCGGTTTCCGGGCCATTTTTTGGAATTGACCTATAGTAGTTTTGGGTTTTGGGCATGACGACTTGCGCCAAGATTGTTGAATTTTGGTGCGTTCTCGCAGGCTACTCCATTCGATATGTTTCATCGCGCCTCGCCGTCCAGTGCCACTATTATGATTTGTGTGCCTCTGATGATTTTCGAAAATTTTATGAAAAAAAAAAAAGCATGCAGATAACACAAACCTGCTCGATGCTCGATCGATGCTTCACAAAATCCAATTTCAGCCCGGCCGTGTTTCGCTAAGACGAGTAAAATTTGTTTTCCAACGCCCCTGATGTACTTCATGACGGCAACAAAGTGGATCGTCTTGTCATTGATTTTGCCAACAAAGGCATCATTGTTCTATTTTGCTTGGTACTAGTAGGCGAATTGCAACCTTAAACATTCTCTCATCAGCACGTTGAACGTTGAACACGCCAGAACCCTTTTCTTTAGTATAAAAATGCATGGCGCGGTTAAACAAGATCCTTTATCAGTTGCAGCTGTTGAAGCACGATAGATCGGACCAATATGCCAAAGCGCCAAAGCTGCGCTATCTTCTCTCCTGATGATCTCCAATTATTTCAGTCTATTTCATGATTTTTTGTCGTACCATACTACAGTACGTTACGCGAACTCTCTTTGTGTCTTTCCATGTGGCTTGTGTGTCTTTCCAGTCGTTGCAACGAATCTCAGTCGATAGCTGAAGACACCTTGAAGATCCTTTTTTGATGCGTACTGAAAATGTATAGTGTCAAACAGGAAGGTTTTTCACTTAATAAGAAGGTCGACACGTATTCAACTTTTTCGACGTGGCCAGTATGAAAGAAAGAGAAGCTCCCTTCTACTGCCCTATCCACTTAAATATTCGAGAAGCTCTCGTATATGATTGGATATCGTTGCACCACGCAAAGGGTGTCTTCAGATCTTTGGACTGGCCGGCGTGCTATCTAGGAGCAAACCTGGTACGTACTGGTAAATATTGCTCTTAAAAAATTGAGCGCCTTGGATAGACAGGAAACAGGAAGAGGAGAGATTGGTCTTTCCTTGTCCGGCGCATAGAATGAAATTGATAACATCTTGGATAACATTTCAGATATCTATCTCGCTTTAAAAGGACCGACGGCAACAAGACTATTTACGCCATCCTTTTTCACCTGCTAGATCTGTAACTTATCATCCCCTTGATTTCTCTCTCCTGCTATCATCTTTGTCGTCAATTTTTCGAGAATCATCGACGATATCCTCATCAAAATGCTATCCTTTACGGCCGCCAATCTAACGGAAGTTTCATGCTTGGATAATGCTTGCCTCCCAACCTCTGGAAGCACCCGTAAATTCCATTTGAAGAAGCGAAAGGCCGAATTGCCAACCGCTTTATCCAATGGCTTCTTGTCGGGTCTTTTTGACGATCTTCGAGCTCAGCAGAGCGAAGATATCGAGGCTGAGAAATCCAACACGCCTGCTACTGCTACTACCACCGCTAACGAGGCTCTTCTTGACCAAAGTGTCCCCAACAAGCGCTCCAGAGTCTCGTTGTTAACCAAAACTCTGTCCCGATGTGCTGGGTCTTGTAAAAACTTCTCCTCTCAAGTATCCTCGCCAGCTGGTGTGGACGACTTTGGAGAAAATGATACGACAGTCACGTCATATTTTACCGAGCCAAGCTACTGTTCTCCAAGCATGGAGCGCATGAACTCGCTACACTTTCAACTGAACTGTGTCGATGCAAGTCCCTCTCCCAAGTCGGTCAAGTCCGTGGTCGATATCATCGACATGGCCTTTCCCCATCTCCCCGCTACCGTGAGCGATTCATCTTGCTCCCGCGCAGCCTCTCCCAAGCCACAACAACAGCAGGATCTAACTCGTGGTTCTGACCAGCAGGTGTCAGAATCTGAGACTTTCAACTCTATTTCTGCTGATGATGTTGCTTCCGGAAAGGACACTTACGGGTGGTTTGTTGACCTTGACTCGGTCGAAGAAGATTCTGATCATTCCGATTCCGTCGATCCTTACCAGAGGAACACTTCCTCTTTGGATCTTGCCTTTACCGCCCCCACAGCTCCCAAGCGCATTAGCAACGTGGAAGCCGAGGTGGAGTGGGCCAAGGCAGCGGACACTGTGGACGATGTACTTGGAGATTTCTTTTAAGGAATCTTTCCAAACCAGCACAGACATTCACACAATCCCAATTCTACATGCACGCTATACAAATACTGCTTACATCCCTTCATACTTTATTTACATATCCTACACAAACGCGCACTCGCACACGATTGATTGGCCCATGCAACCGTAGGGCCAATCACAAGCCTTCATATACTATTCCATCGCGCACTTTTTTCAATCACTCCCAACCTCTCTTTTTCGCTATTACAAAAAGACAATGATGGAGATCGGTGGTTCGGCACTCTCTGTTTGCTCTCTGTCAACGTGGACTTTATCTCACCCCCATATGCACAATGTCGCCTCATCTGAGGCTACTTTAAGACGGACATACTCGTCACTTGAGATTTATTATTTGAAGGAGAGCACAGACACCACAAACTAAGATTCCTTTTCCTCCGATCCCCACTTTTGACCTCATCTACTTACGATCACACTAAGTACCTACACTCAAGTTCTTTACTTAACTTTTTAAAGTTTTTAGATCAAAGAATTTCTCATTGTCTTCAGCTATTACCATTACTAGTAGTACCATGTAGTAACATACTACGGATAGGATACTACTGGTAGTACCAGGTAGTCGGAGTATTGGTAACAAGGAACGACTTGTTTTGCCCATTAAGTTTCAACATCAACTCAAACAAACTTATAAAGCTACTACTAGGGTCTACGTGGACTACTACTCTAGTAATCTGACGTACTGGTTCCTCTCCGGCGACCTACACTACTGTCTACCACACAAAATCAGGACCGTTTGATTTTAACCAACGAAAACGAATGCAGTGAAAAATCGCCCAAATCCAAAAAATAAAATCTAGGACCAATTCGACTAAACGTTTAGTCTTGCGAGAAATATTTTTAAAGATGGGTACGTGGTACCTGGTACCACCAGGTATCCTGCAACTGGCATAGTACAAGTTCCCCTAAATCGTTTGTGAAATCGACATTGCTGACGTCAGCATCGTTAGCCAGCAAAGATATTATTATTGCTGTGAATCTATTCCAGCTGATGTGAACTCGTTGAACTCGTACTAGCTACTACTGGTAGTAGTTTACTCGCAGACTAATACTCTAGCTACGAGTACCTGGTAGGAGTAGCTAGTAGTAGGAGAGAGGAGTGCTAATAATTGTGCTTACCATAGCACCACTCCTATTAGTAAATAAACTACTCTACTACAGTGCCTGTACTAGAGGAGTAGTACCATGCAACCATCTTACTGCTACCATGTCTGGGACTGTTCATTTATGATTTGTGTGTGATATTGAGTGTTTCGTCAAACAAAGTTTGTCATATCTGACAAGCTAAGTTTCCTTTTGTCCAGGTTTGGAGTTTTTATCACTTGAATGAATGATCAGACTCCCATGCTGACGTGATAGTACTCCTTTAGAATACTAGTTGAAGGACCTTTCTTCCAAGCAAGCAACAAAGAAATATTGCATCTTGTGTAGTCTGGAAGTTTTCTTTCTCATTATTTCTGAATAGGGTCCCTTCTGAGAGCTGAATATATATTACTGAACGTTAGTCAGAGTAACATTATAATCACCACCAGAGCTTTGCGTGTATTGCTGGTTCTTTTCAAGTTGGTTTCGTCGAAGTCTTTCGATTCCTTTCGTATTCTGTCAACAACTTTATGCCGTAGGGCGATCCTCGTTCTCGTCGATTAGAGTCCAAACATTTATTGCGTTTGTCTTCCGTATGAACCTCTACACCCATGGTACAATTTTTATTGTGCCACGTGTGAATGAGACCCGTTTCTGTCCGACGCAGAATGCGCCGTGGCAATGCTACGCACCGTTTGTAAAAATCCACATCCTCTCCACCCCAGCCTTGATGAGTAAAGGCGTCATAATTTAATAGGAGGGCATCTGGTCCACTGAGAACATACATGCCCTTCCCGTAGGGTCGCCAATGTCCCCTGTGTTCTGAATATGCCGGCAAGTCTTGTCCTTTTTGTCGAAAATCAGCTTCCACTAATTCAACAGACTTTGGATTGTACGCAGACCAGACAATTGGAAAATATACGGTGGGTGTGGAGTTATTTATCGTGTTCGATTTTGATGGATTTTGCCATTCTGCATTTTGGGAATCATTCGGTGGTTGATGTCGCAACACGACCGTCTGAATAGCATGGTCAAAGAATTCTGGTCGAACTTCAATATCAACGTCCAGTCGTGACACAAGACATGACTCCAAATGGCAAGCTGCATCATGAAGTAGTTTGAGAGCACTGGCTCGTGTAAATTTGGCATTGTCGCTGCTGTGGACCATGACAATATCCGGTAGCTCCAAACCTGTTAGCTTGGCCAGTACCCTTTGGAACGCTGGACTTCGTGCTTTCTCCTGTTCCGTGTACCGTGTAACTAGCAGACGAAATTTCGTTATACGACGTTCGCCCACTCCGGCATTGACGGATTGTTGATGGTACTCAAATATCGCCTTGCCCAGGTTACGTGCAAACAGTTGGAGTCTCTCGTTTCGTTCATAGGCTGGGACCATAATGTCTAGCTGCAAATCATCATCATGATCATCACTCCGATCACTGAATGTAGTAGATGGTGGTACATGAACCACGTTAGGAAGTCTTCTTGGACCTGTTTCATTCCATCGGAATCGGATATTATGGTCCTGGTAGGGCACGGCATCATCCTGGTAAGTAAGAACAGAAAGTGCAATTGGTTGCGAGTTGATCCAAAGCCTTGCGACCATTATCCCCTGTATACCCAAGCTCAGAAAAAATAAGAGCTTTCCCGACGATACTCTACTAGTAGCAAAGCCTTGAGCAATCATAGTATTTTTGCCCTCGCTATGTATCAAAATTCGTTACAAGCCATCTGATATTATTCTTTATTTTTTTATCTTAGTGCAATTTTGGAGGGCATAGCGTGATGTGACTATTCCTGATGCGTTGGGAAAAAGTCGAAGACCGACTTCAACAGTAGGGTTGGAGGTTTGGTTTGTTGTGATAAAACAGTGAACTACGTTTTTTTTTTTGGCACTCAACACTCTAACTGTTCTTCGCTCTAATTAGTAATGCAATTCAATAATGCTGTTATAAATAATACTGTACTTGCTAAACTAGACTAGACTACTGTAGGTCTAGTAGTAGGCGGACGAGTTCATTATTTTTATTTTTTAATTAGGTCGAAACTACTATCCCCCTTCTTAAACACACTTTTAAAGTCGTTGCTTTCATGAAAGCCTTCGTTAAAATTAAGGGAACTTTCTATATTATTATTTCGTCAACACCATCATACCAGGGTACCTGGTAGTCTACGGTAGTCTACTCCGTACTTTCTTTCTAGCTCGCTCGGAATTAATAAAAGCAGCAAAACAAATGAAAAAATAAGTACAGTACGTGTTCCTCTTTTCTAACAGCAACCAAATAAAATAATACCCTCTCGAGCTTGCATTGAAGTCAGTCAGTCAGGCAGGCAGTCAATCAGTCGCCATGCCAAAACCAGAGCTGTATACAGAGAAACAGAGGCGGAGCGGACGAAATACCAATACTGTAGTAGCAATACAACAGGGAGTATTGCGTCTCCTAGCATTCATTCCATTTTGTTGCGTACTCCTGTATTTTTCTGCACTGACAACCAAGAATCAGAGTTATTACATGTCTGCGATGATGAGGCAAGACAATAATATAAGTAGAAGGACTGACGATATTGCGTTACTATCGGGACAAGACGAGAAACGACAACAACAACAGCAACAGCAAGAAAAGCAGCAACAACCCATTTGTCGAGTTGCTCTAGAGAACAAAATGGATTATCATTATGAGATCATTGAAAGTACAATCTTACGATATCCCCTTCCGTGGGAAGAATTGGGTTGCAACATCACGACGACGGCTGTTGCAACCTCCAACAAACCCATTGTTGTGTTTGACGTGGCTTTGACAAAACATATCGGTCACTTAAAGGAAAAGGAAGGATGGGAGGAATATTTTGAACAATACCTTCGGGGAACGATTCGTGATCGAGCAGATGGGATGGTCCAAGCGCAATTTGGAGATCTTGTCGATTATACCAACTATACATGGCCGTATGCAGCTGTGATTGGTGTCTCGTGTGATTCTTACAATTACAAACCGTGGCTGTTAGACAGTTCTTCCAATTTTTGTGTCCTGCATGGCTGGGAGCCACGTTGGGATCAGAGCGCGGCGGTGCGCTCTTGTTGGCTAAATCCCATGCATAAAGAATACTGTTTCTTTATTCCTTCAGACTTTCCACAATTTCCATCATCATCATTACCAACAGAATCAACAACAAGAACCAGTCAAAAAAAGCTGAACGTGTGCGTTTCTGGAGGCAACCGGGTGTACGATGCATTAGCAAAAGCTGCGGCAAGCTACGTTGCTATCAAGAAGGATTCGGCACCGTCCATTCGAATAAAAATTTTTCAGCGACCACAACGGCCGATACAACAGACGGCGACGATAAGAACGTTTGAAAATGAGGGTGTGCTGGACTTGGTCCAATTTGTCCATGAACCCAGATATTTGGACTTTCAAAAGGCCATGAGTGAATGTGACATTTTGACACCACTGATAGATCCCGAACGCAATTTTGGGTACTTTCCTAATGCAACAAAGACTTTGAAAAAGCTCACAGGTTCCCTGCCGCAGGCCATCGGTTATAAGATACCACTTTTGGTTCATGCTGACTTGTATCCAGTCTACAAAGACCACTTGACGGCACCCTGCCTAACCTATAACGACACTGAATCCTTCACATCAGCTATGAGTGAAATGATTGCGGCTCTGTGAGAAAAAGTTTTAGTACTATTATGGACAACAGCCATACCTGGGACCATATACTTCAGTAAATTGCTAATGTCTCGTCAACACCGACTGGAGAGCAGAGCACTGCAAGAGCTGTCAGAGGAAAGAAAGAAAGCAACGAGACTTGTATGGCTCGATCTGTATTGAGTGCCGATAAAGTTGATGGTGATACGATGCATTATTTATTTGATAAGTTCAACAAAACGCTATTCATTCGTAACCAGTGCTTCTTTAGGATAGTACTAGTGGATATTATTGCGAGGATCGCTGTGGCGATCGCAATGGTTTTAGGGACGGCCAGCTGATTCAAGTAGGCTAAAAAACTCTCAAAGACAAAAATTTGCAATTTCCTGCCAGGGACCCTGTCGAGTTACTATAGAGGTTTGACCGGTCCCAAAGACTTCCAAAGCAATATTAATTCTCGGATTCTGAATCCGCAGTGAACCCTTGTAATTGACCCGACCGTCGCCAACATCTACACGCCAAACCTTATTGTCATGAACCGCATTGACCCCAATACTTTGAACGGAATGCCCGACGACGATACGATCTGCGTCGAGTTTCTGTAAAACACTGTTGACCTTGAGTTGACTTTCCTTGCTTAGCTCTTGGTACTTCGAGTAATCTCGCATATATAGAGGCCCCGATTTCAAACACTGTGGCTGATGGTCACTCACACGGTCCCCCGCCCATAATATCCAATCGCAAGCAGCCTTGTTCATGCTTTCAATGGATCCACCACATTGATGAAGATCCTTGCAGGTCAATCCACCGTGAACAAGGACAGTGCGGCCTACCTTTACGGCGACTTTGAGATTGGACAAGAATGGACGGGCCAAGAGTCCTCCGGGACGAAACATGAAGGCTCGAGTTGGCTGGTGCATTCCTTCGCGTGAGTTCCAACCAGACATCCAGTTGCATGCGATCATTCTGTTGTTCGGCATGAGAGAACGACCACTCTTAGCGAAACTGTGCGCAGCAAGGGCTTCATGATTCCCCCACAAACAAATCACCCGTCCACCGTGTTGTCGGGCCTGTCGCCCGAGCTTGCAAAGAATCTTGATACACGTTTCTTCTTGATAACCACGATCGAGAATGTCACCAACTTGGACCAAGATTGTGTCAGCCGCGATCCAATGGATCATGGGCAGCAACAATTGATGGTTGTCGATCCAAGCATCATCAATGGGACGGTCGATAATCTTGGACTCGATCAACATGGTAAGGAGGAGAGTGAGATTTCCGTGAATATCTCCAATTGCCACAAGCCGCTGATTAGGAGCCAAGGGAATGTCGTCGGGACTGGGAGGGAGATAGAAATCCGCTTGTATCCCAGCGACTTTCTCGGCGGACGATAATGACTTTTTCGTGTAGGCTTTTGTGATTGTCGTTTTCTCGGGCCCATTGTGCGCATCGCTGACAACCAAAAGATTAACATTATATGCCAATGCTGCACGCTGCTTGTCACCGTGGGTACCGTTGTTGTGAACAACGCTATCCTGGATGACAATACCCCCTTTCGATTTGACGGTTCCACCGAGAACAATCGTCTGGACGTGACTCAGGACATTGTAAGACCAGAAAAGATTCAACCGAAGCGCAATAAGACAGAAACAAAGAAGGAAGGTTCCGATGATTGTATTCGAATAATATTCCATAATATGTGCTCTATTCGACGGGAAGGAACTGCGTCAACTTGTTTTGCTCTGATGAATCAAATTGTGAGAAACTCGCTCTGTTCATCTGAAGCGGTTTTCTTTTTTGAGGAGTATTTAAATTTAACGGGTTTTCACATTCGAGTCACGAATCAATTCAACAACAAAAAACAACAATCGAACGATCTTTTATTAACAGTTGTGGTCACTTAATAATAAATAACCCAGACACAGACTCACTCACTCCTCCCCCTTCTCTATTAACTTGACAATTTGACCGAAACATACCGTCTTATTAAATATCAATCACAGCGCTCTACTGCCATCAATGCTTCCACAATTCGAGTTACAGAAAAAGCGACGAATGCATGCCAAGAGACGGCGACAAGAGCAACGACAAAAAGTTGCTCTGATCGTTTTTTCTATCACATGTTTGTTAGGCGTTTTGATTTTCTTTAATATCTTTTACATCTTTCGCAATACACCAGAATCTAGTAATGACGGTGGCAGATTGCAAACGGAAGCACAAATGAAGGGCGCACGGAATGTCCGACGAAGATTCGGGCCTTGGGTCTCCAAAGACAGTCAACCATTTGTAAGTGTTTTTGCCTTCTTGTCTTTGCTTTCTGGAAGCCACCGTGATTGGATGTGTACCAAAAAATTTACCCACGACAAATTATCTAACTCGTCTTGCTCTTTCTTTTTATATAAAAATATTTCGTCAGAATCAAGATCAATCGGCGTCTAGATCTCAACATTTAATCATTGTCGCAGGACATTCTGTGACCGTTTCTGGAGATTTGCAAGATGCCGACCACGACGAGAAAGACTGGTTCCTACTGGAATATCAAAAAGGAAAGGGTTTGCCCGAGGTTATCATTGCCCATATTAAACGAGGCATCGAAGAAGCCGACAAAGATCCCGATTCCTTACTGGTCTTTAGTGGAGGAGAGACGAGAGCGTCTACAGGACCCTTCACGGAGGCTGCTTCATACTTTAATGTGGCCGATGCTATGAAGTTGTGGCCCGACAATCCATCTTCTACAGTCCGAGCTCGGACCGCTGCCGAAGAATACGCCACCGATAGCTTTCAAAATTTGCTCTTTTCAATTTGTAGATTTCACGAGGTCACAGGATCGTTCCCTGCCAAGATTACTGTCATCAGCTTTTCCTTCAAAGGACAACGATTCGAAAAGATGCACGCTCGTGCCTTGAGTTGGCCACCCGACGAATTTGTCTTTATTGGAGTCGATCCGCCGGCATCGACAGGCTTCGATTTGGAAGAAGCGACACGCGGGGAACAAAAAAGTGCTGTCAAACCCTTCGAATCGGATCCCTACGGCTGTCATTCGGCCATTCTGCAAGAAAAGCGGAAGGCACGCAATCCACTAAAACGAACACCACCCTACGAGTTGTCCTGCCCGGAACTGCGTGGGTTGCTAAATTGGTGCGGACCAACGTTCTATCCCAAAACAGAATTACCGTGGGGAAAAGGAAAATAGGAACAAACCCAAGAAAAAGCTGGAAGCTAGGGTATGCCTTGGGCCATTCATTGCTTTACTAAATGATGACGATGACTGCCTCCCTCGAACGCCAGTTGAAATTGCTGGAAAGTTGCCACCATAATTACGTTAATCTGTGTTGAAGTATGGCGAAGAGTGAATGACTGTGGTACGCCCAAATAAGGTTGACAAGTTGACATTGACAAAGCCTCCAACTGTTTCATGCCCCTGGAAGCTTTGAGTATGGCCTCCACCAAAGCTAATAATTGTAATACTACAACTGCATGCAGCTACTAATGCACAGTTCCGATGGTTCATATTTGGAGAACTTGCGTTGAGCTAGCTAGAATATTGGGGATGGTGTCTGGCGAGCAGCGTTGTTAGCGTCTCGATCTTCGGCCTCCTCCGCTGCGACCGGGAGATCTGCGAGGTTCGAGGTCTGTTCTGGCACGCTTGGCATCACGGCTTCCTCGACCACCACCACGGTTTTCATCAGGTGTTGGAGATCTGTTTCGTTTACCTCGTCCTCCAACTCTCGAGTCCTCCCATCGTCCTTCCAGTTTCCCCCGGTCATCGACGCCGACACGTACTCCTCTAACGAGTGGTTCTCTTACTCCTCCGATCCTTGGAGTGGGTGTAGTGTGAGTCTCAGCTCTCCCCAGGCTACCCAACTGAGGAATTCTTGGCTCAGGTTGTCGGTCCAAGAGTCCTCTTCCATGCTCTCGCCGGTCGCCGACACGAGGCGGGGGCTCAAATTTTGGAGCAACTGCGACCGAATTCTGAGACCGTCTATCGTCCCTGAGGCCGCCACGACCATGATCCCTTCCTCCGTCGGAAGGACGGCTACGGCGATCCCGGTCTCTAAAGCGATCGCCCCCGCCGCCGCCCATATCCGCAGAAATCTTTTCACTCTCTACTTTCATATCATTAAATCTCTCCGCGGCCTTGCGTTTGCGCAGATCTTGAGCTTCTTTCTCCTTCTTCAGACGCGCTTTGACAACAGCTGCGTCCTCTTCCTTCCAAACACCATCCGCTCGAGCTTTTGTAAGTTGCATAAAATAGGCCTGAGCGGCAGAGCGGATATCCGGCAAGTTGTTTTGCTCCGATTTGAGAGGCTCTAGGACTTCGAACAATTTGTTTCCAATATTTGGTCGACTCGGGAAGACTTCAACAATGCGAGAGAGTACAATAAGCGATGCTCGTGTATGCATGTACTCGGACGACTTTAAGCAGCCAAGAGCCGCAGCGCCAATGGAAGTCTGCCACTTAACAAATAAAGCCTTGTACTGTTCAAATGAAACTGAATAGATAGTTTCTTCACAAGCTGCATTGCCTTCTTCGGCTGGATTAACCATGAAAGATCCCGGTTTGCCACTAACTTCTTCTTGGAATATCTTCTCGTCGTACCGCCAGCGACTGACATCCTTCCAAGTCTCCAAGAGCAAAATGGACATATTTGCAGCTTCGCCTTCCGTCACTCCGAACAACGAACTCGACATCACGGCAAACAATTCATCCAGATAATGGAGAGTGCTGAAACCTGGAGTTCCTCCTTGGTGCAATAGCTTGACAAAATGGGCGCAGTACATGGCCCCGTCTGGGCCTTGCATGCACCGGGGAAAGATGCACTGAGAGAGGAACGCATTCACAGCCGACACCGACACTTCCTTTTTGGGAAAAAATGTCTTGGCAGTGTCTTTGATTTTCTGGTGGACTGCTTCCACTCGTGCCTGGTGATCATTGACTTGCTCTGTCAGCGCAGCTGCCACCAACTTGAGGCGTTCTATTTCTGCATCAGTATTTTGCTGCGACCCTCCACCTACGCTGCCAGGCTGCAAGGAAAGCTGCGCTCCACCTTGACTTTGCCTTTGAGTTAATCGCTCTACTTCTTTCGTCGCCCGATTTGCTTCGGCAGCATACATGGCTTCAGGACAGAAGAGGTCGTACAATGTGTGCAGGAAAAACATCTCGAAGAATTCCGGGCTGATGTTATCCCAGCACGTTTTCGAATGCACCAACGGCTTGTAAGCATTTCTCACCTTGTCTGTCAACGAAAAGGCGCCAAAAACATCCTTTACGCTTCCATTGCTCTCCGTTCGTTCAGCGGCTCTGACCAGTGGTCTACACAACATCCACGCGGTTGCCATGTCGATCCCATAAGTCGTTATCAGTTCCACCAATCCGGGCATGGATGTGGCAAAGGTTTCGATTTCTTTGCTGAGCTTGTACTCTTCGTCCACGTCCATTTTGTTGCCGTTGCTTCCCTTCTTGCTAGGTACTGGTTGCGCCAAAGTCGAAGATGTTGTGAGAAAATCAAGCAATGTTGACAATACAGCTTGGGTCGCGTCGACCAAGCTTCCAATTAACTTCACGGGCTTCGGGCGACCACCACCATCGTCAAAAACGATCCGCGACCGAACTTGAGCCAATAATATCAAAAGGGAGACACCCATATCCTCGCTTTGCAACACAAACCGCAGCTGCTGACTTGATCGTAAGTTGAAACTATCCACGACTCCGAACGTCATTGTCTCTCTCTTCAACAGTGTCGTTCCTGCGCGCCCTTCCAATTGTGCTGAAGACAATGATGCAGCCGGTGAATAATCTTGAAACTGCCAACCGCCCGTCGTTTTCAACAGGCTACTCAGCACTCCCAGTTCGGTCACATGGCCGTCTCGCAAACGGCGCATAACATAGCAAACAATGCCCCGAAACTCCACGGTTGGGTGCTTCTCGTAGAAAGCACCAATAAATGATTCCATAGACTGCAACCACAAAGCTGAATTAATTCCACCCTCTGGAATGATTGAAAAATGCATTGAAAAAGAAAAGTGAATTGCGATCATCGTCATCATCGTCGATTCGTTCCGAAAACCATAAATCAATTAATGAAAAATGCCAGGAAGATTGGATTGATTGATATCCGATTGATTCGCAACCACGGACACAGGTGTCGTCAGCTCATCGAATGAAAATAATGTAAATTGGCGAGGAATCAACAGGTTGGGCGACACCGTCTTGAAAACAGATGCGGTTGTGCCCCGTCGCGTGCCAAGTTCTTCATACCTTTCGATCGACTGCGATCTCCTTCGCTGTTGGAGCTTCCGCAGAGTCGTGACAACATGCAAAACCCCAACACATCCTTCCCCAAGGGAGACACAAATCGCAGTGCCTCAACCATCATGGACACCAGGTTATCATAAGACTCAATTTGACTTAGAACAGTTGTAAACATTACCAATGGACTCGAGTGTGTAACTTTGGCCACTTGTCGACATGACTCCCGTATGCTCTCTTTCGAAAGACGCTTCAAGACATAGCGCGCATCTTTTCCGGCATTCATTTCACTCTCGACAACAACCAACGGCTTCTTCTTGTCACCAAACAGCTGCAAACCTGCCTTCTCGAGTCCAACTCCACGCCAGTCGCGATACAACTGGTATCTTGTTGTGTAAGGAAACAATTCAAGTATGGACCACACTTCCATTGGAAGAGTTGGATTGGGAGGAAATAATGAGAGGGAGGGCAAGACAAAGGACTCGATGAAAGCATAGAGTGCAGGCGACGGCGAAATCTCTTTTACATCAGTAGGTCGTTCCTTCTTCAGGAGAGCCCCCAACAACCGACATAATTGGCAAAACAAAGCAGGCCGTCCAACGACGCATCCAGAATCCATGATACAAGCCAACGGAGCGGCTACCATCTCGACTACCTGTTCAGCTGCCATACTTCCCAAAACATCGTCCGACGAGACTTTATCCTTGGATTGCCCACTACCATTGCTCTCTAAACCCACCAAACCATCTGGAATGGGGCAATATCTGTTGAAAAGCGGTGTCAGTTGTTCTTGAATCCAATCGCACACAGCCAGACCCAATTCTTTGTAAAGTTGCATAACTTGCTTCAATTCATCCGTATTGGGAAAGAGAACCTGTGCCAATTTCCACTGTCGCTGTTCTAGTAGTATATCGAGCAATTGCAATCGGTGCATCTTTTCCAGTTGCTTGCGGTACGATAGCAATTGGGCGTGCAATTTGGCTTCTCGTTCGGCTTCTTTCTGTCGTGCAGCCGAGGATCCTCCCAAGCTTACACGCCCAACCTTGGAAACTCGACTTCGTTCCATCTGCATAAAGGTTGGCATTGTCTTTGCCAGCAATTCGGTCACGGGAGCTAAATAGTTGGACATTTTATCCAGTGGCAGTACGGTTGGTTCGTGAATTGCAAGTGACGCAATGGCTTGTAAAATTTTCAAAGTATCGGGTGCTGAATCGGCCGAATTTTTCAACTTGAATGCCATCAATGCTGGAATTTTATCTGTGGAATAATCTTTCATCCAGTCCAAGTTTCTCTTAGTTGATGTAGGATTCTTGCCCTGTTCTTCGATCAGGACATCCAAGGCTAAATCCAAAATACGATTAGGATCGACGTGAAAGGTTCCCATGATACTTTTCAAAGTAGCATGTTCCCCTTGAACGAGAGACGTAAGTGCCTTACTAAAACCTTCCGATTCTTCTTGTAACAAATTAAACTTGTGTTGTCTGTACTGTTTTGTGTTGAGCATGCGCAGTTTCTTGGTCAGATCCTTTTCGGAGGCAATCAAACCGGCCTGTTCCAAAAGGGACGGATCCAAATGACTCTGGAGTTGAACAACGAGCGAACGCAGTTTTGTTTTTGTTGTTGCGTCGGATTGTTGTTCTTCTTTTGCCTTGGCACCATCATCGTAACTGCTGCCGGTCCCACAAAATTCTTGCAAAATGCGCACCACAGCATCTCGTGGACCAGCCGATGTAGTATTTTTGTCGTCAACCACCACCAACGAGGAGCTACTGACCAACCACAGAGCATCTACCAAGTGTTCTTCCAAATTTTCTACAGGTGGTGATCGGAATAGTTCTTGCAACAACAAAATGACTTTGGAAGTATTATCGTTTGAAACTAGACCGTACTGTAGTGCTTGACAGATCAATTGCCGACCTCCTTTCTCATCGGATTCGAACGCCTTTTGGATCTCTCCGAGGGTGGGAAGCGTGGCAGTAGTGGACATGGCCGAAATATCAACAAATTGCTCTTTTTCTTTTACTATGGTTAAGAGAGCGCTGTCTGAGTGCTGCTACTGATAGCTACCAGTGATATTCGTGCTGTTTCTTTTAGCTGAGTCTATGGTTATGAAGCATCAAGTATCCTGTGTTATTTTTTAGTTTTATCTCTCCATGGATGCTGTATGTGCGTGGTGTCTCTCGAGAGGGGGGGACAAGATATGGCGACGGCCAGACGTAATAATTTGGATATCATGTGCGCCTTCATCAATTTTTTACAGGTAGCGTAACGAGGAGTGGTGTCGAAAAAACAAGCTCGTACAGAGAAGTGCGAGTATTGATTTAGCTACAAATAAGATTGTAGTCTACTAGTAGTCTACTCATCAGAGTAGACTAATAGCTACGCGAGTACTACGTACTGTAGTAGACTACTACTCTATGTTGTTACTTGGGTACAATAGGAAGCCAAGGCAGCAACGAAGGCGTCGTCAGAATATCAGGAATTTTTCTGCGCTGTGTTCTCGGGCCATCATCGGCAACAACCCTGCTGTGTACAGCAGACGCGGCGTTTGCTCCATACACACAGTAGGTAGCTGCTTACTGTCCAGTGCGATATCCCAAGGTCACTAAAGAGCAATTTTAAAGACTCAGCGTGAAATATTTTAGACTACTAGTTCTGTATCCACGGCGGGGTTCAAAACCCGGCCAGTGACAGACAGTGTATCTATCCCCTTCTTCGAAATCAAAGCTGTTGTGCAGTTGCCATGCCGGCATCCACATCTGACTGTGAAGCAGGCAAATTCCATCAAGTTGCTCTCCTGATTAACAGAAAAAGACTCTTGTTGAAGTAGTCACCGTTTGTTTGCGGCAACTTTCACAAGAGCAGGCAGCTTGCGTTTGCTTGCTTCAATAATTCTCGTTGTTATCTTCTTTCGGCATCTCTTTCAAGGGTACGTGTGTCTGCGCACTCGATATTTTCCAGGTCTGTCCATATCACAGACACCAAAAAATACTGACCAATTGAAATCAAGGATGTGACCTTCAAGTGCGACAGTACTTAAATGCGCTCAACCAAACGTAAATGACGTCAGAAAATCGTGCAAACGAAAACACTTCCGGTGATGACTCGTGACATGCAAAAAAATCCAACATGTTAATAAAACAAGCTGCCTCTCTACCAAGAGGGGACTCTCTCACAAGTTTACTTTATTCGACAATCAATCACGAAGGAAACAAACTTGCAAAAAAATTAAGCAATTACAATCTACATCAAGAATGAAGTTTCTTTCCTCCGCCACTTTTCTCATTGCTGCAACCAGCTGCTCTGGCTTTCAAGCCGTTCAGTCTCCTCTTCGTTCCGCCACAGCTATCGCTAGCTCGTGGCAGGATGCCGGGAACCAGCAGCAGAATAACCCTGGTTCCTACTTTGACTCTCTCAAGAACCAAGGCCCCGAGACAATGAACAGCTACCAATCGGCAGGTAATCCTAATATGTCGTCCTTCAACCAAGTCAATCGAGAACCATCCAGTAATTATCCCCAAAATAATGGGCCCCAGAATTATGGACAGAGATCCTACAATGGCGTTCCCAATCGCCCCATGCAGCGCCCTATTACGGATGCTGGATCCTCGTGGCAGTCTGTTTCGCGTGAAACTCAGTCGTCGAATCCTTACGGACGCGCCACAGATGCTGGTTCTTCCTACGGAGCCATTTCTCGCGATACTCGGCCCGCTGGTGGCCGTGGTGGGTACCGAGGACCCCCACCCATGAGCGATACGGGTGCATCGTGGGATCGGGTCAACATTGAAACTGGATCGGCTGGCATGCCACACAGTCCTTCGAATCAACGTGCTCGCATTACCGATTCGGGATCGTCGTGGCAGTCGGTCTCTCGCGAACAGCACGGACGAGGACCTGGTATGGGTGGACCACGGCCCGGAGAACGTATCATGGGCGATGTTGGTGCCAGCTGGGACACTGTAAACATCGACACTGTCTCGTCTACAGGAAATGCTTTCAACACGTACGCTGGAAAGCGCGTGACAGATTCCGGTTCGTCGTGGAAATCGGTTGCTCGTGAAAGTCCCGGTCCGGCGGGATGGCGCCGCCCCGTGACGGACTCTGGTTCCAACTGGGGTCGCGTTAACATCGAAACTGGAGGTGCTGGTATGCCCCTTCATCCTGCCAATCGTCGCTCCGAAGTGGCACGCATTACGGATTCGGGATCATCTTGGAGACCCGTTGACCGCGAAGAAATGCCACGCGGTCGTCCGGGCATGATGCACCGAAGACCGATAACGGATTCGGGATCCAGCTGGGGACAAGTTAATACTGCCAATGTTTCTTACAACTCTCGTCAGCCCGTGACGGACAGTGGTTCCAATTGGGGAACCGTGTCGCGAGAAACGCAGTCTGTAGGTCGCGGCAACATGGGAGGATATCCAGGACCACCACCAGGTATGTAATGGAATAAAGGCATCGTGTTGCTGGTGAAACTGTCTTTCGACCTTACCTAATCCCTTTTTGTCAATTTTTTCATGTTCTAGGTTATTATTAAATGAATGCAATGAATAAGGATGTTCCAAGGATTACTTTCCGAGAACAACAATAATAACAATAGCCATGATGATTAAACCAGCGACCAACGAATGAATGATTCCCAAATGCAGAGAAAAGCAAAAATACATTTGTATAGAACGAAAGATCAAAAGACAACCAGAACGAAAATAAAACGTGGTATTGTTGCTGGGTCGGATGCCGCTTTGGGTCTGATAAAAATAACAATTCATAGAAATTCTTACCACTCACAGACTTACCATGAGAGCCAAGAGTGTGTCCTTCTTTCGTATTGAGATTTTCTCCGGTCTTGTGTGTATGTGTGAAGATAGACGAACTGTTTACTTTTGTATAAAATTGATATTATTTGCAATGTGCACCATTTAATTTTAATTGAACTGAGTGACGTCCACTAATATAATAGACATTTCGCTGCATCCTTCAAATGTCATTCCAATCAATCCCGTCATCATCCAAAGCAGCGTTTTGTTCACGTTGTGTTTTTTCGCTCGCTATGCTTCGATCTCGCACTATTGTTTGGTGTGCTGTTTCCTCACAACAAAACTCAATGTTCTCAAAGTTGGAAGACTCCTTCAATACGTCTTCGGCAAGTAATTTCGCTGTAGAACGATCCGAACATAATATGGAGATGTTCCTTTCATTCACGGCCCAGATTGCTTTTGTTTTTACTGTTTCCCAATCAATGGGAGAATCCAAAAGAACTGAATCGGTACCCTTCAACGTTTGTTGTGTCAGCATGTTATCGTACAACTCTGCATACTTTTGTTTCAAAGTATTCTCCACAACCCATGCCACATATGGAGCATCGTTCGGTACACGCAATGTCGAGAAATCCATCACAACAGTGTCTTGTATCGGCCGTTTCTCCACAATCAGACACACCGTTTTCAAGGCATCGCACCGTTGTCGCCAAATGTTGTGCAGGGGACTACCTTTTCGTTCTTTACGGTAGCCAGTTCCCTTGACTGTTAAGTATCCCTTCTGCTTGGCCACTTCGTAGGTGGCTCGTTCTTCTTGATTGAGTCGATGGCACACAAATCGACTTCCTGTGCCTCGTTGCTTTGTGGCACCCTTGCCGTAGCTGAGTCGTTCGACGTCGTCCAAAAATGGACGAAATACTTTGTTGTTGTCTTTCATTTCTGAGCTTTGGGTTAAAAAGTAAACTGAACTGAAACCAGTCAAGAAAGCAAGCCGCGTTCAATCAGGTATTGAGTAGTATTGTAGGTGAATCTTATTTACGTTGGCTCTATTCCTGTTTTCTGTGGTGCACAACAAATAATGTTGTTGTCTCCGAAAACTGGGCTCGAAACACAATTAAAAAGCAGAAACTGCCTCATCGATTGTTCGTTGAATGATGAGCTGGAGTTGGAGCGAGCTCAATCAACCTCGCACGAATGAATGACATATTGTACGCCAAAGTACGTACCTATTCCTATCCCGAATGTCTGCTCGTGACCCATCTTCCCTTTTTCTGAAAGATCCAACCCATCATCCATCACAACCCATCCATCACCGAGCACACCTCTTGTTTTTTCTATTATTTTTTCTATTATTTTCTTCACCAAGCAAACAATATATTATATTCCCATAACAAAATTTCATACCTCCTACTAGCCTAAGCTCTCCAAAAGGGCAGCACATTTAGCAGAAGAATCTGAAAATACGGAACAAAATTTTCAGGTAATTATTTTTCAATGACTGATATTTGTGGTTACACCTTGCATTGGCACTTATTCATGATTGCTCGTCATCGCCTTTTTACTTTTTCATCAGAATCGAACATGAAATACTCTGGCGGACTTTTCAAGATATCGGTGTTTCTGCTGTTGCTATGTTTACAGTTATTTGTGCAACCGACCGAAAGCTTCTGGCCGCCATCGACTACTAGCATTATGAAAGGCCCGCCGCCATCTTTGCGTTCTAGACAAGAAGGCATTCGACCAGCCAATATGAATAACCCACGCGTAAATCACCAGAGGGATAGTGACCCACAACACGGCAGATATTTACCATCTTATCCTCGCATCGGTCGTCTCCTCATGGTTCAGGAACCAGAAGAATCTCAGACCGCATTTTTATCGCTGCTCAAATTAAGCAACCTTTTAAAAACCAATCAGGACGATGTCAACAAAGCAGAATTAACAACAGTTGCTGAATCTGGTTCCGATTTGGATATTCATCCCTCTATCCAGCTCGCCGTGGGTGCTGCCAAGGCCTTTGGTGCGATTGATCGCAACTTGATACGAGCCGTGAGCGAATTGGGACTGTGGAACGAGTCCTTACGGCGCATGGCCGTGGAAGAGAGTGAAACTCTCAACGAATTCTTAACGTCTCCAGAGGCTTCTGCTACAACAAAATTGGCTCTGATGCAACGGTCTGGAGAATCTGTTAAGAGGTTGTTGGCGATGGATCAACGTATTTCGTTGGCCATTACCGAGCTCTATGACGTTGGTGCTTCCTTTAAAAAGGCCGAGTCGAAAAATAATGACTTCATTGGTCAGCTGGCCGAACACAAGCCAAATGAAATTCCTGACCTGCAAAATCAAGCCATGGTGATGTCTCAAACATTTGATGCGATTGATGCCCGTCTCTCCAAAGCCCTGGCTGAAGTCAAGTCTATCGGTGACGCGTTCAAGACATTGGAGGCGGATGTCAAGTTGGACTTGAAAGCATTCCATACACCTCCTGACGAAATGTACATTCCTTTTTCTCCTCTACCAGAGCCAGATATGGCAGTGGCCTCACCAGCATCTTCTGATGGTCGTTCCGCGTCATCGTCGTTCGGAGCTGCGACCGAAACATTTCAGAGTGCCAACATGAAGATCGAATCAGCTCTTCAAAAATCAATTCAGGTGGCGGAGGCCTTTGAAAGTGCAAGTGCCGATATGGCACGCGGTGATGACAAAATGCTTGGGGTTCTAGAGGATCTTCGAAAGTCTGTACAAAGGCTCGTCGAAGTGGCTGCTGCCAAGAAAGGGAAACGGCGACTGGCTCAACAGCAACAAGTGCAGCAAAGTTTTCCTGTACCGAATGTTGAGAGTTTCTCATCACGAGAGAAACCCGCCTCTGTACCTCCAGTTGTTCCTGCGTGCAAGGCTTACGAGGGACCACTGGTATCATTTCCATCCGCGGTGTTCGATTCCGTAGCTCCTCCCGCTAGAATCGAATCAGCGAAAGCTGTATCCGAGTCAAAAGCTGAGAAGTCTTTTCATACCACTCAATTGTCGCAAGCTGCTGCTGAGGCATGGGATAATGTGAACAGCAATATGGTAGCAAATGATGCCAAAACTCTAGCTGTGCTGGAGGAATTGCGGGCTTCGTTCAGAGCTCTGGCTGAAAGTGGTTTGGGTAGTCTTCCGTCGCAAAAGGTGAAGCAAGCAGCACAGCAGCCGATCCAGCAGCAAGCAAAGTCGGATATATATGAAGTTCCTACGGCAGCTTTGGTTGCAGCTCCTTTGTACTCTTCGGAAACGTCTCAACAACCGACAGTTACGTCGCCGCAAGTGGCAACCGAAAATGTCTTTGGCGTGACTTTCGATGAAGGATCAAAAGAAGATTCTTTTGACGGTGGTATACAATTGGCTATTGAAGCTGCAAAAGCTTTCGATGAGGTCAACGAAAACATGTCTCATTACCAAGATATCGTTGTAGCAGTGCTAAACGATCTCAGAGCGTCCTTGCAGGCAATTATCGACAAGCCAAAGCCAACGATATTTTCCTCCTCTGTGGCACCAACAACGAAGGCCAGTACCAAGGATTCAACTACGACAACTCCGATTGTGGCCATTCATGACTCTCAACCTCCAATGATACAAACCAGTGCCGGTACAACGCACGAAAGAGAGGTCCAACTCCTACCGCATTATTCATTATCATCAGAACCACCTTTGCTAACTCTGTCATCGGAAGATCCCGACAACAGTGGTGTACGAACAAAGGTAGATTTGGAGCAAGCTGACTTTACCCAAGGTATTGTTTTAGGATTTCAGGATGTTGAGTCCAACATGATTGCTGAAGATAATAGGATGCATAGTGTCCTTCAAGAGATCAGCTCAAGCTTGAAGGCTCTTGCAATCAAAAGAGGTGCCGCCAAAACTGAAAGGCGGGTAATTCCACAAGCTATCGCTCCTACAAATCCGGTGGCGGTTGTAGAGAAACCAGAACCGTTGAAAAGTGTGTCGAATCCAATGAAATTTCCACAACCAGCCAAGTTTACCCCAGCCCCAGCCCCACAGCATAGGATTGGATCTACACCAATCGGATCAAGGGAAGCCACTCAAAATTTCTCAACTAACTTGGAATCAAAAGTCAGCCTGCCAGCTATACCAAACTGGATGGAAATGGACCGAGCTCAGGAAATCGGTTCCAAGAGTGCAGTTGCTGTTGGAAGAGTGAATGACAATATGGTGAAGAATGATGAGAAGGCCATATCTATTTTGCGGGAAATCAAAGCTTCTCTTAATCAATTGGTTGCTTCAAAAACTATGAAAAAGAAAGGAACCATAACTGGAGAGCTTCACGGGAATATCCAGTTGCAAGGACTATCAACTGAAGCAAGTGTGCCCCCTTTGCCCGCTCCTGTGACAGCTCCCTTTCCTCCGCCTATTACGTCTACAGGTCCGCCGTCTGCAGGTGAACCACCAGACAAGCAACCTTTCAAGACAAGTTCTACAAAAGCAACTATTGCAACTTCCGTAGAGAGTATCACAAATTTTTTGCAATCAGACATAGAGACTGTAGCAGAAACTGCCAGAGCCTTTGAAGGCATCGACGAGAATATGGTCAAGAATGATGAAAGAGCTATTTCTGTTTTGAACGAAATTAGAAGCTCACTCTCTACAATTGTTGAGGCAAAGTCACGCGAGAGGTGCGCTCCTAGCAAAACAGAGACTGCTGCAGCGGAGTCTCTACCTGAAAGATTAACAGCGCATGCTCCTACAGTAACTGCTGCATCACTGCAAGCACTTCCAAATTCTATACATCAACCGTCAAAACCAGAATCAATCTCCTACTCCCTTCCTGATATGGAGATTGTCAGCACGAAAGTACAAGCATACAATGTGCCCCATGAATCTGCTGCAGCTTTTAGCAAGGTTGATCTGGACATGAGTACCAACGACAAAAAGATCATTGGTGTGCTTCAGGAAATCAGCTCAAGCTTAATGGACTTGGCCAATAAGAAGAAATTGAAGGGGGAAGCTGCATTATTGCATACCATGAATTCATTAGAAGCTGCACCAGCTGTTCCCAATGCACCTGCAACCATAGAGGTCCTGCTCCAGCCCATTCCAGATAAGGCTACAAAGAGTTTTCCAGTCTGGGCCCCAGTCCCACAGCATAGGATTGGATCTACACCAATTGGAACAAGGGAATCTACTAGAAATCTCTCAGCTCAGCTAGAATCAAAAGTCAGCCTGCCAGCTATACCAGACTGGAGAGATGCAGACAGAGCTCAAGAAATTGCTTCCATGAGTGTGGTTGCTATTGGAGCAGTGAACGACAATATGGTGCAGAATGATGAGAAGGCTATTTCAATTCTTCAAGAAATCAAATCTTCCCTCAAGCAGTTGGTGGATTCAAAGTCTACTCAGGCAAAAACAAAAGTTCCAATGGTTCCAACATCAACTCAAGTTACCCAGGACAGGACACCCGCTCCAGTCAGTACCATAGAAAACCCAGCTGCTTTCAATCCTCCTCCTCCTGCTGCTGCTGCTGCTGCTGATTATCCTCCTACAGCTACTATTGCTATGGCTTCTGTGCCAACAGATATTGAAGGTGAACTTGTCACATCAATTTCAGGTGATAACGAGACAGACATCTTCATCAAGCAAGCTGACCAAATAATGGAGACCGCCAACGCATTTGAAAGCATGGATGCCAACATGGTGAAAAACGACGCCAGATCCATTGCTGTATTGAGTGAGATCAGGAGTTCTCTTTCGTCATTGGTCCATGCAAGGAAAAGTATTCGAGCTCATGCTAGCACACAGGGACTAACCTCGGCTCAAATGATTAAGCAACCAGCCACATCACTTACTGCTTACTCCACAGCGGGGCTCGCTGCCCCAACAACGCAATTGCATAGTATACCTGCAACGCCCGATGAGATGGACAGGAGCCGCGACGAAGCTGCACTGGACGAATTTCGACAAATGAGCTCAGTGTTTAAAGAGCTTGCTAGTAGACCCTCCAGCAGACATGCCTATGTTGTACCTGATTCTTCTTCCATGGCAGAGCAGCAACAGTTTCTCGATGTGAGAGATACAGCAATGTTGGCATACAAAGAAGTAAGCGAATCTGGAATCCCACAAAATGTTTTTGAAGAACAAGAACTGCATGCCAACTTGCAACTCTCAATTGAAGCAGCCCAGACACTCTTGGATGCAGAACAACGGATGCCCTCTCGCGATTGCGGTACAATTGAAGTGCTCAGTGAAATTATTACATCCTTAAGGGAACTAGCTGTTGATGGCGGCGAAAAACAAGCGCCCTATTTCCAACATCCACCACAAAAGGTAAAGACCGCATCCGTTGTACCCTTCGGACTCCAGCCTCTAACAGCTGATCAATCCGACTCTTTCTCAGGAAGGAGGCCTACAAGTTAAGTAAAGCCAGTTTGTCTATCAAAACATATTGAATTCTTACTAGTGCACTGACATTAGCTATGCCCCGAAACTTTTTATAATAAAGTGTTGTACACTCGTGAAAAGTTCACTGCTCTGAAAAATTCACTCAACAAAGTTTTTGCATCGGTCTCACAGAGCGAAATGACTCTGGTACCAGCGTTGGAGCGGATAGGCAAACTCCTTCGTTTTCTGGAGTCACACCGATATGTAATGACAGAGCAAGACATCATGGAAGACGCATTCAAAGTGTCCAAAATTAGTTCAAATGCCCTCATAGATTTGACCGACGACATGAACAGATATGACACTAGCATCCTTGAAGAGTTACAGGAGCTCAGAGGTTCACTTGGAATGCTACTCTCTAAGAAACACAATTCCCGGCAAACTGACGCAGAGCCACAACAGCAGCCCTGCAGTGAACTGGTACAGGTCCCCGCAACAACCGTTGAAGGAGGAGAACGAGACATTGCGCAACCATCAAGTCACGCCCGGCCTTTCGGTAGCGCACAATCAACCATGTTTGCCGGTGGTACTGCAGCAACTGATGTTATAGAGATGGTCGAAGCATCAAATGTTCCGGAGGCTAATGTTGTTCCTACTGCTTCCTCTACATTGAGTCTACCAGCGACAAATCCTGTGGCAAGCACACGAGTCGACGTACCAATGGGTTCCATTTCGGGCCAGCATATCACACATGAAAAAGACAATAGAAGGCAGATGCACATCACAGAAGGTGCCGTGGACGCGGCGGGATCTGTGATTGTGCGAGGCCTCGACAGCCGCCTCGACGAGCTCAACAAAATCAGCTCCATGCTCGAGGATATGGCTAAAGGCGGCAGTGCCGGCGCAGACAGCGTCATCCGTCAAGAGCTCACTGACACGCTATCATCAATGTCGGATCTGGAACGTTTACTACAGGACTTGCACTCTGGTATCTCTGCCCCAAATCGAGTGCCCCACGATACGACGGAAGATCTCGATGCAAGCGAAGGCATTGGGACTCCAAATCTCACCAACGGTCTTGCAAATCGAGACCTCAACAAGAGTCCTCCAAGTCATGAGATAGAACTCAAACCGACCATACGACCAAAAGCTAAAGAATATTATACATCGGCGCCTAAACCTGGTTTGGAAGCTGCCATAACAAAAGCTCGAGCCGAGGGCAAACCCGTTGGAATGCTGGAGTCGCGAACTCCAGATGCGCTCACGCTTGTTGGAGGCGTGAGCATTGGTGTCGGTCTAGCCATATCAAGTCTGCCGCCTGGTGATGCAGTACTGTCTGGAACAGCTTTAGTGTCACCCGGCGGTTTACAGCAGGCCAAAATTTTGGTGGAAACAGTAACAACACCAGCTACTGTGACAGGTAATACCACATTATCCAGTGGATTTCCTGGTGGTGATGTCTTGGAAAAATTCAAATCCAACATCCCCATGCTCAACTTTCCGAACGGGGATGGAAATTGATTCAATTCGAGCGACTGATGCTGTAAGAGCTATGAGTTGTAATTCGTACAGATCTGTTTGTACTAAAACACTCGATGACGTATATCACTCGATGACATATACGTCATGATACCTTTTCGCTTCTACTGCTATGTTCCAGTGTAAACGACAGCTTCCATCTCAACCTGTACTAGCTATCTGGCAGTTTTTGAGTTAATTTTTGATGGATTCCTTTCCATAGTTCGCCTTTTCGATGTACCATTTTTGTTTAAAAATGATTTGTAGGACAGGTCGTATCGCAATGGAAGATTCTGCAGCGTGTGGCATACCTTGGTGCATTAATCGATAATCGTACCATATGCCATCACCGGCACGACAATTGCTCGAATTCCACACGGACTGTGTAACCCGGGCCACTGGTCCCAGTCCCAACAGTTGACGACTTCGATGTGATCCGGGCCAAAATTGAGTATATCCGACCGATTCGTTCAAATCAATGAGTGGAATAAACAAGCAAATGGCATACGGTGGCGCCAACTGTTGTTTCCATCCCTCGTACGACCATCCGGCATCTGGGGCACCAATCGAGTGAGTACCATCAGCATGCCATCCCTGAGCACAGGCACCTGGTTTGGAATACACCACTGACAAATCAAAGTCAACCACGTCCAAAAGTGATGGCATCATCGTATCTTGTGGAAGGTTCATGGCCAGTTTCAAAAAGGATTGAATCTGTGGCGATTCTCGTACCAATTCTTGCACCAAATCAGTGGCTGCATCATCATCATCATCATCATCACCACTGCCATTCTGTAATGGTTGATCCAATCTCAAATCGAAACGCTGTTGATTCCGTGATGCAATTTCTTGAAAGCAAAAATTGTCTTGTCCAATCGTTAGATTCGGACGATGCTGTTGCAATTGTGTTTCGATGTGTTGAATGGTCCGATCCACGAGCCGTCGAAATTTGGCAATCTGAATCGAGGTCAATACGTTTCGTTGCAGGACCAAACCCCATTCTTGCATGGCTTGTACTGCTTGAACAATGTGCCCATTGCTTGATAACGATGATGATACTGATACTGATGATGGTACACAAATGTAAGGTTCGTAGCCCTGCAATGGACGTAACGGTAAGGGTGCCCCCGCCGAAGCCCACATTTCAATCTTGCTGGAAGGATGTTGTGTAGAAAGGTAGTTTTGAATGGCCTCAACGACCATTTCAGGTCTGACTGGATCGTCTACTATTATTGCCGTCAGGAGTAGTGTCAAGACTCCCGTTTCCTCATCGTCATTGGTACTGTCTGGTTTGTCTTCTATATCCCTTGCCAAACTATGCTGCTGTCTCCATTCAATAGCAGCTACAGTAGTACTTGTATCATCATCATCATCATCAACTTCCTCTACCGAGGTCACATTCTTTCGTATATTCTTGGCCACGCATTCGTCTGGTGGCACCAATCCAACTACAACACAAATCATACTGACTTTTAGTGCGTGGTAGGTTCAATACGCTCTTGGACTTGCTAGTTAGCTATGTAAGGAGGATACAGCAACATGTACATGTTTTGATGCTTTACAACTGTTTTATTTGACGAGAAACGAAAATTAGAGGTGTAGGATCATTCAGTTACTACTATGGATGAGATCATCATTCATTCCGTCCGTACGAAGTTGAAAACTAAAGTTTAAACCCGTAATATTATAAAATGCATATTTTCTCTCCATCACCACGCATCATGTTGAAGCCGAAAACAACCCGGAGGTGTGCTTTTTTTTATCTCTGTTGTTCTCCCTTCGCTTCGAATTCGCTGTTTGCTTCCGCCACAAGGCACAGCAGCACATTCTATTGACATTAATTTCTTGGCTTCTTGTTTCCCATAATAATAAAAGGATACCACAACATTTATCACCATACTCTAGATTCAGAGCAAAATTCTCCGCAAAAATAGTACGACGTTAAAAACATACATCCAACAATGAAGTTCGTAGCTTCCCTTTCGGTATTATTCATGACCGTTACTAGCCTTTGTTTTCTTTTGGATCTGCCAACGAATGTGTCATCCTTTACGACGTCACGTAAAATCTACGAACTGCAACAACGAAACTTTGCAAAATCCATCATCACATCGTCATCATCATTATCAAGCTACTACAAACCATACAACCAACAAAAACAATATCAATGTCGAAGAACCTGTATCATTGTTGCCCATGCTCCTTTGTCATCGACAGCTCCGGCACCTACGGGATTTATTGATACCGAACTCCGTGGTGCTGCTATGCGATTGCATACCAAAATGCAAGCACCGAACGAAGGTCAAGTCGAAGTGACCAAGGAAGAACGGGAAGCTTCCAAGTACGTACCGACACGGGCAGATTATTTACAATTTTTGGTCGATTCACAATTTGTGTACCAGACCATGGAAGATATTGTGAACGATCACGAAGAATTGACTGCTGCCTTTGGCAGTACAGGATTGGAACGAACGCAGGCACTCGAAACGGACATTGCCTTTATGGTACAGGAGTACAACTTGGAACGACCCGATGTGGGTTCCAAGGGACGTGACTATGCTAAACTTTTGCAAACGATTGCTACCAAGGAAGACTACTTTGTACCCGAATTCGTGTGTCACTATTACAATTATTATTTTGCACACACCGCCGGGGGACGCATGATTGGGAAACAAATGAGTGCACTGTTGTTAGATAAAAAGACCCTGGAGTTTTACAAGGTGCGTCCATGATATATGATACGGTTTTATTTATGAGATGAGACGCAGGAACCAAAGAATGTCAATTTATTTCGTGAGTCTCACCTGACACCCCTGACATTCTTCTGTTTTCCGATGATCCACTATTCTTCTTTTGTTACAATAAAATTTGAACAACAATACAACCTCGATTTTTCTTTACGATGACACACGTAGTGGGACGGAGATTTAAACGAAATCAAGGGAAAGGTCAAGCAAAGCATAGAAGACATGGCAGCACAATGGTCACCAGAAGAAAAGGACGAATGTATTAATGCAACAATGGATGCCTTTACCTATGGTGGTGGTATCAACGCGTATCTAAGTGGTGGTGGCGGAGAAGGATCTCCTCATTAAATAATATTTTGACGAAATAGCCAGTTAAAAGACAGCATCGAACAACAAATATTTTACATTCAAGCACACAACAAAATTATGCCACAGCGCATCTCGTATGCTTCCATACATAATCTTAACGTACATATATTCTTGCTAAAATTAAATTCGGCGTGACAATCGCATCGTTTCATCGCATGCTCGAGCGCATAGCATTCTGCATGTAGCAGGTATGTCTAGTAGCATCTGGAGGAGCATCGGAATTGCTTCCTCTGCTTTCAACCCCCCCCCCCCATAATAATAAATCGAAGTAGTTGTGTTCTGTCGTCGAGTGCGACATTAGCGCCCCGCGAAAATGACGGCAGGGAAACTAACTTAATCTGAAGAGACACCATGAAGCGGACTCGTGATCTTAGTTAGCTGAATAAGTCGGCTAGACAACAAAACTAATCCTTATAATCTTGACTTCTAAAAGGTAGTATCGGTAGTCTAGAGTTTACAATGAAATTCTCAGAGCCAGCCGAAGGGAACGTGAGACAAGGAGACCCGAATCCGACGTCACCGGAATGACCCGAAATGCCCCATCCCGTCTCCCACTCAGAAACAGGAACACATCGGGAGAAATCGGAT
>Ga0100402_1000559_pt1 | contig 43891 bp, 24 predicted proteins | sample CryGeyme20150102_FD_80419 | JGI IMG/M metagenome (GOLD analysis project Ga0100402, IMG submission 80419) | Groundwater microbial communities from Crystal Geyser aquifers in Utah, USA - Crystal Geyser metaG 2015-0102 | ecosystem: Environmental > Aquatic > Deep subsurface > Groundwater | place... | reverse complement strand
TCGGAACGGAGAAAAGGTCGGCCCTAGTAAATTGCCGAGTTTCTCCAAACCACCCTACCTAGCCAAACGTAGCCCTAGAGAGCTGGCATAGTCGAGAGAACGCGGTAGCGTTCGCTCGAGCAAAAAATCATAAAAATGCGAACGCTAAAGTTCTGTCAGTCGTGTTAGTGACTCGAATGGTGGACAGTTGCTACCAGTACGAGCAGGAATAAGCTAACTACTTTTCTACTACTCCTCCGTAGCTAGTAGAGTACAGTAGTAGAGAGGGTGTGCGAACAGCAATTAATTAGATTCAGTAAGCTACTGGCACTGTAGTACTCTGTGTTCCATACAATAAAAATACAAATACAATCTACTTGGCTATTGCCCTTTACTAGCTAGATCGCTGTTGGTCATTCATAACTTTGCTGATTAGTGGTCGGATGGGCACCATCCATCAGCAACTATATAACACCTTCTCTGACACCAATTTCAATCAGCACATTGTCCATAGAAAGACCAACACCCAGTGGTACTCCCAGTAGTTCCGACGGTTCCTGGCCACAAAATTGAAGGCTCAAAGAGCTTGCCGATAAACGAAGCTTGTGAACAGGTAACTCATTGCTCTTGTCCGAAGCGGCTCGAAGAGGCGTTGGAAGCAATCGCACCCACAAGGCCTTGATACTTGGAGTCCACCAAATAGGCAGACCACCTCGAACAGGTGCATCCTCTCGCGATTTACGTGTCCGAGACCATCCTTGAACTTGAATGGATTGCCGTTGACTAGTGACTGCCAAAGGATCTGGTGCCAAGAGGACTTGCAGTTGGTTCCTCGTACCTGTGCAATCTTCTTGAAAGTCAATATTGGCTACTTCAGCCGGAACCGTCCAGACCTGTTGACAAATTTCTTCGGCAATTTTAGTACTCACGTACAATCGTGATCCCCATTGACCCACCATCCCTCCCCCTCGGGTGGTGGCTACGAGGGCGCCCATGGAAACATATTCGCGATAAGGACCGACAGGACTCTCGTCATATTCGAGTGCCACGGTTCCTCCCAACGTATATCCACCAATATTTAGAATGGAAATATGACCACTATTTTCCAAAGCCTCTACGTTGCTGTCTTGTAATTTTACAAGGGCTGGTCGAAACCAGAGGCGACCACGAAAAAGGTAGGGATATTCTGGTGACAATCCGTTTTCGGTGGAGCTGGAAGTGATGGTGGGAGATGTGGGAGGTGATAACCAATCAGGTAAGTTTAAAGTTCCCAGTAAGGATGGAGTAGATCTTGTCGTCGATGGCTGGCTTTGTAGGAATGCAGACGCGGAACTGACAAACAGACCGATGAGACACACGAGAGTTACGGAAGTATGTCTTGTTGGCATCATGGATCTTTTGCTGCCACCCTGATTCGTTTTCTTCTTCTTGTCGTTCTGTGTATTATCGCTTATCAATATTGTTTCGAGAGCCTTGACTTCCTCATATTCAGCATCATCCTCCAAAATACTTTCAGCAGCTTGGTATGTGATGGAACGTCTCCCAGCCGAGTCACCCGTAGGATGCTTGACCCCCAACGATGAATCCAGCTTTTCGTTGACAATATCTGTCATCAAAGTACGCATGGAGGGTGACAGGGATGCCTCGATATTAATACTCTTGCAGCTCTTTTGTTCTTTGTTACTGATGGTGGCTGTGGGGATGCTAGCGGTATTTTTGTTGCTCGTTTGCTGTGACACTAGTTGTTTGACCAAGCTATGTGATTTCCATAGATCTTGTTGCAGTCGCGCTAATTGGACATCGCGTTTGCACAATTCCTGTCTCAGCAAGACCTTGTCAGCATCGTATTTTTCCTGTGTACTTCTGAGCATATCCAGAACGGTTGTTTTAATGGCATCGTTCTCTTGTTGTAAAATACTAAATCGCTCGTCACGTTCCGAGGTAACATTTTTGATGATTGTCTCAGCTTTTACAGCGTCGGCTTTGATTTTGTTTTGCAATTCTTGAATACGGCATTCCTGTGCTGCATTAGATCGTTGCAATTGTTCTATCCGGCCCTCTCGTTCTACAATGATATTGGAAAGCTGCGTTGCCTGCAATTTTTGTTCCAGAAAGTGACAGTCCAGATCATGTTGACTTTGATTCAATGCTTCAGCGACTTGCTCGAGACGAACATCCTTGTCCTTCTGCTGCGCTGTAAGCTTGTCAATGGTGGCCTGCAAGTTTCGTATTTCATCTTGCTGCACGTTGTATTTTTCAGTAGACTCTTGTTGCAAGGTTTTTAAGATTTGTGCGGACATTTCCTCCTGTTTTTTTAGCTGTTGCTTCCACTGATCAATTTCTTGGTCCTTTTCTTCAAGTTGCAGCATGGCGTCTCTTACGCGTGTTAAGATAATTTGACTGTCGTTCTTCCAAAGCTCTTGTTGCTTCCTTTGGTTGCGACGAAAGCGACGATAAATCCAGAATAAGATTGCCAAGATGGTAAACAGGGAAGATGCAGCGGCCATGGCGAGGATTGCAGCGGCAGTCCTCGAATCGAAGGGAATGTCATGACCCAGTAGATTTATCGTCATCTCCCTCGTAGAATGGTGACAAACCTCTTGCGCCTGATGTTGCATCGAAGCTGTAGTGCCGATTTGACCGATTCGAGAATGATTCTGGTGGAGAAGCGCATCATTTGGTGCCTCAGAGCCTTCTTGATGCGCAGGCGGCTTTTCTCGCATTGTTGTCTCTGCTTCTTTTTCTTCTTCTGCCCTTTTCTTATTCCGACCCGAGAAATTTGCCATTGTTATCGATTGATTGGATGGTCCGCTTTAATACTTCGATGACAAGGCACTGTACTAATAGCTTGGTTGATAGTTTTTCTTGAAAAAATAATAAATTCGCAGGGGCTTCGATCAGATTGATTGATTTTTCTCTTGTGTGTTTTTACATGGATGAGTCATCAGTCCACTTCGATTTTTTGGTTCAGTGATTAAGAAGTGCTGCCAGCCGAGCCTAAACACCATCACAAACTACCTCTTTGCTTTCACTGGCAACAGAACTAGCTCGACTGGGTCTTCTTTATTTAAAATTTTACGTATTTTACAGAGTATCTGAAAACCCCTCTGGCACAGCTACTACATTTCTTTTTCGAAAGGGCGTTTTTTAAGGAAAAATTAGTAAGCAAAGAGATTGATGGGGCCCTGCATGGCTAAAAAAGGTTAGCTTTACTCTGTTGGAGGCTTGTGAAAGCGCGAGACGCAAATCTTATTTCGTGAAAGTAAAATAGTGCGGGTGACTTCTTGCTGCAATCAATAGAGCGGTCGCTCGCTTAGCCTCACGTGCAACTAGTCGTAGCTTCAGCAGTGACTAGACAGTTTATGTCAGTCTGTGTCAGTCTTTAAATTAAAAAGAAAACTGGACGGTCTAATTTACGGGGGATTGGGATCACAAGCGCCAAGGTTACCCGAGGGCAACCATTGGCAGCCCGAAGGGATCTAGAACTGCCAGGCTGGCAAATATGTCCTGTATAGCGAATTCGGTAAGATCCAATTGGAATAAACGATCTTTCTACAGAGGGGACAGAATGTGTTATAAAAAGTGCGATTATCTAAAAAATATCAGCAGAACCTTCCTGTTTGCAAAATGTATCGTCATTCCTAGGTCCGATCCGGGATTCGAACCCGGGACCTCCTGCACCCAAAGCAGGAATCATACCTCTAGACCAATCGGACTGATACTTCTGTATGAGCGAAATTAACATTATATACTCATTATTTGTTTTTTGAGGAAATAAACTATGGAAACCGTAATTGTACCACTAGTATTTTCCTGCGTCTCTGGTCCGCAAGTTATTTCAAATACCTTTTAAAAGATACCCTCCCAAAAAATGTCAATGCTGTATAAAATCAAAAATAGCATGTTGAATAATATTCTAGTAGCTGTTTCATTTTTGATCTGCAACGAGCGTATTGAACACCAGTTCCAAGGACGTTTGAGTGACGCCGTACTCTGACAATTGAAGGCTGGACCGGTTGGCTTCAATACCCGCGAAAATATCGGCCAGCACAGTGCTGCTGGAATCTACTTCGTAGCGAGTCCTCGTGTCCTGGCGCTCCCTCAGGATAGCGCCATTGTAGGACGAGTACACAAACGTATTCAGTGTTTCCATGCGAAGCTCCAAAGTAGCCCAACTTGCCAGAGTGCGTAGTGAAACCCCATGGATCGAACATGCATCCTTGTAAATACCTGAAGTGCAAGGATCATCCGCAGTGATTGTTTTGGTCAGCGAGGTTCCCGTCAGAGATGACAAAGCTACGCGGGCTTGTTCCAGACCAAGAGTCATTTCTTCGTCCAACACCCCCACCTCGACATCGCGTCCGATAATGGAACGGCCTGTGGACTGAAAAAGCTCATCTCGTACCCTGACATAGTCATCATCGCAGGTCTCCACAGAATTGACTTTAAACTCTAACTGATACCCTCGTCCAAACTTCGATTTGAGTCGTTGAGCCGAGCCAAGACAAATCAACTTGCCGCCCTTCATTATTCCAATTCGCGAGCAAAGCGATTCACATTCGTTCATGCTGTGAGTTGTCAAAATAACACAAGTTTTCCGATTGGTTTTGGGATTCCGCTTGGAGAGGAGAGTCGAGATGACTCGCCATATTTCACGCCTTGCTACTGGATCCACTCCAGTGCTCGGTTCATCCAGGCATACTACGAGAGGAGAGGAAACGGTGGCAATTGCGATGCTTAATTTCCTCTTCATTCCTCCACTGTAGTGCTGGCTCAGTCTGTCCTTGTCGTAGTCATTAAAACCCACCTCTGAAAGCTTCTTGTCGGCAGCTTGGGGTACTAGCTCAGCGGAGACGCCTTTGATGTGTGCATAGAGTTCCACATGCTCTCTTCCGCTCAGATTTTCAAAGAGTGCATCAAATTGTGGACAATATCCGATTGCGCTTTGGAAAAATTTAGCCCGCCTGGGCGAGCTCTCACCAGCCAGCAGGACGTTTCCGCTGGACGGGGGAAATTCACCTGTTAACATGCCCATTGTGGTGGTTTTACCAGCTCCTGTTGAAAAGAATTGCGACGCCGTTGAGTTAATTCAAGTTTACGTCCTAGTTGTCAGCGGCAAGTTCAGTCACTCACCATTGGTTCCCAACAGCCCAAAGGCCTCACCAGAAGAAATTCCAAGCGACAAGTCAGTGACGGCGACCTTTTCATTGTCATAAACCTTACGGAGCTGCTGCAAGACCACGGCATCATTTGACGCCATACCGGACAAAACGCGTTCTTCTTCCTTGATAACATCGCTATCGTCTGGTGTATCGTCGGTAGGACAGGCTTGGTAGCGGATTCGAACCCTACACGCCAAAAATGACTTGAACTTATTCAAAAAAACATTGAGATCTTGATTCCCCTGAAGACGATCCAGTATGATCGCTAGGATCAAGTATCCGAAGCCCTGCAGGAAAAGCGCGATTATCTCCAGCAGTAAAATATCTTTGCTCCAAACTGAAATTGTTTGGTGCTTCCTCATTTCAAAAGCACGAATGTAAATTGTGTATAACAAACCTTTCCCCAAGCAGAATGCTGGTGTAAATCGAGCAATCCATTCGATTGTGATGGCGGCATGAACCAGCTTGTCCCAGGGGTGCTCAGGATTAGAACCAAGAAGACGGAGCATATAGGTAGCAATTGGAGCTCCAAGGCCGGTCAAGAATCCTGTTATGATAATGAAGAGGTTACAGAGACTGGCAGACGTAAAGAAAAAAGAGACACAATAGGCATAGGATGCTGCAGCCGGTCCAAAAAATAAGAGCAACGAAACGACGCCATAGATTGTGTCCCGTTCTGTGGTCATGAAGATGTCGACGTCAAAGACATACAAAAGCAGCACTGCAGTCAACACAGAGAAAAGTGGGTCGTTGGTGAGGGTAGCCAGATTTTGGAATGGTTGGATCAAGCGTTACAAGCGAAGCATACCAGTGAATGAAAAGGGCAAGAGATAGTTGCTAATGTCCCAGAGAAAAGTGGATATCCAATACGTGGTGGACTGGACACCGGCAATGGCTTGTAAATGCTTGGCCTTTGACAACCTTTCATCGAGGACGAAATTCCCCATGTACCCTGCAATGAATGGGAAACTCCTGAATATGGCAACGGCAAAAAAATGTGATGTTAATAAAGAAAATGCGACTATAGTGCCAGGCACGGTGGCGCAGTGAAACCGTATAGCATCTTACAAAACGACCATGAACCATAGATTGAAGATGTCGTCTTCTTGACTATAACGACTTTCCGCCTTCGTTTGTGGAAGAGGGTGAACTGAGGCGGAGATGCGAAAGCTGTTGTCGTCAAAAGCTTCACGCATGATGGCTTCATCTGCCAGTTTCTGGTAGAGAGGCTGCGGTGATAGCAGAGTTGGCCAAAATGATGAGAGACCACCTGCGGTTTTTACAGATGGCAAATGAAATAATCTAACAATCGACTTACCGAAGCATGCAATGCCGTAAAATTGTAGGCCACGACATACCCATAGCCAGCGTAGTTACTACACTCTTGTTGAGGCATATAGTGGCCTGTGAAGTTGGAACATTGTTTAACTGCATGCTTCCCATAAGACGATATTTGATTGGTGGTGCTATTGGGCTCGTATGTGAAGTAAATAGCTCCGTACTGAGAAGCACTGTAGATGCCAGAGCTTTCAAGAACTTTGTGTGAAGCTTCAGCGATGTTGTGGACGGATTCACCAGCTGCCTCGGCGCCCCCTGCTTTTATTCTATCCATAATAGCGCTGGAATAGTCGATGGAACAGTTGGGTGTTAGCAGGAGATAGGACTGGGCGCCACAAAAGAAATAAAATTCGTCTGTCTCGGTCACTTGAACAATAGGATACTCGTAAGAACACCATCCAGGCTGGCATTTGAAAAAAGTGCCTGGCGAGTTGTAGGGTATTGGATTTCTATTGCCGTTGACGCTCGCAAGATCTACCTCAAGATTATAATCCTCTAACTTCAATGAGAGAGGCCCGAAATTCTTGTTCGGCGAAGCATACTTTAGAGCCAGAAATCCAATCAACACGAAGAAAACCGGGAGGAGGGTAGTAAAGCACCAGGCCTTCTTATCCCGCTTAAAGCTGATCAAACGCTTGCGAAGGAGGGCTTTCATCTGTTGTCTAACCTGGCTCTGATTATGTTGTGCAATGCTTTCAGCAGCGTCAGGGGCAAGTTCTTCATCACCTGAAAATTCGTCGTCAAGACGATCACTTCCAACAGGAGAGTTTTCGGTGGTGGTATGATTATCGTCGCCAGTTGTGACCCGTTGAAAAACTTCTTCCAGAGTAGTCATGTTGAGACCGTAGGAACAAATTGCACCGCGGAGGCGAGCTGAATCTAGTCTGCGTAGCATAGCATCAAACTTTGAATTGCTCTCGAGAGGAAGCTGAAAAGACATCTCCTTGCCGGCATTCGTGAGCAGTTTTGCTTCTTGGACAGAGCCCGTTACAATTTCCTTCAGGTCTTGGTCGCCATAAGAGTGAATATCCGTTGCACTTCTTGGAGAGCTTTTATCGTTACTATTGGCTGCTTTCTCGATAGTGAGATGGTATCCCACACCATATGCCTTCTTCAAAAACAGAGAGCTTCCGACGCAACGCAAGCGACCAGTAGAAAGAATGGCAATTTTGTCGGCAAGAATATCCGCTTCATCCTAGGAGTATATCGGACCGAAAAACATAAAAGTGTTAGGGAACCTAAGCTTACAGTGGGTGTCGAGAGTGGCGTCGATCAGTTGAAAACTTACAAGAAAGTGCGTGGTTAACAAAATGATTTTATCCTGCTTGTATTGTTTAATGAGGTTCCAGATAAAACGCCTAGAAAAGGGATCCTACAACAACCACAAACGAAAAGCAGTGGTGAGCGATAGGAATTGGGCGCAAATAAGGTGAAAAAGGGAACGTGAAACCGAAGCAACTTACCATACCAGAGGTCGGCTCGTCCAATATGATGACATTACTGTCGCCGGCAAAGGCTATCGCTATGCAGAGCTTTCGCTTCATACCACCACTGAGGTGCATCACTTGGGTGTCGGCTTTGTCTTCCAGAGCAACATCGCGCATGGCCTGCTTAACCCGCTCGTCGGCTTCCTGTTGCGTCATTTTCCGATAAGTACCTCTCAAACGGTGAAAGAATTCTAGATGTTCCCGGCAAGTCAATTGGGGAAAGAGGCAATCGTTGTGCTGCTGGCATATTCCCAACTGCTGCCGAATTTCTGGCATCTGCGTCATACTGTGTTTCCCAGTAACAACATGAAAGCCACGTGTTGGACGAATTGCTCCCGTGAGCATGCCAATTGTGGTAGATTTTCCGCAGCCTTTGGATGACAAACAAGAACGAGAAGGTTATTTTAGGTAAACAGGAAACAAACGTGGCAAAAGAGAGTTGTAAACGTACCATTGGGCCCCAACAAAGCAGTGATTTGTCCTTGGTATAGCGATAAGTTCACACCATCTACGGCCGTGATATTGGAACCGGTCTTGGTATTGAAAGTTTTACACAAATTGTGTATTTCAACGCTCTTTCCCCTGACGGCCTGCTGTTTCAGCGCTTCTGAAACGGGCTCCATGGGAATATCATCGTCTTCTGACAATGCAGCGCTGTACTGAAAGAGTTGCTGTCTTGTGGCAGCGTCGCCACGAATCCAGTAGGAGCGTTGAAACGGAAACGCGTAAGAAAGCACGTATCCATCATCATTCGATGCGAAAACTCGATTGCAATACAAGGACACGACCGTCCAAAGAATACAGTCTAGAAGCATTGAAGAAATGGCAGCCAGCAGTGTAAAACCCGAGGGACTATCGGTTTCGACCATCGAAGTCCAAGTTGCTCCCACACCGGCATCTTCCAATCTTCCAAGTTCTTGGATTCCGTAGGAAAAAGCCGATACTGGATGAAGACATGACAGGCGAATAGAAAGCGGACTCCCGTCCTGCACGTCGACAGCCTGCGACATGAAGTATCCAACCAAAAACACCAGCAGCCCAATCAGCGCCGTTCGCGTTGCCGTTCCTGCGTGCTGCATGACAATGGAGGGAATGCACGAAGAGAAGGCAATCAATGACAAAAAGGTAGACTGCCAAAACATCCACAAAATGATGGAATCCGAGTGTGCAAACAGTGGTCCCGATACCCGTGCCATCAGTCCGGCTGTTATTGTGTGCAGTACCAAAAACGAAACCCACCAACTGCTTTCCAATTGCCACTGTGTGACACTGTTCATTTTCAAAAAGTCGTGCTGTGCCAATTCTCGCTCGTGTGCCAAATACGACATGATGCTCGCGCAGGGATAAAGCAATCCCAAAGTTAAAAAGAGGGGAACGACTCCATTGAGGACGGAATAAAATCCTTCCGATACGTAGGGTGGAGCAGGAAAGGAAGTAAATTTGACTCCGTGCTCTGCAACAAAGTATCCCTTGTCGCGAGCTCCAGAATCCACAAACATCCAATCATGTAAGAATCGTTGCAGTGGCAACAGTCCGTTCAAAATATATTGTCCCGTACAACTGTAGGAAAGTGGACCCTGGAAGTGGCCGTGAACGTGTCTCCCGCAAACCTCAATTTCTTGTTTGGCATTGTGCAGAAAAAGACGCGACGTATCGGGAGTGGTGAAATGCGTCGCTGTGCCTGGTGCCCATTCGGGAGCATTTTGATGGGTGGCATTGACACGGATTGTGTAGTCATAATGGAAGGGATCATTACCGGTAAACACAATGGTTAAAGCCAACTTGGGTCTATCTCTGGTGGCACCGTAGAATACATGTTGCGTATATTCCTCAATGGCTTGATTGCTATCAAAAACTTGTATGAATGGTCCATCGCTAAATGCAGGAAGACTAGCATTTTGTAATTGCGGATACCGATTGTAAATATAGGTTTGAAATCGTTCCAGTCGTTCCTTTCCGCCTGCATCGGTGCTGGTACTTGGTGCCAGACCTAGTTTGGGAAAATGACAATAGGCATAGGCAGGTTCACCGTGATACTGACATTGACGTGAGTCACACTGTATAAAGGGCACTTGCCAGTTCCGGCCATGGTGGGGCATGCCGCTTATATCAAAATTGGTTTGATTGGGTTGTAAAAAGAAGGCCAATTCCTCCTTTGTAGTAGAAGAATGGAGACTGCTGCCTCTGCTGTTGCTGCTGCTGATATTTTTGGTGGTATTGGTCGCATTTGTTGTTCCGATATGATTGGATTGTTTCGTTCCACCACGACCTTTCATAAGACCCGACGCGAATTGATCCATAACAGTGGTAGTGACATCTTGTGGATGTTGACTCTTGTCGAGACAAACGCGTTGAGCTTGCAAGGCTTTGACGTAATCTGTAAAGGAAAACATTTGGACTGTTTGTAGATCCGAGGAAAAAGCAGCTGGCATATCTTTGGGTCGAAAATGGTCACTTTGACTGGCCAGTCGCTGCAGCACGACCAGGACCAAGCAAAATGCAAGCGGCAGCAACACTTCGGAAAGAGTGGACAACCAATTGCGCCTCCTATAAATCAAATTCCGCCGTATCAATGCGCTCCAAGCATTGGAGACGAGCATTATTTGTGACTTTATTGGGTTGAAATGAGATGTGTGGGTCGCTGTGTGTACGCAGCGAATGATTGGCTTGGTTGTTCGGAGTTTGGAATAGGTGATGGATTGCTTTGTTACAACTGGTAGTCTACCTATACCAGGTACTGTAGTAGATCTACTCGAGTACAAGCTACTCCTGGTACTACTACTCAGTACTCTACTACAGCAGTAGAGCGACTAGTAGGCTAGCTAGCTAGTACCTGGTACCACCCATAAGAGAGGCTGTTGATGATGAGTTTGAAAGAATGTGCACGCAGGATGATACTACTATCCGTATTTAAATAATTATTTTAAAATAGGCATGAAAGCGTTAGGGTTACGCTGTTTCTAATTTATTTTTTTCTTTGTCATCAATCTATTATTCATCAGCCAATAAATACCTGGTACTAGACTAGACTACTCTTTACTTTTCGAATTCAGTAGACTACGTTAGTACGGAGTAATAATTTTTTAAGAGATCCTGCTCCACCCTGTCTCCTTCATGACTACAGATTGCCTGATGAAGGAGGAGAGGAGGATGCCGCGGAGGAGTTTGTTGTTCTTGCTGTGAAAGACATCCCAGAAGCACCGGCTTTACATTGGTTCTTGGCTTGTGATGATATTATGGCTTTTGTAGTTTTAGGCCTGCTGGTTGTGGTGGTACTAGCGTGAGCTTTTGCTTAATGTCAACTGCCAGTATGAGATGAACTATCTTGACTCTTTTGCTGGGATTAATAATGAAAAATTCTACTAGACCCTACTAGTCGAGTAGCTTCTAGAGTAGACTACCAAAAAATCATATTATCGTGGTAGTGCTGGAGAAAAATACCTTCAATTTAGAGTTGAGGATGGTGTTCGGTGCCAAAGATTTTGGATTTTTTAATCTTTGAGTACTACTAGACTAGTAGAATACTACTCTACTAGGTAGCTACTACTACTACTAGAGAGACTAGTCTACTACTATTGATTTTTATCGTTTACTTTTAGCTAGCTACCAGTACTCATCAGTAGCTAGTACTAGCTAGTGCTACTACTAGTAGTAGATTCTAATCTGCTACCGGTACTATTATTTGTACTCGCACTCGTCATCATTGAACAGAATGACTTCTTTTTCACAAACGACACGCAGACCATAGTAAAAGAGACACATGTCAACTCTTCCTATTGATAGAACCCGTGATCCCATTCTACCTCAACAGTTTTTCAATTAGCCGCAAACAAACAAGCTAGTAGTAGTCAAGCAAGGAACCAAGATGCCAGTCTACTATGCCTCGACGGATGCCAACAAGTTAGCTGAAATCAGAACCGATAATGAATCTGCAAACTTATTGAAAATGACTATATATCCTACAGCCGAGAATCCTGATAAATTGCCGCCAAAATCACCAGGAGGTGTCTCAACGCAGTGGATAGTCCAACATCCACATATGCCAAATATCTGGATAACAATGACTTCCTTTTGGAACAAGCGACCGGCCATGCTAACGATCTTTCAGCAAACAGAGGATGGGTTGAACAAAATGACCGTCGAAGGAAGCACGGGAGGCCGCGAAGCCGTGCACGCTGTATTTGCGCCTACAGCTGCCGACGAAGACAAGGTTACCTTGGCCATTGCGCACCACAATGATGGATTCGTCAGTTTTTTTCAATTTCCCACCAAAGGAATGCCAGAGTCATTGATGGATCAGCCGACTCTCACCTTGGAACTTCCAGCTCTCAACGAGTCCAAAAAGAACATGTTACCTGCCAACATGAAAAGGCATGGACTATCTGTGCCCAGCAGTCATCACGTCTTTTACGCACCCTCAGGAAAATGGGTCATGGTGGTGGATCCGAATCAAGCCGTCATTTTTACCTATACATGTGACCCCAAGACGGGATTGCCATCGAGTGAAAACCCAACCTTTGCGTTTGAATGCCACACAGATGCTCCGGCCCTGGGTTGGTTTTCTGGAGTTGTAGGAAAAATTGCGGGACTGGGCTGCCGACCACGTCGGGTTGCCACGAGTCCCAACGGTAAATACCTATTCGTGTCCTACGAGACCAGAAACGTCGTCCAATCTTATCACTTGAAGGACGAGACTGGGCAAATCGATCCCGATAACAAAGGACTTTTGCAAGAAAACAGTACTTTGACACCCGCGCTTACCAAACAGCCATTTATTGGGTTTGCCGTTCAAGCCACAGCGGAAATGATGGTAGTCAACAACTCTCTTTATTGTTCCAACCGTGGTGGAATCCTGGTCAAAGGACTAGGCAATAGTGAAAGCAGTATTTGTGTCATGGAGATTCGAGATGGAGGACGATTGTCATCTCCCAAAGTCGTTGAGTGCAGTGGTCCAGTACGCCATTTTTGTGTATACACCAAGGGCGACCATGAATATCTGGTGGCAGGGACGTGCAGTAAGACGGAAGGAAGTTTGCAAACCTTTCGCCGGCCAAAGGCTGTTGAAGGAGCTGTTTTTGAATCTGTGGGGCAAGCAGAAGTTGGTGTCGATGTTTTTTGTGTGTTACCGGCTAGTATAGAATAAAATACATATGCAGAGGCGTCAAACCATTCCTCACGATCGCAGTTCCATCCAAATTTAGATTTCTACTGCATGGCGTGCGCGCAGCGTAGCAACTACTAGTACTGTACTGGATAAATACTAATCAAGGAATGTTTGCACTTCGGTTTCGTTCGCTCTGGGAGGTAACTGAATTTATGTAAACGTTCGAGGAAGGATGAACGTCCTCGATTTGTATCCACGTACTCCGCAATTTTGCTGCCCGCAGTTTTTGGTCTTGCATCCACAAACTATCATTATAATCAAAATAAAGCTGCGCCGAAATTGCATAGTATTGGATGCCGGCCCATGGTAGGTAAACAACGCTGAGACTGTCGTTCTCGTTGGAAATTTCTAATTTACAGCAATTTCCGCAACCGCCCATGAGTAATGGTCTAATCTGTCACATTCATGCACAATGACAAGTTCGAGGTTTCGTCCAATTTCAGCAACTTCGGGTGCCATTTTTGTGGTCCCTGAAATTGGATATTCGAGTTTTTTTCATTTCTGGTGAACGCCAAGGCGAGTGTACAAAGTACAGTAGTAGTAAGTGCAGGCAGATACGACTGATTGTAATGAGTCATTTGTGGAGTGTAGCGTTCCTTTATTGAGGCGCACTTAAATACTAATGAGGACTACCTAGGACTAAGTTGTTCAAAGCGCCAGCAACGCTTTGTACGCTACATCTTCTCATTCCACCAAATCTCTCATGCAATGGTTTGAGTCTAGATTTGTTATAGCCTTGACTGCTAAGTAATACAATGCAAGGACAGAGCTGTCAATTCCTACAAAACATGTAAATTACTCATGTTGCATCAGCGCCGAAATAGATTTCGTTCTCTGTTATAATCTTCACTGAAACTTATTTCTAGTACATTGTGAACGCACAACGCACACCATGTGAGTCATGCTAAACATTCCCGTTCATTTTGCAGACCGAGCTCTTGAGCATGCTGTCGATCTTGACTAGATCGCGAAACGGCAAAGGACCGCAACATTTCTGGATCGGCCTGCCCATATTCGGCCATGCCATATCGGTACACTCCAATCACATCTTGCATGTACGACTTGATGGAACGACATTTCTCATCGTCAATTTCGTCTTCACCACCAACGCCGCCAGCAATGGTAGCTAGTTGGATACCCAAGGTATCATGATCCAACTCCAATCCGCGCATGGTAAAAACGTTGTCATTGTCAAATGTTTGTTCCGTTTTTCTTTGTAGCAGCATATTCCTCGTGTCGCCATCTTGTTCCAAGCACTTCCACAGTTCTTGTCGGTTGTACCACAACACCGAACGACATTCCACCGGATACTTTTCGATTGAGTACACTTGATCCGTTCCACTTTCAAAGCGAACACGATGGTACTCTTCGCGGTGATGGGCTTGGCGATTCATACTATTGTATCTTTTTATCGTGATCTTATTTGGATTTTTCAATGAGCTTGTGAGGACATATTAATAATTTATCGTCAATCAGTATTCAGTGTGTACTGGTATAAACCAACATGCGCTGGGCACTGTTTTGGTTGAAGGAAGTTACTAGTAGTTTGCAAAGTAGCTAATCGGGTGATCGTGCTTGGTAGTGGTACCGTACTCATCAGTAGTCGTAGAATACAGCATACAGCTTACAGCACTCCACAGCAGTCTCATCAGTACCATCCTGAGGGTTCTGTTTTCGAGTTGTTCCATGACACTTTCCTGTCACATGGTGCGCATCAGGCCCTCGAAAGTTTCAATAACCCTAAAAAAAGAACCTCGATTAGCTAGAGTAGGGATTTAAAGTTACTAGTAAAGGAAGTACTATAGTAGTCTACTACCTACTCCCCCGAGTAGTAGACTAGTCTAGTACTAGAGTACCTGGTAGTCTAATACCAGGTACTACTACTACTAGTAGTAGACTAGTCAAGCCAGTGTCCCCAAACTCTATTATCATTATTATTTTTAAACGACTGACAGGCCAGTGGCTGACCAGAGGGAACCCATACCATTATTTCATCAGCTGAAGCTTGATGACAGGCCAATTGTATGAAAAAATGAAGGTGCTACTACGTACCACTACTAGTAACTGGTAGTAGACTACCATGTTCCAATGATGATGTTCTAGTCTGGATCTCATCCACAGCCACCAATGTTCTGCAACTATGGGATGAAAGATATTCATGGTGGCTGGCTGGTTGGACAAAACATTGTACTAGGTACTGGTAGCTGGTGAACCCGAAAAATCCAGACTTGAACAACCAAGTACTAGTAGACTAGTCTAGTATGCTTGCATGAAAAGAATATGATGGCAACATCTATTAATATTTTTTGGTTCTTGTCTACTACTCCGGAGTACCAGGGTAGACTAGCTAGTACGGTAGGCAGTAGACTAGCCTACTGGTACTACTAGGTACCAGGTAGTAACCACCAGTACTACTGTAATAACACCAGTACGTACCAGGTACTATGCATTGTTGATCCCGATTTAAAATAATGAGTCAAGAAATTGGTTGGTGAAGTTACCGGTGAAGTTACGAGGTACTCGAGTACCAGGTACCAGGTACCGGTATGTTGTATTTTCATAAAGAAGGGAATGCCTTTCTATCCAGCATTTTCATCAACTGTGCCGTGAAAATACTGATTACTGGTTTTGCGTGCCGGTGGTGGTTTCGGTATTTCGGTGACGTAGTTCTGGTACCATCGATAAAAATATAGCCGATCCCATTGGGCTTTTATAAAAGAGAACGAAACTTTCTGATAAAATTCCCTTTTTAACTCAACTTACTCGGAGAACCTTACTGTTTGATCTTGAGATATGGTATACCAGTTTTTTATTGTAAATTTCGAATGTTTCAGCATATACCTGGTAACTAAAACTACTAGTAACAGTTTAAGTAAGAATGATTTAGACATGGTTTAACATGGTTTTGATACAAGAAGTGAAATCAATTTTAAGCTATGTACATACTTCTTCTACGTCGAGCAACCACGTACAAGCGACCTTTGAAACATTTAACGATACTGATCTACCGTACTCAGATGCGAACCACTGGTAAAGATGTTCTCAATTAGTGGTACCAGGTAGGTATACCTGGTAAAATGAGTGATTAATTGGACGACCGCAGATTTCTATTGATAAATCAATTTCTTTATTAACGGTGAGATGGTTGATAGGTAATATTATTATACCACTGTGGTACTGGTACTGCTAGCTACTGTAGCTAGTACTGGTAATAAGCCGTTCCCCAGTTTGCTCCCTCACAAAAGTGCGATTTTCACAAATCTGTACTGAAAGCAAGCAAGATCCGCAATAGCAAACGCAAGACTTGATCTTCTAGTCGAAAAACCTTCTCACAATAAAAATTCCATCTAAAAAACAATGGCTTCTTCTAACACATACGTTATCTACTGTGTCGACGCTCCCTGCGATACCTTCGTAGCGGATCCCAACGGAGGCCCACGAAGAGTTGGAGCCAAGCGCATGAGCTGCATGGACGAGCATAATGCCTACCAAATGGCGACCTCCTCTCCCAACCACGAATGTTGCATGCACAAGATTGCTGCGGTCCCAATGTTGGCTCAAGACGGTGTGACAATTATTGGATCTTCTTTCTTGGTCCAGGCACCTCGGGAAGACTGCGAGCGATTCGTACATTCCGATCCTTTCTTTCTCAATCAAGTGTGGGAGTCGGTTTCCATCAACAAGTTCTCTGGAGCTGGAAAGCCACAAGCACCAGCCAGCCAGAAAAAAACGACCGCGGGCCCCATCCAATATCGATCCCAAAGAGTATAACTATCCGTTTTGTCCTGAAAACGAGTGGAGCGTCTGTGTGTCCTCCTACCTCCTACTCGAATATACAAAGATACAGTACCTTTTATCATTACTATTTAATAACCAATCCAATCCAGATTCCATAATTATTTCCATAGTCTTATTTTGTTTTGCAGAAACAGCCGTCTACTGCCAACTAATACATGTTTACTTGTTTCTTGCCAGCTAGTGATACACGGTAGGTGTTGTTGCACGTTGCACCAGGATAAAAGGCCTGAAGGTACACAAAATTAGAAGCTGCAGAAAATGAACGCGGTAGAGCTCGTGACTATAATATTATCAACACGGCGCAATTTCACAAAAAAACTACGAACTCCTTTGATCTTGGCCGACCAACTAATGAAGAAGAAGTACTATCTACCTAACCCATTCGTGGTGACTGGGCAGATCGAACATTAATCAATGGTTGGTTGCTTTGTGCTTCATCTTCATCTCTCTCCGACAGGTAGACTTATCGAGTCCAGTAGATCTTTGGCGCCGACAAGCGCTTGCTTGTTGGAAAAGGAATCGGCCGTGTCGTAGATGAACCATCCATGATCTTGATCATTGCTAGCGAGCATCTTAATTTGAAGAATTGCTACTAGAGCTCACAACGGACCTACTAGTAGCTTTTTTACGAGATAGTGAGTGTATTTGTGCAAGAAAAATACATGATAAAATTTTAGTAGCTTTTGTTCCACAGCCTTGGGATGCTTCTTCAACGTATTCTGACTGCGCTCTAGCATCCAATAGTGCGTATTTATGTACAGGAGGGGGAGGGGGGCACAGCTTACCATTTCATGTTGAGCTTTGCCCCTTCCGACAGCTGTTGATTATTGTTGAGTCCGCTGCTGGCAACGCTCATGCTGCTCTGTGCCATTCGTTCTTCGGCGCTGCCTTTCGCAAGAAGTTGCTCGAACTTCTTTCCACTTTGAAGCAGCTTGAGACTTTCTTGTACTTGTACGTCGGTTTTGATGGCTCTCTCAATGAGCATGCTTTCAGGAACATATCTGGCCAAAATTTGCTGAGCAATGTCTTCCTTAATGTCCTTTTTGTAAATGTCAAAGTCTTTGGTTACCTCTCGAATAATGTTCTCCTTCAAGCGATCTAGCTCCTTTTCGGAGCCCTTATAATTGCTCTGCTGTAAAACCTTTTTGAGGTCATTAATCGGTCCATTATAAAGAGCCTCAAGTCGGATCTCCCCAGATTTTTGTTTCTCGCTCACAAACTTTTGAAACTCACGGTATGTATCATCGTTGATTTCAAAATTGTTAGTTAATTGATGCCTTTTACTCCAGTGGGCAGCAAAGTCTTCAATCAAGTTGGACCGAAGAAGAGTGACTTCCAACGCCGAAGCCTTCGGAGCTGGAACCTTATAGTCTGCTTCGATGCCACCACCGTCCTGCACAGGGCGCCCTAGTCGAGTGTGGAACACACCTCGATCCTTCTCGGCAACCCGCTTTTCCTTGTACCGAGAATTCGCCAAGCCTAAACCACCGCCCTCTTCATACTGAATTCCTTGAATACAACGTCCACTTGGCGTGTAGTACTTTGCGACGGTAAACTTGAGGGCCGTGTCAAAGGGAAGTTCTTCTACATTTTGCACAAGTCCTTTCCCAAAAGTGCGGTCGGTTCCAACGACGACACCAACATCCAAGTCCTGAATGGCACCCGAGACAATCTCCGCGGCGGACGCTGTTCGGTCGTTGACCAAAACGGCAAGTTTCGTTTTTGACGTATCGACGATCGGTTCGACACGGCTACGGTACAGGACACCTGGAAAGCCTCTACCTCTTGCGGACACAATGTCGCTTCCCTTTGGAACGAACAAAGAAGACACGTCCACGGCAGACGTCAAAAGACCCCCGGGGTTGCCTCGAAGATCAAGAATCAATCCTTGCAATGTCCGTTCGCCGTTGCTGGCCTCCAGAGCGGCCTGTTGCAACGATAAAATGGCCTTCCGCATTTCTGCGCCAGTCTGAGATGCAAAGCCAGTCAATTGAATGTAGCCTATGCCGTTTTGGGGGTCACCGAGAAGAGTAGCTAGCTTAACATCTCGTATACGAACAATACTTCGAGGCATAGTTACACTTTGAATACCATCCACACCTTCACGCGTAAAAGAAATAGTCACCAAGGTTCCCGGTTCTCCTCGTAGGTTGTTGCGAACATCCTCGACAGTGAAATCTTCGGTGATTTCTTTATCATCGATTGCTACCAACTTGTCCCCGACTCTCATGCCATAGTCAAAGGCGTATCCCTCAAAGGCAGAAACTACACGAATTCCGCGGTCACGGGCCAATTGTGTCTGTCGTTTACGAAACTTCCGATCTTCCGCATCTGCAATATCACTTTCGTCATCATCCTCGTCGTAGTCTTCCAAGTCCACTGCTGGACGTCCCATACCGCTGATATCACCACTGTTCACTCCAGTAGACGAAGTAGGTTCCACACTGTTTGGGACATTATTTTGTTGCTTCTCAGTTTCTACTGCAGCTGGAGGAATCATTTTCTTTTTCGCCGCCTTGTTGTTTCCAGCAATGACAAGTCCAACTCCGCCGTACTTTCCTTGAATGCTTTCGTTCATTTCTGTTGCCTCCTGCTTGCCTTCGAATTCTGTGTAGGGATCCAAGGACCGCAACATAGCAGAGACTCCCGTTTGGAAGAGTTTGTTCGTGTCGACTTCCTCGACGTAGCCCCTATCCAAATCACTGAGAATGGTTTCAAAAAGAGTTACTGGTTCGCTCAAGTTTTCGACTTGGTTGTAAATGGGAACAAAAATTGCTCCCAGTGTTAAAATAACACCTGCTGTGAAGGTCAAAAACCCGAGTGTAAGTCTCTCCTTCAAAGTCGCAATATATTCCGGTAGATTTTCCATAAATTCATCCGACAGTCCAAGCTTGGTGCCCAACTTTTGAAAGGCCTCCTTTAATTGCAAACCCAGAACATCCAAGCGTTCCTGGTAGGACTCCCAGATTTCTATGAATTTATTATCGCTCTGCTTCTCAACTTGTTTGTCATTTTTATTGCTATCATTTTTGTTGCCACTTTCCTTTCCGTCATTGCTTTTTTTCCATAGCATCAAGACGGAAGTGGGACGAGTAGTGAAAGAACAACGTCGTCGTCTCTGCTCCAGCCAGACATTGGGATTAGCACTGCTACTAGTAACACTGTTCCTTTTGAATGGCTTTCGTAAGCTGTGCACCAGATTAAAAAAATGTAGACGAATTGCAATTGCAATGTGAGTAAAAGTATTGAATCAGGCAGACAACAATAACCGATATTCATTCTTTGAGAGATAACAACACTTACATATCTCGTTTTCGCGTTCGAAATTCATCACTATCGTCATCATTATCCAGCAAACCTCTAACTGGGAGATAATATAATGAGGAAGACGTCTCAGCTGACGGCGGATTTAGCGCAGCAGGAGTAGCTCTCCCATCCATGAGAGAGTTCGGCAACACAAAGGCATGTACTTCTGCCTCCAGCCAGCCAGTGAATGACAATCCGACCGAAAGAAAAATGAATCGCAGGGAAATGTATCGGCTCATCATCGTTTTTGTGGTCTGGCGCCTGGATTTCCGACGATTCTCTTGGCTGGCCGGCCGGGCAGAACAAAAGTGATTTAATTCTCTTGAAACTTCTCCTTGTTTACAAATTAAATAATACAAAAAAACTAGTATGGAACAAGAATTTCGTGAAAATTTTCTCTGCTCCAAGTTACCGCCGTGTGATGAGCAATTTGGTTCTATCTACTAGAGAGTACTCTGGAGTAGCTTCTGTGATGTTTTTCCATTCTTCCTTCTGTTGCTGGATTGAGTACTGTAGTGTTGTTGTGATGTCGCAGCATTTGCAAATAAAGGTGACGTTAAAGAACCAATCAAATCAGCGCGAGAATTCTATGCTGGAATTCTGGACTGCGAGAACACGACGACAACCCACCTTGGTGTGCACTGGCAAGATGATGATGTATGAATGAATGTATGCAGCCACTACAAGAGAATACCTGGTATACGCTACAACAGCTACGTACCCTCTACTAGTAGTACTCTACTAGTCTACTAGTTGCTACAGTAAAATACTCAGAGGAGTACTACAAAACTGCAGTAGCTATTTTAGTTGGATAACAAACAGGACAACAACTACTACTCTAGTAATGGCTACGCTCGGATAGCTGGCCGATAGCGGTGCAACGAACGCTACCTATCATGCTACTGCACTGCTCGAGGGGACTTTCCTAATAATCAGTGCTAAGTAGGTAACATTATTCTCTGTATTCCCTCCCATGCGCACACACATTAATGCACTAACATAGCTTAATGATGTTCAAAATCCTCGCTACGGATCGACTCTGATTCTGAAACTCGATCTCCCAACGGATCGTCGTGTTTTCCCAAGTCAAGACCACGACCAGCACTGCTGACCGAAGAACTGTGATCAGAGTCTTGACCGCCATCTCTATGACTTTGACGAGATGATCTCCTGCGAGGGTTCAAGCCATCACCGCTCTTGGTTCGAGATACCTTGCGACTAGGTTTTCGCTTGCTACTCGAGTTACCGTTGGAATTTGAGCTTCGTCTTGAATCCCCGGGAACTCCTCCGATAAGCGAACTTCTTCCAGATTTTCTGCGCTGTGGCCGGGAAACGCCAGGACGGTTGGGACGAACATCCGAAGCAGTCATGACAATTCCTGTGTTCGCGAGGAAGTTTTCGTATTCTTCTTCTGGATGGTTGTTGTTTGATTCTTCCGTTTCTCCTGTATCTGTTATTTCTGCTGGAGCTCCTTCTTCGTCTTTATGTTCTGTCCCGCCCCCCTCCAAGAGAGTCATGTCCGGTGCAGCTGTGGCTTTCCCATGTTCTGATTTACCCCACGGTTTCATTTTCAAAAGTCGTTTCGTCAGACTGGGTGTTGCAGGTACCAGTTTGCCCTCCTTGTTGACTTTCACCGCCTTGCTACCTCTAGTCACAATATCCTCTACATTATCGGCAGAGGAAACCCGCTGCAGCGTAGGATCAGAATGGACTTCCCCGTTGACGTGGACACCGTCGTGCACATCTTGGTTGAGCATTGGCATGTCCGACCCTTTGAACAATTTTTCACCGACACCTTTGACTTTGCCTCCGATTTGGAAAAAACGTTTCTTCATGCTAGGTGTTGCTAGGACACCAGCCATGCGACTACTACTTGCGACCTTTCTATTCGCCGCGTAGTCGTCATCGTGATCTGGAATCAAGGGTTCACTCGAGGGATTTTGTTTGTCAAGCTCGCCCATGGAATTCGTTCTATCCAAAGTTGGGCGTTCCGCAGCAGAGGTATTGTCAGTGAAATGGGTCACGGCGTCAGTGACCGCTTTCGTTTCCCGTCGATCTCCAGCTGGTACCGACGTTGCATCATGACGCCCTTTCTCCTCTTTTTTTTTCGTTCGATGCCTACGCTCGCCTTTCGCTGCATCTCTGCCCCGTTGTGGCGCGAGCCGAGAACTCGAATGAGATCTATTCTTCTTAGGTCGTGACTTTCCGTCTACAGACCTCGAGTCTTTCCCTTCTTCCCGCCCTTCGCGAGGTTTGCGGTCTCTTCGACTTGATCTGACAGTGTCCGAGTGCAAATGGGAATGCTCATCAGAATGAACGATATCGTCAGACGGTAGTCGTTGTCGGGACCTGCCGGCAGTTTTGAAAGCTTCAACCGATTGAGTTGGACTGGGAGGAGTGTAAATTGATGACTGAGTACCAAAGGAAACAGGTCTAGAGGGGCGGGCATTGGTGCTATCTTTAGACAGCTGTCTCCGAGGGGTGCCTAGAACGCTATCTTTAAATACTTGCTTTGGCAGTTTCGTGCGACCACTCACGCTGTCACCAGATAGTCCCCTGGGAGGCAAACGAGGTACCGAGCGCCATGAAATTCTCATATCAAAGGCGTCGGGTTCCTGCTTGTGCAAAATGTCGGCACCTTTTTTCGACCCACACATCCCACAAAACCCGAACGAGGATTTGTTTTCGTGTTTGCAGGTCTGGGAAAGGCAGATCCAATCTCTACTTGTCCCACACATCCCACAGAATACATGAGCTATAGGATTGCTGTCACTTTCACAAGCCCAGCAAGACCAAACTTCGATTTTTTCTAGATTTTTTCCTGTTTCTGTTTTGTTGTCTTCCGTCCATTGGCTTTTGGCTCTCTCTATGGCGTCTTCTTCTGTGTGACTTTTGTTTTTCCCAAAGCCCGTCTTACCATCCTCTGGGTTTTGGGGCATACTTGAACTCGATCGATTTTGTACGACTTTCGTTGAGGCTGCAGGCCACTCAATATCCTGGAAGGTCTCATCATTTATCGTAGCTGCAAGATTAACTCTAGGTGGATCGCTTCCTTCGTCGTGCAGGAAATCTGTGTCCCTCAACATGATATTGCCCGAGTTCTCATCATCTGTCTTGGAGCTCTGGTTGTGGTCTGCGTGACTATCACAAGGCACACCCCCTTCATATTTAGATCTGTTGGTCGTTCGTGAAGTGCCCATTGACGTACTAGACTGCGAAGACTGATTCCACGCCTCCCAAGACTTTGGGTCTACGTCACCTCGCAATTTTTTCTGCTTTTCCAAATAGGCTACTCGACTTTCCTTCCATTGGGCTTGCATACTTTGTGACCGTTCTGGAAGGCTTTTAGTAATACTACCATGACAATCATCACTCTCCAATAACTTAGCTTTCGCATTTGAATCTAAACTGTTCAAAGGAGGTGGCAGTCTCGATTTGGAAAAATTGGGAGCAAGCTGCTCTACTGGCGACAAAGCAGCAGCTCCTTCGATACCTTCCACGGAAAGCTTTTTAGGATTTCTTTTTGGGGTGGTGGTAAAGCCATCTGGTCGACGCGAGGGTCTCTTTTCTTTTCGGCCGGTGAATAATTTCTCTCCCGCAGATGCATTCGATCTCGTAGGCTCTTCTCTGGACAGTGTCCTACTAATCTTTGGTCTTGATCTACTACTGGAGCTACGAGAAGAAGATGGAATCGATTTATCCGGCGTGTGCACAGGAGCAGAAGCGCTAAATCCTCGTGTATCTATTTCCGCCTTGAGATCCTCCTCTGTCTGCTTTGCGTGGGCTTTTAGACGAGATTTCGATAGTTCATTCTTTCCTTTTTGGATGGACTTTTGAACTTCGGCTTTATCTGTCACTGGAACATCTTCTTCCAGTTCCGATTCTTGTTCCTGAGAGCCATGATTTCCATGCGAGCTGTGAAAGGAAGTGCTAGATGACCTGAGGTTTGATACGGATAATGAAGACTCTCGTGCATCTGGGGCTGGATTGACATGAGCTAACAAATCTTCCTCAAATTCCCGAAGCGATTCGTCCATTATTTCTTCAGCTTCGCTGAGGTCGTCTTCATCATTCATCCTTGGAGTCGATGACAAATTCATCGCATCGGCGTCTGCAGGGTTAGGCTGGTCCATGACCGATGCCATTCGAGGGAACGGCAGATATTGTAATAACTTCTTGAGTGGTAGGGGACTGGTATGATTCGAATTTTCGCGTCTGGCTTTCTTGATCCCTGGGCAATAGCTTACAAAAGTAATGCTCCCGCTAGATTGACACAATGCCGCCAGCGCTTACAGAGAAAATACCAGGGTTGCTTGAATTCTTAAATTCCTCCACTATCCACTAGATTATTAATGTCAGTCTATCGCTTGGTGTTGATTGTTTGATTGACGACTGAAATAAAGGACTGCTACTAGACCTAGTGGTACTACTCGTACTACGGTACTACGGTACTGTAGTCTACTCAGTGAATTTTGTTATTTCCCAATATGACTTTTCAGTGCTCCTTAGCTTTCGTCGAATACTAAAATGTTTTTTGTTGTTATTTGTGAGTCGGGTGCCACCAGCTCAGGATAGACTCGATTCGAAATACGGAAGTTGAAAAGTACCAGGTAGTATTGCTGATGGGAAAAGACTAAAAGGTCATTGATTTCACCAAAGTGTTGGCTACAATTACTGTAGTACCATACTAGAGTATGAACGGGTAAAGCGAAGGAAGTCCCGGGAACAGTGATGCCGCTGAAAAAGACTGACGCAGAGTACAGGAACTTTCCCTTTTTGAATAGTCACCACTAGTGCTAGTCAAAGATGGGGAGTAAGTGACCAGACCACACATGTATCCCTGGGACTTGGCTGTTGGTTCAGGAGTGATGAGTTCCCCCGGAGGGCGCCTGTGACACAGCAGGAGCCTTGCTGGGTGGCAACCAAGGGAGACCGTCTGGTGCATTGGAAGGTGCCAGTGTCGACGCTGCTTCCATGCGCTCTGCCAACCACTTTCTCTCATCCTCAAAATCCACCATCTGGTGCGGTTGACAACGGCACCAGTGTGAATGCAGGAGTGGGCGCCGGTGATGGTTCTAACGTTCTAATTTCTGGCGCAAGATTGTTGAATACTTCGTAGGAATCGTTGCTGGTCATGGACTTCGTCTCCAGGTAGACAATCTCAGCTCCATCATGGTCAAATAATTGCGTAACTTGTGGATTCGCGAGATCAAGAAATCGCTGCACAAATTCACTAGTCATTTCCTGCTGCCGCAGCTCCAAGTTGCCGTCGTTTCGTTCTTCATCCACCGAAGTAGAAAAAAGTGGCTCATCGTCAGGACATCCGCTACAACTGACCCGTGTCTCCCAGGTTGCTAGATAATCGTAGATGACCATCCTGATTTCTCCTGTTTGAAGGACTCGCTCATAGGTACCGTTGCACATGCCACTTGCATTGTTATAAGCGCTCTCGAGGACCGTTCCCAAGTCGACATGATGGGCCTCCAAGTCTTCGATGATGACGTTTTTCAAAATAAAGTCAACACGTCCTCTTTTGATGGTTGACTCTTTTGAACACGCTGGCGAGAGAGCAGGCTCTGGCGCGACCACAATTTCACTGCCAGCAGAACTTTCAGAAGATTTTGTATCCGAGATATCTGTACCAACCAATATACCTGTGGTGACCGCACCTATAAGCATCACGGCAACAACAGATGCCACACCCACTCGACAAGAAAACGAAAAGCGGGGCTTAAAACTGCCCACTTCTTTATCTGAGCAATGATGGTTAGCCTCAGCGTCTAATTCTTCCTCTGTTGTTGTTGATGTTGCCCGTTGTTGACAAAAACACAAAATAAACTGACAGAACGCTCGCGGAAAAGAATTGCGAGCTGTTGGTTCAGCTGCCAACTCGATTACCGCCTCACGCTTAACGTCATTTTGGTCTTCGAATTCTGTGACACTGATTGTTGGATGGACCTTGTACGAAAATTCTGCGTCGCTGTGTAACTTTCTTTGTGGCGTCAACGGTTGCGGTAGCTCTTGTTGCGAAGATGTCATTCTCAATGAATCAATCGCATTGTCGTCCCTTTCCAATCTAAGGTCTTGCAAGATATGAGATTTTTCCACAACGTGAATATAAGAGGATGCCAACAAAGATGAGGAGGAAGAAGAGGATTCTGAAACCATGCTGCATTCTTCCTTCTCTTCGGAAGGAAGGATGACGGATATGTAGTTGGGGTCGCCGTTGGTGGCTGCATCCATTTCGTTATCTTCTACGGACGAAGACGCTGGTGTTAATATTACCCTGGCATCCGAATAAAAAATAGAAGTGACTTCCTTGTTCTTTCTCTCGTCTTGATGAGCTTCCCCGATATCTTCTTCCATTCTGTCATCTTCGCTCGAGTCATTTTCTTCATCAGTTGTACCACCAAAGACGGTAATGAAGGGTGAAAACTTGACTGATTTTTGTATAGTTTTGGTGGCATCTATTGCTTTGTCCTGCACACTCTGGTCTTTGGGAATCTCTGTACGCGCGATAAAGGTATGTTCTCGATATTCCCAATCATCCGAGTTGACACTTCCTCCTCCTTCCGTGATTGAATGGTTCATGCTTTGCTCTATTGTCATCAATTGTGATGGAGATGTTAGAAGGGCTTCCAGTGTGTGATTCAATTCGGCAGGAAAGTATCCATCAATATCTTGCAATTGCTGCTGCAGCTGTTGCAGCTGTTGTAGCTGTTCTTGCTGAATCGTCAAGGCGGATTGGTAGTCTTCTTCTTCTGCATCTAACATCAATGTTTCGCCCAAGCTATCACCTGTAATTAAGCTCTGTAAGAAGCGTTCTTCTCGAGTGAATAAATCTCCATGATGCTCATCGACACGGTTCTCCATGATGGAAGCAACGAAGAATAGCTACTGGGCAACTCTCGAGGAAAGACAAGGAAGGACAGGAAAGGTCTATTGTTTGCGCAGTAGCCATCGCAAACATGGAAGCCTCAATAATCAATGCAGAAAATCAAACTCTACGAGCCAATCTCGGTCTGGTATGTTTTTACTTGTTTCTGGAGGGGAGAATACAGTCAGAAGATAATAGAGATATCCACAAGTCCACAAGTCCACAGCAACAGCATAACAGCCTACCAGTGGTAATAGAGAACTCTGGCCTTTCTTGTTTGTACCAGTGATGAAAATAATGGACTAGAATATCTCGAGCGGTTCAGTCATTCGCAAGATAAGGTCTAGGTTAACTTTAAGAATGAGGGTGGTGGTCCTTTCCCGTACTACCAATAGTAATTGGGAAAGGGAAAGGAATTGTAATTGTAATTGTAATTGTTTAGACCTAATAGCTGCTTTAGTACCAGGTAGTTCGACCACCTAGAGTACTTATTACTAGTAGTCTACTTCTACGACTACTAGAGAAAAGAGTAGTAGAGTAGCTGAAGGTGCCAGTAACTTTTTGAATCCACAACCCGACAGCAGTCTGGAGACTACAAGCAGGCCAACCTAGCTACTATTAATAGTAAACACAAACTGGCAAAAGGAAAATATTTTTATCTTCTTGACTAGACTACTCTATTAGACTACCGGCAACAATCATCGGGACCCAACCTAGCAGCTACCACTCGTAATAGTAGTTGTACTAGTAGAAACAAACTGGCATAAAAAATATTTCTCGTCTGGACTACCGGCAACAATCATTGTACCTTTACCTACAGTAGCTAAGACACCATGCTTTGTTATGTGTCCGAGTACTAGTATGGTGTACTCTGGGGTCTACTGCCAGGTAGTCTCCAGATCTTTTATCTACTACCCTGGTACTAATCTTATTATTGGCAATTATTAGTATTAAACACACTTCTTGTTGGGATAAGGACCGTACTCTCCGCCGTACTGGTAGTGTAATAGCGGTAACAGACTGAGTCGACAACAGGAGTAAACTTCCCAGAGTCATCCTCTTCCTCACTTAGACGAATGTCCAAAAGCGGCTGCCAGTAGTGACGACTGATTACTTTTCAACAATTAAAAAACGAAGACTACTACTAGGTAGCACCTGGTACCAGTACTGGTACTACTACTAGGCAGTAGTACCGTATTACTAGTACTGTACCACTACTAGTAGTAGTAGAGCTGGACGAACATTGTAATCTTAATCTCATTCATGACTTGACGGTTTAGCACCGGCTCATACTACGATAGTACTAGCTAGTAGTACCTGGTACAGTAGCTAACAGTAGTCTAGTCGACTTCTTAAAATAAGAAATAACTAATAGCGACTTAGGCCCGTTCCACATTCCCACCATTCAAGAAAAAAAAAGCAATAGCAAAATGAAAAATGTTCAAGCTAGCGGCCAAAAAGTTGAAGGGGTTCAAATCAGATGAAATCTTATCGTCTCTTACTTCCAGCGAGGATTGCCGCAAGCAACAACAAAAGTATGGCGACATCACCAGAGGCCAAACTGCAATCTCCTCTGACAAAAATGTTCTTCCGGCGAGTTTGCTGGATGTTTATCAAGCATCTCTGTCCGAAAGAATCAACGAAAAAGCTGGTGAGGCTCTGGGAAAAGAACAACAAGAACAGCTGGTGCCTCTCGTGAACTTTCGCAACCTCTTCAAAAAGAAGAACCACGCCGTGACTACTGAGATCAGCGACAAGAAACAACGGAAAAAGGCAGAAAGTGACACACAAAAAATCATGAAAGAAGCTATGAAGGTAGCCAAGAAAAAAAGAAAATATCATAAAGATGACTGTCGTATCGGTGAGATAGATCTTAACAAAAACAAATCACAGAACGACGTGTCTCTATCGCCCAAGCAATTATCCTGTGCCAAGTGCGCTTCTTTGAAAGACGAGCACAGTGGCAGTAGTTGCAGTATATTGAGAGCATGGGATAGCAACCACACATCGCAAAGTGCCTTGGAAATCAATGATAAGAACACATTGTCAGGAGACGCTACCCGCAAGGACAATTCAGAGGACAACAAAAGGTTGGAGGACTTTGATTTTGGCTTTGGTGCGCGTAACCAGAAGAAGATTCGACAGCGGACCACGCGCCGCCGTTCAACTACAGATCCTCGAAAAGAAATTGTACCAGATCAATCGAAAAAGGTCGCTAGTCGAAGACGGGAGGCAGATCAGCACCGATCTACAACGGACTTAGAAAATAACGGATCGCGGCAACTGGGAGACGATGAAGGCATTGAAGAAGTCATGTGTACCTGCTCAGGAATATCTGGTGAAGAGGCAGATGCAGGCACATGCTCTTTCTGCACCCAATCGCAGCCCGTACACTACATTAGGGGTCGCGTCCGGCGATCAAAATCTTGTGAAGTTCCAAGGCGAACCCGCTCCCAAACCTCCGAGGATTGCGACGACTTATCCGAGGCTTCCAAAGCCGGCTCCAAGCCCTGTCATAGACGTCCGAGTATACTGCGTACGAAGCAAAATCTTCCTCCGAAAACTAAATCATGTTCGTCTTCCACAAAGGCATTACCTGCTATCAAAAGGAAGAGCCCGCGAGGTCTGGAGATGCCTCGACGAACACCATCGAGATCGAAATCGGGTGATGCACCAAAGTCTGCGCCAGGTAGGACTTCCTCCTCTACTAGTCGACAACGAACAATACCCAAACGAGTGTCAAGTCGCTCATCCAAAATGCCTACCATTAAGACGTCCCAAACAGCGGATGAACGACTACAGTTCCCATCTAGATTATACTCCTTATATCAGCCCCCGAAAAAGCAAGAGTCAAACAACGCTCCAAAGAGGAAAGATAAGGCCACAAATCAGCGATTACCGCCATCTAGAAGTAAGTCTGCATCTTCAATGATGGCAGTTGCTGTCATCAGCGAGCCCAATAACAGACAAGCGGGTTGGGAATCGAAACCTACACGGTCAAAGTCTTTCGATGCATCCCTTTTTTTTCAGAGTAGTGCAAATCATTCCGAGCGTCGGCGTGATTCCGCCATGACCGATTTCGGTCACATCATTTCTGGATTACAAAATCGTGCTTCTTCCGAGCTAATAGCAGCAATGCGAGTAGAGCCATCCAAGGCGTCTTATGAATCTGGTGCTACAAGACCCGTAGTCGGTAGAACTCTGTCAGGATTATTAAAATTGGGAGCATCCTATTCCAGGGAGGAAGCTTTCTTCAAAGAGTCAACTCCGCTCTTGAAGCCATTGGAGTCGGTTAAAGCACTTTCGAAGCTTCCTTCCAAATCTACGTCTACAAATACCGAGTCGCCACAAAATGAATCATCACTGGCTCATGAAACGCATGGTGCTGATGAAGCTTTGCTGGAGCTCATCGATATGTCCGCACTGAAACGGGTTGACCTGTTTGCGATACAAAAAAAACTTCAAAAGCCTGTAAACCAAACGCAGGTTTTAAGATCAGAAGATGATGAAGCTACGTTACCAGCCCCAGTGACTGGTCCGGAAAAGCAAGGAAAATCTGACCTTGCAGAAGAAGATTCCCGGATCAAAAATCATGATTTGTCTTCAGATACAGCGTTGGAGTCAAAGAAGTCAAATACTGAAGAGACATCAGAAGATCTCAGCGAGGTTTTATCTAGGTTGACAGACTTGTTGCCATTGAAATCTTCGCAAAGAGTAGAGGCGCACGAATCGAGAACTCGTGAAGCTGAATCACAGCTGAACAACCGAAGTGACGAGGCATCAACCACTCAAGAGAAGCGATCTCTTCCCGAGCATGTGGTAAAGGTCCTCGAAGCAGTAAAAGCTACAAATCCTCGACTTGAAAGGTGGTATTCAACGGGTAAACAATTGATCCGCACTAGTAGTTCTTCTTCAATGTCCAAGATGCGCCGCCGTCAAACGACTACTGGTCTGCTTGGGACCCATTCTAAAGTATTCAATTTTATGGCAGCTGCGGGGAAGGAGAAGACCTCTCTGACGTCATCAGAAAGTACAAGCAGCCTCCCGGATATGCACCTTACTTTGAATTGTAGTTTCGAATCCTTATCAGCAGACTTGAGCAACAGAAGCGTTAATAGTACTCTTGGATTTCGGACGTCCTTGGGAGAAGCTAACAGTACAAGGTGTCGCGACGTCAAGCAGCGAGCACGGCGAAGACGATCATCGTCTCTCTCTTCTTCACAAACATCAACCTATAAAAAAGGCAGTACGAATCGGTTCCGACGAAAAACGAAACTACCTGAGACTGGACTTCTTGGTCCCTACTCTCCCGAAACTGAGATCGAAATGGACAACGATGGAGAGTCTTTATTGTCCATGCCATCCTCTTCGAATCATGATCATGAAGCTTTCATCTCGCATGCTTCCGGCACGCGGACCCTAGTACTTGACGCTGATGTGACGGCTGTTGGTAAAAAACACAGCGCTAATGACCGAATCTAGCATTAACCTTAAGCTTTTCATCTTTCAATATACTAGTAACTGTGTAGACTTTTAGTACCACCATACATACCCTAGCTAGTACGGTACTAGCTAGTAGTCTAGTACGGTACAACAGATTCGTCCGTAGCAGATTTTGAGATGCGTTGTTGACCCTACTACTAACTACTCTAGTAGTAGTGGTACTAAGGTGATCCCCTGCAAACTTGTGTTACAGTAGGGGTCTAGTCTATTATTTCATTATTTTTTTACGACGGCGCAATCAGGGTTACGACCACCGACTACCGACTCTAGCTATTCAGAAGCTACTAGCAACACCTCAGACAATCCAGCAAAAGCACCAACAGTCTCGTATATCCGGAGGGTTTGATCCAACAAGATGATGCAAGCTTTCATTAAACTGGCGAAAGAGGTGAAAGAGAAAGAGGAGGAGCTGGAGGGAGAGACCCCCATGGACGTCGACGATGACGAAAATAAGATGGATGTAGTAACCAATAGAGGCATCACTATCGACGATGGATCTTGTGCCAGTGTTGTCATGACGGAAGAAATTGCTCCCGAGACATCAACACTCCAGTTCCTGGAGGCTGCTCACAGGGTGTCCCAGGCGCCCTTATCCGAGACTCCCTTCATCATGGAAGAACTCTTTCAATTGAAAGGTGTCACGACCTTTGACAATCTCTACAAACTGGAAAAACGTCTGCGGGCAGGATCTTTTGGAACCGTTTACGAATGTCGGCACAATCGTTATCCAGACCAGCTGTACGCTGTCAAAATTATTGACCGGAAAAAGTTAAAACCAAAAGACTACAAGGCAGTATTTACAGAGGTAGACACGGTTCGACAATTACACGACGTGGACAATGTGATTAAGATTATCGATTTTTTTGTTCAGCCCGACAAGCTGTTCATGGTCCAATTGTTGGCCAGAGGTGGAGATGTATTTGATAGATTAACGAAGCGATCCAAATACAATGAAAAGAATGCCCGAGATTTAGCTGTAACGCTGATCCAAACCATGGCCGAAATCCACGAGCGATCTATTGTTCACCGAGATTTAAAGCCCGAGAACTTACTTCTCAAAGAAGAGGGAAGCGATACCGGAATTTTGGTGGCCGACTTCGGATTTGCTAAAGCCTGTCCACCTGGGAGTTTTCTCAAAACAAGATGCGGCACTCCGGCATTTGTGGCACCCGAGATTGTGCTGGGGTCTCCTTATGATGAAAAGTGTGATATGTGGTCGATTGGATGCCTTATATACATGATAATATGCGGATACCCTCCGTTTCAAGGCAAAGATCATAGTGAACTTTTCCGCAAAATCCGTGCCTCTGATTTTACGTTTCACGACAAATACTGGAAGAGGGTTAGCCTACCAGCGAAACAATTAATATCGCAACTCTTGACGGTCAATTCCAAGAATCGTTTGAATGCAAAGCAAGCATACGAGAGCAATTGGATACAAAAATTGCCGGCGGAAGCCTTGGAAGGAACAGATCTGTCGGGAACCTTACGCGAATTAAAGAAATTTAAGGCTCGAGACAAATTGAGGGGTGCCATGGGGGCGGTTCGATGGGCAGCTACAGCAAGTTTCTGGCAGGGCGGAAACATCTCCTTCTCGCAACACAAATCTTCTCGAGCCTCGCACCGCGATGACATTGGAGACAGCACCCTTGCTGAAACCAACGGCACGACAACATCGAACGGAGGAACCGATGGCAATGAAGCAGTAGAATATCTCGGGAAGTCTATTACGGCAATCCAACAAGACACCTTTCGTGATCGTTATGACTTGGTAAAGAAAATTCGAAAAGGTTCTTTTGCTACTGTGTGGAAGTGTCAGCACAAAGCAACCAAAGAGAAGTTTGCCGTCAAAGTGATCAAACGGGCAGGATTAAAAGGGGAAGACGACGAAGCAATCTTGAATGAAGTGACGATCATGCAGTCTTTGGGTCGACACGGAAAGTACGTAGTTCAACTTTGTGATTTTTACGAAGAAAAGGACTACTTCTTTTTGGTGATGGAATTCATGAGTGGTGGAGATGTCTTTGATCAAATTGTTGAGCGGACGAGCTACACCGAACAGGATGCTCGAGAACTGATGAAACAGCTATTGGCGGCAGTTAAGTGCCTGCACGAAAATGGCATTGCTCATCGAGGTAAGTTATTTTCATGAGAAGTTGAAGGAACCTTTTTTTTTTTTGCTTTTGTCTCAATAACTTAAATCGCCATGTTGTCTCACCGACTCCAGATATCAAGCCACAAAATCTGCTGCTTCCGGTAAGTCAAACACTTCACAAGTATTGATTTTTTGCTTTGCAATCGCTTACTTGCACTTTTTAATCTTTTCAACCTCAAAACACAGTTCAAGACTGCAGGGGCCCGTATGAAACTGTGCGATTTTGGCTTTGCTCGGCGAGTTCACACTCCCAATTCCATTACACATCGTGTTGGAACACCCACCTATGTTGCCCCGGAGGTTTTAAAGAACATCCCCCATGACGAACGTGTCGATATGTGGAGCGTTGGTGTGACAATGTTTGTCTTGCTAGTCGGCTATGCTCCCTTCATGGAAGACGATCAATTGAAATTATTTTCCAAAATCAAACGTGGCGAATGGCAATTTCAAAAATCGGATTGGCAGGCCATCAGCGACGATGCAAAGGATTTAATTCGAGGTTTGTTGGTCGTAGATCCTGTGGAACGCATGACGGTAGACGAAGCACTTCGAAGTCCCTGGATCAAGAGATTCAATGATTCGTTAAGCAGTGTCGATTTGACTGGTTCGATCTCCAATCTAGCCTTAAAACGCAAAAAGCTTCGCAGTGTAACTAAGACATTGATTTTCATGGGTAAGTTACAAAGTCTCCGCAACTGTGTTGAGGAAGGAAGCGATGAAGAAGATATTGACGCCAGTAATGGTAATGGCACCGACGATACATATGCAACACCAGATATGGACGCTGTCATGGAGTTTGACAAGTAATGAAGTGAGCGCGGTAGGTCATGCAGTTGTAGGTGATAAAAGGAAATAAATTACCCAACGATGTGGAATGATTCTTTTTATGGAATATTTCTACTGTTGCTCCAAAGCTAGTTCGAGCGGACTCATACTTGCTTTAGATATCGGTACTAACAGAAAATTTCTTACTGAAACGTACTTGCGGCTCGGATTTGTGGTAAGGGTATTCCAGCTTCATACCAGCAGTCCACCCATCTTGTTCCAACTGCATGTCTACCTCGTAATCTTTTTTCAAAGTCAAGGTGGATTTTCCCATGTCACTTGTGTTTTCTAATTGCGCGCAAAGAAATCCATTCCCGACACTCGCCTTGGCAGACACAGTATTATCACCATTCACAGCGTGGACAATCTTGACGTCTTGATCGATCATGGACGCGGTCAGGTACACTTGAGTGTCATCGGTCGGTTCATATCCAAGACAGATATCGGGGCCTTCTGGAGTTCTGCCCTCATCGAATCGATAACGAGGCGACACCATGAACTTGCCCTTGTCAGTGGCGAAAATTTTCTTTCCGCCAAACTTTAATGGCTGGGGTCCTGACTTGCAAATGTCACCCGAAAGCCACCCAAAGAAAGACTCATCTTTGTCGTTTGCCTCCAGGGACAAATACACGCCCTTGCCGTCAGGATAAGGGTATTTTTCTTCGGAATACTCGGCTCTCGCTTTCAAGTTCCATCCTGCCACGTCCGCCGTTTTCGAAGTCCAAATGGACTTTGGGGTGGAACCGATATCCAATCCAACATCGATGTCGGCACCGATCTCCAACCCAGCAACATCAGCTCCGACGGATAGATTTGGGCTCAAGCTTGTTTTGAGGTTGGAAAAGCTTCCATCTTTGACTGTCAGCTAAATTAGATAAAATGAAACGATGAATAAAAGAGTAGGTCAGGCAGATTGCATGGAGCATACCCTAGTAGACATGGTTCTCATCTGCATGTAAAGTCCACTATTTTCAATCCTCAATCCCACCAAAGAAAAAAGGAAAATTATGAGAGCTAGCGTACCGAAAGCTTGGGAGAAACATTAGCAGAAGCGCCGCTGCAAAGCGAAAGGAGCGCTACCATAGAAATGACCTTCATCTTGATTTGATATAATAGGCAAGATAAGGAATTTGAAAAAAGGCGTTGGTGTGTGTTGATTGACTTTTGCTGTATCTTCGTGATGTGATAAAATAAATAATGAAATCTCAAAAATGTTGTTAATAATATGAGTTGACACCCTCCAAGATCTTATACGTGTTGCGGACAAAACCAGACGGTGACCGCTTGACTGGTCATCTTATTTGAATTATTGCTAGCATTATCCTTCCGAGGTCAATACGCCAGACCAGACCAGCAGTGCAACTACTACTAGGAGTAGTAGCTAGCCAGAGGGCGCGGTAGAGCTGGTGTTTTAAGGCAACTAACAGAGTTGCACTGAGAAAACTTTAGCTTCCTTTCTTCTCGTGGCTGGACATCAATTCGTTTCTAGACTTGTTCCTTTAGCTGGTTGGTGGTGATCCTCAACCGCCCGTGACACTCGCCCTGACCAATTACTAGACTATCCAATGGCTAATAGGATGGACCTACTGCTCTACTAGAGCTACTCGATGATTTGGACTATATGAGGCGCTATTCATTACAATAATATTATTTCTATTAAGCATGAGCATCACTACTCTTCAAATACAAGGTCCTACTAGCACATAGCAAAGGGCGGGTCGCTTCTGATTTCCCAATACAACTTCGAATCATTTTCTGTGGAAATTAAAGCACCTTTTGTAACGAACGATGCGTGTTGCTGTACCGGTTTGCTGGGATCCTGCACAGACAAGGACAGTGTGTAATCGTAGAGTTGCAACCAGATTGCCATTGAATGCCATACTAGGATGGAAAATGTACACTGAATAATGGATGCCGTTAGTAGTACCACGGTAATCAACTACCGGTAGGAATACGGAAAAAAGACGCTAGCCACAAATGTTCATGGCAGTACTTTGATAATAAGATACTTTTATCGAATATTTGCATTAAATACTGGTCATTCTTGAAAGTATCTTGTAGATGAGGTAATTGATTTTCATTCAATGTGTGATCTAAGATTTTTTTTAAACCATAGTCACAGTACAGACAGTTTACAGTACTACTGGTACAGTACTAGTAGTAAGAAGCAACAACGTTGTCTACTACTGTAGCTAGCTACTACTGTAGCTAGTAGTTGCTTGGCCTTGGGTTCAATAATTATTCATCAACACATCGTCTTTCGCGCAAAAAAGCAAAACAGTCGCAGCAATCAGCAACAGAATTGGTCGAAGAACAACAGCCAACTCCCGTCACCTTGACAAAAATTTTTTACGCACCCATCCAATTCACCAACTATTAAATACCAACTAAAAAAGCCTCTAATTGAGGGCATAGTTGTGCAGTTTGGAAAAGATGATGGATATTCCTGTAGACGTTAACATTGACCAAGACCGACTTGATAGCGTTTTTGTTCCATCACCGAACCGTTCCAAACAGCAATACCAAGACGAAAACGACGACGATATTCATTTCATTATTCAAAAAGCCAAAAGTACAATGACGGAGACGGATCGTTCCAACGACAGCAGCAGTACCACCATGACGAACAGTAGCGAAAGCAGCCACTACAACTATGCAGATCGTCCGAATCGGAATGCGGTGCATCAAAAGCGTTTGATGGCGACGGAATACTTGGGCGTCACTTCAGCAGCAGCAACAGCAGCCGCATCTTCGTGTGCGGTGTCACCATTGGACCAATCACAATCAACCGGAAAACGAGGCAGCCGTCGATCGAGCTTGGGTTCGTCGTCTTCCATGGAGAATGGCAGCAACAAGAACCGAGATCACACCACAACCAACAACAACAACAACAACAACAACAACAACATTACCAGCAACATTAAGAGCAGCTCGGTAGCAGCAGAAACCTCGTTGATGACACATGCTCGGCTGAAGCAAGAAAAGCAAAAACAACATGCCGCCAAAATGAGTGTTTTGGATATGATTCGAAAGCATCGACAGGAGGAAACTTGTGGCCTAACAACAACCAATGAGAATACGAATCGTAGATCAGAATTAATCAAAAAATCCAGTCAACGAGCGGCAAAATATTCGGGATTGTCCAGTGGATTGAGTACAACAACAACAACAACCACAACCAACAACAATACAATTGAAACTTCCCTCGACAGTAGCATTCCAGTACAACATCAGAATCGCCGGGAACTGTATCATTTTCAACACAAGCACTCACAGTCCATGTCATCCTTGGGCTATAATCACAGTGACAGCAAGAGTTCCTTGTTTTCGCACAATACTACAAGTGTGGACAGTGCCACCACCGGCAATAGTTTGATGGGAACATCGCCACGACGAACTCCTCCTGCAATGGAGAAATGGCAGTCTCGTGCTACCACGAGTAAAGTGACCCGATCTATGTTGGTCTTGTCCGAGCATGATCTGACCAACGACAGCTGCAAATTCTTTCATGGAAGTTTACGAAATCTATCAGTAGAGCAGCATTATGAACAACAACATAGCGATAACGTGAGCAACGACGACGACAACAACAACACATTTGCTTTTGATTCGAGTATGGAAATTGACGAAGATCATGTTCGAAGTATCGATGGTATCGATAAACATCGAGAAGAAACAGAAAATTATCATGATGATGACCTGAAACGTCAACAGCATCATCGTCATTTAGAGGCAGACATTGATACAGAAACATTTTTAACTCCCAAGAAAGCATGTAGCAAAACGCAAAGGGAGAAAGAGTCTCCATCAGAAGCAGCCGTACTCAACAAGACCACTCACCCGCCCAAAGGAATCCTCAAACGCTCTTCGACCATCGGCTCTGTGCCCTCAAAGACGGTCGATACTGACAACAACGCGAATACTATCACCAGTAGTCCCAGTCGTCGCAATATATTTGCAGCTCTCTTTGACGGAGCTAAGAATTCTCCCGCCATTCAAACGGATGCAGCCAGTACGCATGCATCACCATCACCCACGCAAGCGACATCACCGACAAAGGTGGCATCTCTACCTCCAACTCCTGCGGAAGCAATACCTTTAGCTGCTACTCATTATACGAATAATAGCAGCAACAAGAAAAATCTTCCACCGAGTACACGCAAAGCAGGAGGTCCCGCCTTTTCGTCATTATCGGGGAGACCTAATCGGTCTTCGTCTCGAGATTATCGTGACAGCAAATCATCTTCTGGTAAGAAGAAAGAAGAACCATCTCATGGTGATACCGAAGGATTGAGTCGATCGAACAGTCAAATTCTTCCACGAACTAGTAGCAGCAATCGTCGTCCCATGACCAGCATGTCACGACAACAATCGGTACGACGTCTCAAGGAACGCACCTCGCGTGGTGCGCGTAGTAATTCCGCGTCGAGAGCTACATCATCGAGTTCTTCTCGACAACGCAGTGGCAGTGAACGTTACCTGGAAAAACATAATTCCAGTAGCTCCAAGATGTCCAATTCCAGTACCCATCTTAAACAACAAAGAAGTGAAGAAAGAACCCAACATACAGGTCGAGAAAACATGCGCCGAAAAATGTCTAGTCAGAGTGCACAAGAAGCTGGCACCGCGCGGCTTTCGTCGCGAACATCAGAAGGAACCATGTCCAGTAGTATGCGAGATTCGTCGTCACGTCACCAGAAGGCTGTGGACCGTCCCACTCATTCTTCTCGATCGATTGCAGGGGGTGGAGGAGCTCGAGAGGGTACAGCGCGGCCCTCACGTACTACGGGGCATGCTGCTAGCAACACACTTAGCACCGCTAGTGGGGAGCGGGAAAGTCGCAGTAGTCGCAAACATCAGGAAGACGATGACAACGGCACATCCTCTCGACCACGATCTCGCAGTCGAACCAGAGCTAATACAACTAGTGATTCCTCGCGACGTCGGGGTGGATCACGTTCTCGGTCGCGAGCTCGTCGCAAGCCATCGTCTCACAGCAGCCAACCACCGCCACCTCTCGTAGAAATGTCGGCAAAGGAAAAACCTCGCGAAAGAGGGTCATCTCGTCGCCCCCGTGGCGAACGACGCATGGGAGGCCGGGAGGCTTCGGAACGGAGTTTGCGCAAACAGGGATCACGGGACAATATTGCTGCTCGGCAAACGCAACACAAACAACAAGAATTTGATGAAGAGGAAACAAGAGACGCTTTGGTCAAGCACATCGAATCGAAGAATACGAACCAGGAAGAAGGAGAGAATGGCAGCAACACGAATGGCTCAATGGTAGGATCGCATTTGGAATTTGATCCCACTGCCAAGAATAACGTTCATGTTGTGGCATCGACCACCACTGGTGATGCCAAAGCAACAGACGTGAAAAAATTGATAAAAGTTGAACCCTCGCCTAAAACATCTCCGAAACCAGGGGCTGCCGATACAGTTGCTGCTGTGGAATACAACAAGACGCCTAAACGACGTACTACTATCACTATCAAATTGCCAATTCCCAATTGGGGAATTGGAAAGAAACGGGCTGAGAAGCCTCAGCCGTTGGACAATGCAGACTCTTGCAGCGAAAACTGAACAATGCAACAAACGTTTATAAATAAAAAATACATAGTAGAAAGGCTTGAAAGCTAGATCCAAAAGGTGTGAGCACCTAATAAGTAATGAAACAGAGCATTAGTTTAACATAGTAGGAAAAAGAACACATAATGTATTGGATAGTAGTTACACAATGGCAGGTGCGCTGGGTGGCAGACCACTTTCGTTACAAGGCACTGCCCGGTAAGTCTCGTAATCTGCCGTATGTCGTGCCATTTGACATATCGTCAGTGGCAAACAGAAAAATGCGCAGCAACAATCTTCGCAACCATGGCACTCGCTCTCGGGAATGGAATACTTTCGGCGAATGTAGGATCTTGTCTTCATGACAGCGACGAAGCAGTAGACCCAAAACAGAAAGTCCCACCAGGACATGGGAAGAAATAAGGGAATAGGCAGCTCCAACATCATTTCTTGAAATAATTTTCCTTTGATGTACAGACCCACCAAGTAGACGATGTAGATTGTCATGACACACTTAAAGGTAGAAAAAAAGATTCGGGTTCGAATGCCGTTGGCCGTCATGCTTGGTACCCGTCGATCGGAACCACGGTAGTCTCCGATCCACGTCAAATCCATTCGGGTCATGACTTGCGCAAGGGTGACGGGGAAGCAAAAGAACCCGACCAGAACGACAGGATGAAAACAACCAAAACGAAAACAACTAAAGAGTCCATCTCTCCATCGATCGGTGGGAATATCCATGTATTGTGCAGTGGCCGTAAACCGTTCTCCTTCTGTAACTCCTCCGGGTGGCTATTGTACAGGAAAGGGTTGATTAGGTGTTATGTTGTGTGATTGAAGGTGGAAGGTGGGAGTGTAGAATTAGAAATGGCAAATGTGAAGGGCAGCAAGAGGAAATGAGGAATGAATGCAGATGTCCATGTGAAGCATTCTTTACAAAATTTCAATGCTTTTACTGAACAAACCTTCACCACAGTTCGCCAACATCAACAAAACAAACAGGAATTTCTTCAATCATAATTTTTCTTTTTACAAAACGTACCACATGCACTTGTGCATTCACTGCTTCATCATCCGGACTCGTATAGGTAACATCCACGGCGTAACCTTCCGGTAAAGTTGCAGGAGATTCGACTTCAACGCGTTCTACATCTGTAATTAATAGGGGTTCAGCGGCTTGGGAAGCCTGTAACTCTTCTTCGATTAATGTCATGATGATGATTCAAGAGTGTTTTAAATACTGATTAAATGAAGTTAGTTTGAGATCAATGGAGATAGGAGCAGGAGCCGCGCATGAAGCGAAGCTTTTAGAAGTTGGTTATTATTTACTCTACTAGCTACAGTGCACTAGCGTAGTAGTGAGCACAGTAGCTACTACTAATGAAATAGTCTACTACTACTCTAGCTAGAGTAGTAGTAATAGCTTGTGGTGGTCTACTTCTTTATCACTAATTGCTAGCTACTACCTACTAGGAGAGCGCTACTAGTCTACTACTATTAGTAGCAGTAGAGTAGCTTCAGTGTAGCTCTACTCCAGCTACTAGTAGTAGCATAGTAGCTACTCGAGTAGCTACCTGGTACTACCGTAGCTAGCTAGTACTCGAGTAGTAGCTAGTCTAGCTAGTTTAGTCTCTACTACTAATAGTAGACCAGTTGCACAAAAGGCTGTTTCCACTTCTTTTGTGCAAAGAAGTGAACTCTAATAATCCTACTAATGCAAATCCTACTAATACAATCTTCTATGAGTACTCCCGTAGTCCAGTAGGAGGAGTTCTACTACTAGTAGTAGTAGTAGTAGTCGTAGCTCCCCTACAACGTTGCGGGGGCAAAAAGTCTCCACCGTACTGTCGTGCTCTCTGATGAGCGGACTGATCTGAGTATCAGCGCATCTCAGCGGCGGCATCGGGGTAGCAGGATAAAGCATGACTATGTATTCTATTCTGTTGTTTTTTCTTTTTGTATGAAGAGTGAGGTCTCTAAATATAGAGTTAACATTTGCGTCAGGATAAAGCATGAACTATGTATTCTATTTTTATGATTTTTCTTTTGGTATGAAGAGTGAGGTTTCTAAATATCAGCGTATTCAGCTCCGCCTTCCTCTCATATTATGTTGTATGGATACAAAGACAACCGTAACGTTTGATGTAGATCTACGTCAGTTGCCTTCCAGATTTCGTATCGATTCTCGTCAAAGAGAGCGTCTGTGAGGCCACTTTGGATCCATCTGGATTCGAGAGCCTGGTCAGCCGTCAACCGGACCTCGGGGTCAACATTTAAAAGACCTGAAATGAAATCCTTGGCTTCCTGACTCACTTTATCCCATTGAGGAGATTCAAAGTCAACTTGTCCTTGGCATATTAAACGACAGGTCTCGACGTTGGATTCTCCAACAAAGGGAGGCAACCCATCTATTAACATGTAAAGAACAGCACCCATGGACCACATATCACATGAATAATCGTAAGGTTTTCGTTTCCAGACCTCTGGTGCAATATAAGTAGGAGTCTACTTAGGAGAGTCGTACAACAAAAAGTGTAAGTTACACGTGTGGAATGGAATAGTTCGTGTTTCAACTTGCGAAATTATTCTTACCCCACATCGGCGTCTTGAAAAACCTTCTTCGGACAAACAGGTAGCAAAGCCAAAATCTGCCAGTAAAACAGATGTTGCGTCTTGTGGATTTTCGATCAATATATTCTCGGGTTTGATATCTCGATGTATGGTCCTGCGTTGATGCAAGCCTCGAATTGTCGTCAAGAGTTTCATGGCCACTATTCTAGCCTCTCGTTCACTATATGTTCCTGTAGCTTTCATTCGATCGAAGAGATCCCCTCCCTTGGCCAATGTTTGAACGAGGATGTAAAAGTCATCATTCGCAAAAAAGTCCACCAACTTGACGACGCCGTTCACGGCTACCAAGTCTTGCATCAATTGAACCTCGGTATGGACATCCTTTTCGGCAGAAACGGAAAGATCTTGACGACGAATGATTTTGGCAGCATATTCTTGTCTTGGCAATCCTTGTTGGTGATTTTTAGTTGTTACTCGATAGACGACAGCGTACGATCCAGTCTGCAGTTGCTGTTCAATCTGGTACAAGTCATCAAAGCCCACCAATCCGCTACCATCGAATGGGACTCGAGACACTAAGCACGCGGTGGATACTGCTGGTCTATTGTCCTGCTCGGAGGTAAGGGATGATGCCGCCATGGTTGGTGACTTGTTGTTGTTCTTTCGTAAAAATTTCTGCGCTTATTATTGTTTTGATTGTGTTTGGAATTTGGAAAAAGGAAAAAGTGACGAAGGGAGAGAAGAGTTCTGATTGCAAAAAGAATTAATGTAAAACATATTGAATGGACGGGTCAAACGTGTGAAAAGAATAATAATTGAACCTACCGCTTGTTAATCATTTTTAGGGATGAGGAGTCTTTAATCGTGCATGAGAGCGGAAATGGGGCTGTTTTTTTTCATTCGTACTACTAGATCACGAGTGAAGTCTGAGCATATGTGCGTATCCAAGTTTGTAGTACTACTACTACTAGTAGCTAGCAGTACGACGAATGAAGAGAATTCACTCATCTGTTGTCACCAATCGAGGGATATCCCACCCCGGGATTTCCAAAACTGCCCCGGGATGGGGAAAAACACATTCCCGGGGTTGTTTTTGGAAGTAGCATTTGTTGGGCTTAAGTAATATGAACCGTTATTTTTAACAGCATGTGATCTAAT
>Ga0100402_1000554_pt1 | contig 44015 bp, 59 predicted proteins | sample CryGeyme20150102_FD_80419 | JGI IMG/M metagenome (GOLD analysis project Ga0100402, IMG submission 80419) | Groundwater microbial communities from Crystal Geyser aquifers in Utah, USA - Crystal Geyser metaG 2015-0102 | ecosystem: Environmental > Aquatic > Deep subsurface > Groundwater | place... | reverse complement strand
CCTTTAGACTGGGACGTATTCGAGCTTGTAGTCAGTCACCTACCGAGCTTCTGTGACGTAGACTATTTCATATCGCTCTATTGGTACATAGTCAGTGATATGCTCAATTTCAAAGTAGTCAGTGAACATCTTTTGCACTGGAACTCTTTGCTTCTGCTCAACATAGTCGATGTACTTCTCTTCGTAAGGAACCATCTCGACTCTGCGTTGGGGGGCAGGAGGATTAGGAGCGTTGATGTGGACCCTTTAGCTCCTTGCCCTGCTGACGTTGCTCCCTGATGGTCTGTACTCTCCTTGAACTTTCAGTTGCTATATCTCAATCCTCCGGTCTTGATGCTGAGAAGGCCCCGATATCCTTTATCTCGCCAGATGCTGTCTTGAGGGTTCTGGGTGGAGATGAGGTGATAGCCGATGATTCCTGAATTATCTGTTCTCGACCGAGACTTGAGCATAACCCCTTGCAGTTGGATGCTGATTGTGTTGAAGGTGCTATCTTCCAAGTTGTGTTTCGGATGCTTTGGGGAGGTCTTTATAGGGAGAGTCTCTCTGTTGATTCTGAACTCCACCAACGAGGAAGGCTGTATACTCTTAGACCGGAACAGCAGATGGTCGGGATGGTTGTCCTTGACTCATCAGTTATCAATATCAATCTATTATTCAATTCATCATTCGGAACAAGACAAACGTTTCTGCCCAATTAGAATGTTTCTGCTTGTAATAATGCCGAGAATGTTTTTATGATATATCTTTGCCTATTCTTTCGGATCTTAGCATCAGCAGGGCTAGTATCATCAGCAAACTTCGAGGGTTTTTCAGGTTCAACTGTCTATACCGAATTCCGAGTGTACTATCCCTACAGTCATCTGAAGGGAAGGGCCATAAATCTCAGGGGAGACAACTGCAATCTTACATGGAGCAGAGGGGTCCTCCTTGAGCATTCTGGTCCAAACTAATGGAGTACAGCTTTGTTGTGCCCTTAAGGGTTAAGTGTGAGCGTGAAGGCCCTGGCTAATGACAGCTGGATGATGGGAGGAAATGTTGTTTTTAGAGGAGGAAGTAAAAAAATTGAGATTTTCCCTTCTTTCAATCCTTAAGTGAACAGCATACTTGAGAAAACCAAGGTTCATTCGACAATTTTGGGGAACTCTAGAACAGTGGGCCTCTACCTCCCTCCTTCCTTCTACGATAATACCCTCAAGCAATACGAAGTACTTTTTATGCAAGATGGACAAAATTTGTTCCAAGATGCCCAAGCTGCCTTCGGAACAGCCTGGCATGTGCAAAACACTCTCAATACTCTAATTGGAGAAGGGGCCATCAGGTAAATCATCCTGGTCGGCATCTGGAACACTCCTGACAGAATCAACTAGTACACCTATTCTTCGGATTCCGAGTATGGCGGAGGAAAAGCCGACAAGTATCTTGACTTCTTGGAAAAAGAGGTCATTCCCCTGCTCAAAAACAGTTGGCTGCAGGGGAGGACTTTGGGAAAATGGGGAATAGGGGGAAGCAGTCTGGGAGGTCTCTTGAGCTGCTATGCTGCTTACACTCGTCCATCTCTTTTTACAACCGCTATCTGCATGAGTTCAAGCTTTTGGTGGAACAAAGAGGACTTTGACAAGAAGATACTTCAGAAGGACTAGTTCAAGGGGGGTGTCTAATTTTACTTAGATTCAGGAGACAGCGGAACTAGTCAAGACGGCAAGGATGAGACTTTGAGTGTTTACAGACATTTTTAGAGGATGGGGTATGTGCAGGGACAGAACTTATTTTACTACCTCGACAAAGGTGGTCAGCACAGTGAGTACTTTTGGGGAAAAAGGTTTAAGGGGCCTCTGACTGATCTGTACTCCTGATTTACATGCCTATTGATTGATTTGTACTACCCTTGATAGCTAAAGACTTGAAAATTTCAGACTGAAAATAAGTTTGTTCATTAGGAAGGTGTCCGTTATTATAATATCTTAGGGGAATGACAGAGCCAGTGATAGGTCTCATGGACTCGGCATACTTTGTCTCAAAGGCGTAGCTCCTGGGCTGGATCAACTCGACACTCGATCTTGATGTGGCCTTTATCTAGGACCTGGGAGCAGGCTCTATCTACTGCCAGCTCCTGGACGCTCATTTCAAAGGGGTGGTTCCGATGTCTAAGGTCAACTGGAGGGCAAAGTTCGAGTATTAGTTTGTTAGCAACCTCAAGCTTTTCCAGAAGGGATTAGAAAAGGTCGGAGTTACTCGGAAGTTCGATGTGAACAAACTCTCTAAGGCCAAATATCAAGACAATCTCTAAACCATCCAGTGGCTCAAAAGGCTCATCGAAAAAAGCACATCTCCCCTTGAAGCATACCAGCCGCTGCAAAGGAGAGGAGGATAGTTCTTTTTGTCTCCCCACTCCCAAAAGCAGGCCTTTGCCAATAAGGGTCACAAGGCTGCCAAACATCCCCCTTCAAAGGTGTTCGGAAGCAAGGAGTCCATCCTGAACCAGGAGAACAAGTAAAGCAAAGTGGACAGCATCAAGCGAATCCTAGCGCTGAAGGAGGTCAGTGAGGTCAAGCTTTATTTGATTGAGGAAGTAGTTCTGGGTAAGAAGGAGGGCGGGTTTTCTGGGGAGCAAGAGAAGCCTTCCCTCGAAGCTGAGAGTTTCTGAGTGAGAGGATAGACTAGAGGGTATGATTTGAATACTTTATTAGCAAGGTAGGGATGTATTGACCAAAAATTGTTAGAATATTGATAGCTGCATGAGTGGGGGCTGCTGCGCTGCTTTGGTCTTTATTTTTCTGGCTCTGCTGTACCTCCTGCAACTAGTTGTGGCTGTGTTCGTGCTTCCTATCAACATCGACTGCTCTTTCGACACCTTGGTGCCAGACTCTGCTCCCGTCAATCTATCGATGGAGGATTGGATCATGGGGGGAATGTTTTCTGGCATCATAATGCTTGCTCTTTTCATATCAGGCTCTCGAGGAAAGGAGAGTGATTGTGCGATTATACTTTTGCTCCTCTTCTACTTTCTCTACAACCTGTTCGTCTTTATCTGGTGCATCATCGGGCTGATCATTTATAACAACTACTATGGGTAGGTCTGTTCGCAGGTCTAAAACTACTCAACTCTGATGAACCTTTCTTTCTACAGCGGCCTAGTCAGCTCTTCTCTTATGATCATCGTTTTTTTTACCCTTTGTTGTGTTGCCTGCAGGGACAAACCATAGACAGACAAAAAAATCCAAAAGGACGACACTCCCGAAAATGAAAATACCAACTCATCTGCTAGAGGAGACCCTTTGAGTAGAGAAAAAATCAGGAGTATCGCGTAACCTCGGTAGGAGGAGGAAGTTATCAACGACGCCGAGTTTCAGAGACGAAGAAACCTGTATGACCAGCTAAAAGAGAGGCTGCTTGGGGGCTGAAACCTGCATGATCTCATCCATCTGAGTGTAAAATAAGACTGAAAATAGCACAAAACATAAGACTGAGAATCACGGTCTGTACTCCGAGAGCTTTGCCATTGGTTGTGGGGACTCCCCGAACCCAAAGGCACCTCTCAGTTTGCTTGCTACAACTTTAGTATTTTTGAGGACATCGTGATGCCCAGTCACTCCATGCGAGAAGATATCCTTCACGTAGAGGAGGCAGTTGATACAGCCATCTATGGGGGCACAACAGTCTAGGGCACAACCGTAGAGGCAGTACTTGACACAGTTGACACAATGGCTGATTCCTTGTCCACAGTCGCCGATTGAGCAGGAATGACAGATGGGAGCAAAGATGGTCCAACAGCAGTTGCCCTGTTCAAGCCCTGCAAATCCGTAGGCTTCGATGGCGTGCCAGACGTCAATGCAGCAGGCATCCTGGCAGGCCCAGGGAGAGCAACAGCAGCATGTGCTTACCTTGTTCAGGATGTTCATTTTTTATATCTGATTAATTTCAGCTACATCAGCTAACACATCCCATTATCAATCATCATGCGAATTCCATTAAAAGAATATAAGAATGTCTGTGTTTGCTCTCAACTTCAAATTTGACAGGAAATAAGCAGGGGGAAAAGGCCCTTCTGCTTTACTCGACTGCTCTCCGCAGCACCTCTCTCTCCGGTAGCGGGCCTCTCTTCGGCTGCGTCAAGCAAACTGTATCCTTCAGCAAAAGGAAGAACGCCTCGCTCACATTCAGGAGCAGGAGGAGGAGGCTTTTGTGCTGAAGGTGGTCAGCTAGAGAGGAGAGGAAATATCGGACCCCAATGAAGGGATGAGTGAGCAGTAGAGGCTATACTACTCCTTTTTGGCAAGGAAGAGGTAGCTGAGGAAGGAAAAAGAGAGGCAGCAAAGGAAGGAGGAACAGTGATCACCTATACTTATTCTCAAAACCATCATTCGTCCTCAAAAACTTATTCTTCTTAAACATCACTATCCCTCAAAGAAACGGAAAGCCTCGGGAGGCCATAAGTATTATCCCTTATTGAGCCTCTAAAGCAAAAATACCCTGTCCTATCCTCCTTCCATCTCGACCCTCTGAACACCTTCCTCTTTCCTTTCATGTGCCAGCCAGTAGCCCTATTCCTACAGTTTCCTACATCGACCAACGATTACTTTCTATCAACTTAAACTAAAAGTCTTCCCTTCTTCTGCTTGCTCAGACGAATAGCCAGAAAGTCATACCCAAGTGCCTCGTACTCCTCTCCAAATGCTATGAACCCTCCACTTAGAGATCTCAAGAGCCGAGGAGGCACCTGGTGACAGATCGATAGTATACTAGCCTCAACCATTGCTCTTTGCTCGGACTGCGATGAGCATGAAGGGACGATACGGATGCGCTCGTGAGAAATATATTGAAGAGTCGCCTCACTGTTCATAAAATTTGTTTCCGTCTAGAAGATAAATAAATACTGGCCTTCTCGGAGCTCTATCGGATGCGCGCTTCCCCTTCCACAGCTTTATGAGTGATGATAATCCACCATTTCATACTTGAGAGGACTAAAGGTGCTATCCTCCTCTACCTTGCTCCTGCTTAAAAGGGTTGAAACGAATTTTGTTTCCTGAGCTCGAGATAAAAAGCACTTGAATCTGGAATGCTCCAGTCCAGAAAAGTACTACCAACTCTCAGGTCGTTGTGCCTTCTTAGAACTATCTGGACCCCTGATGTTAACAGATGAACAAGGAGAATACCTCATCGACTCGTTGGGAATAAGAGAGAAAATGAGGTAGCCAGAAGTTAGAACAGTAAACTCTAGACAGGTGATTCCAGCAGTCACCTTGAAGGAGTCGGTGAATTATGGATATTTCTGTTGTATAGGGGAAATAAAGGCGGCTGCGAAGAGGTTGAAAAAATCGGGAGAATTCATGAGGAGGCTGGTGGATATTTGGTAGCTGTCCTTGTGCTTGAGTCGATTGAAGAAGTACTCGAATTTTTGGTCGAATATGCTAAGGTCTCCTGTCCATTGGTGAGCAACCGTGCTTTTGAGGAGGACGTGGTGCTCTTCTTTTTCCTTCTCTCTGAACCTGCACATTTCCACCACTTCATAGAGCAGAGCCCCGCCCACCAGACCACATGCCTCAATCTCGTTGTCCCTTTACTCCTGTTTGGTCTTCAGTAGTATCCTGCAGTCTTTCCCGACTTTGTCTGAGTAGTATTTAAGGAAGGAGCGGCCTTCGATGGAAAGGTTGAAGTATCTCCAATAGTTGGGGGTAAAGGTTTAGATGAACTCGAAAGGCTTGGTATGTCTGAGTCTGTCATAACCTCCTGTTATTTTGGCCCACACTTTGGCAATCACCCATTGCCATGGCTCAACCAGTCCCCACAGATGTTTATTGTCTCTTGTTGTAAAAGGAGCAGAGTCGTCTACGATCTCCACTTAGAATGTTCCCTCTCTGTTCACCAGAACTTCATACAGTCCATTCTTAGCTACTCTCTGAGTGATAAACAGCCTTTTGAAGTCAAGTCTATCGAAGTGCCTTATTTCATAAACAAAATGAGGGGTTTATGGTTCGTACTCCAAGATGGGCTGCTCGGGCGCCTACTTTGGAAAAAGAGGAGTGCTGTGGGAAAGTATGTCAGCGATTCTTCTGAAGTGGATGGGCTCAGAATAAATGAGAGAAGGCCGAGGTGCAGAAAATACAGGGTCGGTGAAGGGAGTCGAAGGAGGAAGAGTTGGCTGGTATTTAATGCGGATAAAGGCGTACCGATAGAGTGGAAGGGAAAGGATGTCATGCTATACTGTCGTGTTGCCCTCCTTGTCAAAGGCCAAGTAACAGTCTTCCCTAAACTAGCTTATAGTCTTGTCCATACCATTATAACCCTTTCACCCTTTCACCCTTTCACCCTCTTCAATCAGTTACCTCTTCTATTAGCTCACTTTCTATTTCGGAGTTTCAACGAATCACTTCTGGTAGTTCCTTTGTCCGAAGATGGAGGTGCCGACTCGGACAATGGTAGCCCCCTCCTCGATCTGCCTATCGCCAAAACTACTGCTTGTTCGAAATCTGAGGACATTCCCATGCTCAGCTAAAACTCCTCTCCTTTCAGCCCGTATGTCTCGCACATCCTGGCCTTCAGGCTTCTCATTTTTCCAAAGGCTTCAATGTCTCCCTGCTTCCCTATCGTCATGAGTCCTCTGAACCTGCCTATCTCCCTTCTTACCTGCCTGACTTTATCTTTACCTACCTTTCATGAGGAGTACCTGAGGTGGGGGCAGCTGTCTCTGACGAAGTTGTAGAGGGCATCAATCTACTTGAGCGCCACTCCTGATTTAGCTATATATGGTTAGAGTTACTGTCCTCTGAGGAAGTTTTGACCTGCAACAAGACGTTAAGGGTCCTTTCCTGCTTGTTCAACTCCTTCTCTAGCTTCTAGGCCAAGCTGCATTTTCCAAGAAAAACCTGGGTTTCAGGAGCATTACCTTCATCATTAGATCGGTACCTTTGCCTGTCGACGCTTTCGAGGAGGTGGAGGTTGGGGACAAGTATTTTTTTGATTTTGTTGGACTGTAGGTGTCCGATGAAGTGCCACTTGATGTCTTCTGGGAGCTGTAATGCATGTAGGAGTACCTTGGGGTGCTTCTATTAAATCTCTTCTGCGTAATTTTATCCAAAGTGCCTGAGGCCTGCGTCATATGCTGATTGAATGTCTTAGACAGGCTTGGTTTTGGATACTGCGATGAGCTGCACTTTCTGTGGGGCCTGGTGGAGCTGTTTGGCTGATTATATTTTACTGAGGATGGTTTTGACCCTGTTGGCGATCATTGGTTCTTCCTGCTACATTGATTATACTCTAGCATGATCACTATAACATATAATATGCTCCCAATGGGTCAGTTCTGATACCCATTACATCTGCATACCACAACGGGCCTTTGATAGACTTAATCTCTCACTTCCTTCGAAACTGTCACTCCTCAAATGCTATGTGATAAGTGTTAATTTGTTATATGGTGTCTATATGGTTCTATAGGTATATCATATCCCAAGAATCAGGTAATGAGAGCAAGCACAATCAAGCCATGGCTTTTATCATTCTGCAGAGGCAGCCTCTTTTTGAAGAAGCTTAGAGTCATTCTAGAATAACTGAGACAGAGGACTATATTTGTCCCTTCTCTTTATCTTCAGCTCGTTCTCCTTCTGCTCCTTCTTCCTTATCAGATGGTTGTTCTGTCCAGTGTTTGAGTTGTACCAATATGTCAGCTAAGCCACATACCTGACCCTCCTATGAGACATCTCCAGAATGGGAAGACATATGGCAACGTCACTTGCTGCCCTCCTATTCCCTCAGTTCCCCTACTTTATGTTTAGGAATAGTTGAGTGTAGAAGGCTCTGAGGTGACTAGCGGCTGGCCGAAGCGAGGAGAAAGTTGCTGTAGACTAACCTTGATTATATATCACTTCCGGCTCATCTCCTTTCTTCTTTGAGGAGTCTGGCAGTTAACTCTTCTATATCTTCTTCTGGTGGAAAGATGCGATCTGGCCTGTTTTTTTGGATGTAGAAGGTGATGAACATTCCCATCAGAGTGATGATGGCTGCCACCAGCGCTAATCCACATAAAATCATCAATTTTTTTCCTGCTCTCCGACACTTATTTTTGGTGGTTGCTGGATGAGAAGAAAGAGCGTTGCTCATTTATTGACTGTTATAACTGTGGTTCTTATCCTGTTTGTTGTTATGCTGCTGGAGTTCCTTTTCGTTGAGGTTGTCCTCTTCCTCCTGGGGCTCACTCACCTATAATGGCCTAAACAACAGCTATAGCACAGCATTATCGGTACACAATGTTACCTCCTTCTCAGCAGACTGATGTAAAAATGTTGAGAATGCCGATGGCCTCTATCATTGAGTCATTCTTGAATGTAAATGGTATTAATAATAAGGCTCAAAAGGAATGATGTACTCCGCCAAATCAGAGGACTAATAGTACAGGGAGTACGGCTATCGATATGCCATCGTCGCCATCTTCTTCCTCCTCGCCTTCGCCAACGGAATGTGCTGGGTGGTTGTCACTCCTATTTCAGTCCCCGTCGGAAGAGCATTCTCACAGCCTGATGCAGTCGTCTCCATCATCCCCATGTGTTACATGGCCATCTACGTCTTCGTCAACTTCCCCTCGAACTGGGTACTCGATGTCAGAGGAGTCAAAAAGGGCATCGTTGTGGGAGCAGTCGTGACCGCAGTGGGAGCTGCCTTCCGCTGCCTAGTCTCCACCAACTTCTTCTTCGTCATCGCAGGACAGGTCCTCTGTGGAATCGCTCAGCCCTTCATCTTAAATGCTCCCACAAAAATTGCAGTGCGCTGGTTCCTTCCTTAGTCTGTATCCATTTGTTTATTCAGCGATCGGTTGCTCTAGCAATCTTATCAGTAGCCAATATTATTGGCACAGCAGTAGGTTTCCTGCTTCCTCCCTTTTTCGTAGACAGCGATGCCAGCGACGAGAAGGTGAGATCTTCCTTTGCGGCCCTTCTGCTCTTCGAGTTCTTCGCCTGCCTGATTCCTCTTACTCTGGTGATGCTGTGGTTCAGAGAGAGTCCTCCAACTCCCGTCAGTCCCTGCTCATAGACCAAACACGCCCGATACTCTGATTAGATAAAGGGTCTGTTCAGGGACAAGAAGTTCATCGGTTTGCTCATAGCATTCGGATGTCTTTTGGGGGTCTTTAACATCAACGGCTCACTTTTGGACAACATGCTGGACTGCTACGGCTACAGTTCTGACTAGGTCAGCTACTTTGCTGCCGCCATGATGGTCTGTGGGATCTTGTCTGCCACTCTGATAGGCCTATACATCGAGAAGACTCTCAAGTATAGGAGAGTGTTCAGGGTTCTGTGCCTACTCGGACTGTTGGAAAGTGCTGCCTTTCCTATCATTGTAGGGGCCCTCAACAACTTCCCTCTGGTGCTGTTGGCCTGTGCTATCATGGGGATAGTCCTCATTCCCTTCATGCCCCTCTCCTTCGACTACGGCTGTGACGTGCTGTACCCTGCAGGAGAGGCCCAAATCACTGGCTGTTTGATGACCAGTGGCAACTTCCTAGGAGTGATTCTGGTAGTATTTTCTTTATTCTAGATCCTGATCAGTCAGAATATGCTGGGCTTAGGGAACCCTGACAACAGTGAAGAGGAGGACAAGGCTGCCTCTCTGAAGACGATAATCATGACGAGCGTAGTGACTGCGATAGGCCTCAGTTTTTACTTTTTCTTCAACAGTGAACTAAAGAGGTCGAAGCTGGACAACTAGCGTAAGAATAACTCCCTTCTGACCGCACCATGATTGCCCTTAAATTTCCTTAAAATCCCTGATAACTATGCTTGATAGAGCTGCCAAGTTGAGTGACTTGCAGACAAAAACACAAAAATCAGCTCATCCTCGCAACCCTCCCCAGCACTACTACTGCTCCTTCCTCTCCCTCCTCCTTATCTCGCTTGGCCTCAGCTCAATCTCCAGTCCCGACCTTCTGAGCCCACTGCTGCCTATCTTTTACTGAGTTAGGCCAGAATTTTTAAGGCCACTGTCATTGAGCTTATAAACAGTTACTGCTTGGCTCCTATGGCTGCTATCGTTTCCCCTGATGCCTGACATTCGATAGCTGGACCCTGCTGTTCCTGTTCTGCTGTCAGTGCCTCTGAGCTTGCTTTACTCCTTGCACTTAAGTCTGCTTTACTCCTGACTCTTCCTCTTGACTTCCTCCTATCCGTTGTAGTGCCCTTCTATAATTGTTTTGATGTTTGAGGAATACCTTTCCTTTCTTAGCCGAATAGTCTTGACCATGTAATGCTGCTCAGACTCTTCCCTGAAGTCGTCTCGATGGTTGAGCACTCTCCCTAAAATGCTACTCATGTCCTTGATGTAGGCCTTGTGATTGAGCATGTGGGCATGCCACATGAATTTGGCTTCCTTGCTAGGCATTATCACCTCTTCAGGTCTGCAGTAGCACAGGTGAAGGAACTGGACGTATATGTTGTAGCAGGTATCAAAGCTGAGCAGCTCGATGGGGAAGTCACTGACGAACCTGTGCTACCTCAGACAGGCTTTAAGAAGCCACTCCTTAGTGACCGTTTCTGTGCGGTAGTCGAGAGGATGAAGTTTATGTGCAGAGTCGACTGCAGCCAGAGGGAGGTCTGAGGGATGGAACTGGCAGTCATTGGCAAGGTAGAGGTCGATGGCGATGAGGAGGGGATCAGTGGTGGTGGCGAAGAAGTTGGATGTGCGGAGGTAGAGGACAATTTGGGTGTAGTAGTCGAAGAGGTCCTTAAGTTTTGCTGAGCACTTAACCACAAACTTGCTGTGGTGCCCGGCTGCACAGTTTCCCATAGATCTCTATCACTATAATACTCGGGCAATAGATTGTGCTCTTATCAGGCATTATTTATGCTACAACGAATCAATCACACTCATCAGCAACAATGGCTGGATAATACAGGGTAAAGAGGTATAAATAATACAGTTCCAGCATCAGGAAGGAGCGTTCTCCGGATGACTTCCTTGACTTTCAAAGTCCTCCTTCATTGCCCTCCAGCTGTCTGCTTTAACTCCATCGCTCACAGTAACATCTTCACCTCCTTCTCCACAACCGATAGCTCCTCCAAAGGGTCAAAGTACCTCACCACCTCTCCCTTCGAGTTCAGCAAAAACTTCGCAAAGTTGCAAGGAATCCTCTTCGTCGACTTCTTCCTCTTGTCAAACAGCTCGCTCCTCTTCCTGAGATACTTATAGACAGGGTGCGTGTTGGGTCCGTTGATGTCTATCTTTTCGAAGAGGGTGAAGCTGGCCTGATATTATTGCTGGGCGAACCTGCATATTTATTCATTGGAACCTGCCTCTTGATTGTAAAACTGGTTGGCAGGGAAGGCCAGGATTTAGAAGCTTTTGTCGAGGAGGTCATTGTAGAGTTGTGTGAGGCCAGTGTAGTTTTTGGAGGTGAGCGCTCACTTGGAGGCCACATTGACGATCAGGATGGCCTTCTTCCCTCTGTAAACAGAGAAGTCAACATGGTTGCCTTTGATGTCCTTGGCCGAGAGCTCAAAGAAGGACTTGGGTTCCTACTCGTCGAGGTAGTCGGAGGCCTTGTCGTAGAGGCACAGTCTAGCCACGGCTCCCATCTTCCGTAGAATATTGAATATAGCAACAGCCATCACTTATAGAACCCCACCAGAAAAATTAAAATATTTCCACTTCTCAACAGGAGAATTATATCGGGTATGTATCGGAGTCATATGTGTATTCGGTAAAGCTATCAGTCTTATTCTTTTTCTTTCCACATCTCCACCTCAACTACAGTCTCAGCCCGAATTGCAAGGACGGTGCTGCTCTCCTACTTCTCTCCCTCTTCCTTCTTCCCCTTTTCGCCCTTTTGCTCCTTTTAGGGAAGAACTCTGACAGTAGGATGGTAGCACATGCTGGCCATGCATCCACTGATGAAGCCTTCGATAAGGGAGTAGTAGTTAAGCTGTTCTTCTTCCTGTGTGTTGGGCAGCACCACATAGTCGCAGATGGGATTATCTTTGAGGACAATCAGCATTCGGATTGAGAACCTGGTCTTCTGGTACTTGGTTTCCTTCTCAACTACTTAGACCTGGCACCCGAGGTACTCCTTCATGACTCCCTGGCTACTCGTATGCTTACTTTCAGGAGGACAGCAGCCACTTCCTCCGGCTTATAAGAGTTCGTTTATCTCTGAGAGTATTCGTCCGCCACTCTTTTACCCACCTCCTCGCCTCTTTTTCAATACAGGGGTACAGTTGGAAGAGTCGGTGGTTGGCATCTGTTTTCGTCTTTGCGATCCTGAGGACGAGTTTGCTGATCAGTCCGTAGGTGATGCCTACAATATCTGCTTTCTTGATAGAGGTAGAACTACCACTTGCGGTTTGACGGCACTCATAAACAATCAATCTATATATCAGCTGCATATTCAACCCATTATCAGTCACACAATCAACAGCACCAACCATGCTGTCAGTTGCCATCCATAGGTCAGCTGCATATTAATACAGCTTAGTTCTTTAATTCTTCCTCTTTGAAGTAGCTAGTTTATATTATAGAACATTGCTGGCCGATGGGGTGTCTTCCCAACAAAGTCTAAAACGGGTAGCCTTTCTAGATAGGGTCACTCAGTCTTATCAAACAGTCAAAACTGGCAGAAGGGGGCTACGGAGACGTCTGGAAGTGCAAAGCTGCCCACTCCGACACCCTCTTCGCCCTCAAGTAAATCCGACTGCAAACCCCATAGCTCACCTCCATGTATTAAAAATAAGTCAAGATCATGGTACCTCCTCCTCTATCCAGGAACATTTGAAAAGGGAATAAGTCGAGGGTTCCATCCGACTGGTGACGTCCAGCATTGTCAACAACCAAAAACAAGGAAAAGTAGGTCTCATTCTGCTCTAGTTCGGAACTATCACGCTCATGGACTAACTTGCCAGTAACAAACTGACATAGAAGGAGACCCTTCTCATCTTGGCAGCAATCTGCTCGTCTTTGATAGAGATCCATTCTCTCGGAATCTGTCACTTGGACCTTAAGCCATAGAACCTGGTAAATGTGGGAGGAAAGTACAAAATATGTGACTTTGGCAGTGCGATCCAGCAGCCAGTCGACTACGACAGCCTGGAAAAGAGGGAAAAGTACGCTTTCAATGAGTATATTGAGCTCCACTCAACCCTGATGTACAGATCTCCAGAGATGATTGAGCCATCTGGGAGGGTGATTGGGCAGCAATCGGATATATGGATGCTGGGCTGCATCGCTTACCTGCTGACATTCAGGAAGCACCCTTTCCATGAGCAGGGTAAGTTGGCCATCCTAACAAACAATCCTCCATACCCTTTAGAAGGACCTCTTCCGGATCTGGTGAGGTCGATGCTGGTTGTTGATCCCCTCAACCGACCCTCTGCTGATTCCCTGATCACAATAATAAACAGTCGGCTGCAGTAGCTTAAAGCAGAGTGATAGTCAATACAGTGAGTTACAATTGATGACTGTGGATACTGGTGATGCTATCCTATAAGATATTTGTTGTGGAAGCACGTAGGCAAACAAACAAAAATATCAATAAGGGCTCACTTTCTAAAGCAGCAGCCCATTGTCTCTACAACAACCTCCCCCTTTCCCGGGCAGAGGAGCTTGTAGTCGGAAGAGATCAGGTTGGAGCTTTCCTTGAATGACTTCTTCTGCCTCACCATTGTTCTCTATATTTGCTCCTTCTTCTGTTCCCTCATCTTGAACATAGCCACCGATTGGCTCAACGCCGATCTTTTGGTGGTTGCTGAATTGAAGGATTTTGCGTCGTGCTCAGCTCTGCTCTAGACCGTCCTAGACAGCTCCTCGAAGACATAGTGGGACTTCTTCAGGATGACATCCAGCTACTCCCAGAGGACGTTGAGCCTAAAGAGCAGTTCGTCTGACTCTTGGTCAATGTCAAAATCATCCCTACCGATGACCATCTTCAGTAGCAAACCAATCTCTAAATCTTCCTAATTAGTCAGCTCAGAGATAGTTTCAGGACTGTTCCTTTGGAAGGTTTCAAGGTCTGCAGTGAGCTGGGTGAGTTCTTCAATGAGAGTTTTGCTGGTCTAGAAGATGTCCTTCATCATCCTGGCAATTGGCTGGTATGAAATTCTGAATGAGGAAGTTCCTCTTCTCCTCTGCTCCTCATAATCAGCTAGTATCGTGTCCTGGGATGAGCCCGACCACAATCTGGCAATCAGGGAGGACCTTAATCGAGAGCGGGTGAGGGTGTTTGGGAGCATTGTTTGGAGGATGGGCTCTGATGCTGAGGTGAAGTCATCTAGTTTGAAGAGGAGAATGGCGATTCTGGTGAGAGTGAGAGGCTGTCTGTCTGGATGAGGGTGCTTGTGGTCGAGAAGAGCGGACCGGAGCTACCCGACAAGGATGGGCAAATCAAGGTGCATGTTGTTGCAAATCAATTTATAGAACACACTGAATAACTGTTGATAAGGTAAATTTCGACAACGGCATATCCCAACGTGAATATATACTTCCCCAAATTATCAGGTGGCATCCTCTCCTCCTACGGCCACCCTTTTGACCCAATTATCTCGATTGTTACCCCACCTTCTTTTAATTTTATTGCATAAAAGTGCCTTCAACGTTGTCATAGTTCACTCAATCGTAACTTTAAAAAAACGGTCTAAAAGCACTATTCAGGTACTGTGGATCTTCTGGCTGTATAGATACTGACAGTATAGAGAATATCATTATGTTAATTGGACAGGCTGATATCAACAGTCAACCATATAATATAATCAGCTATAAGCATAATATATAAGCTAAGCTACCGATAGCCTCCATAATAAAGTTGTCTCCTTTGGTTTCTTTTCATAGGAAGCAAGGCCCAACCGGGAGGAAAAGGATGCACAAATAGAACATTCAAATATATGGAACTCTGCTTTCCCTTCAACATGGACTTCGGTTAGGTAATCCAGAGAATTCGGATGTATCTGGGGGTTGGCAACCAGGTCCAGAAAATCACCTACTTCTGTCCACTCTCCCTCTCTGATGAGCCCAACACGAATGTCCTTGTTCGATAGCTGAGCAAATCCATCTTTACTCCTGCTCTCAAAATCCTTAGAATCGCCTTCGCCTTCTAGTTTGACCATCCTGCACCCGAAGTTCTCGAACTACTCTGCCTTCTCAGAGAATTTTTGGAAAACCTCACCGATAACTGTGATGAGCTAGAGTAGTTGTAACTGCAAAACATATGTGTGACTGATGACCTTTTCAAGCTGGTTTCTGATGCCCGATGGTCGAAGCTGGCATATGTACATTTGACGAGGTCCAGTATCAGTAGTCAGGGCCTCAGTCATTTTTGTTCATTCCCTTATTCCTGCCTCAAGCAGGCCAACTTCTCCTACAATTATATCGGCAATATTGGTCTCAAGCACCTCCTGTCCGCCGACTGGCCAGCACTCTAGAGACTAAACCTCATTGAGACAGACCTAACAAGAGACCTCCTTCACCTCCTGCCAAAGGGGAGGCACCATTCCCTCAAGGTCATAAATTTGGGATAGCAAAAGCTTGACATTCAGACGAGAGTAGTGAAATTAATGGTCTTGGTGTGCATTCACCGTGAGAGGCGAGGGTGGAAGGGGGAGTACTTAGGCTAGATATCAAAACGGGCGAATTTATTGAGGGAGAGCAGAAGCATAAATGCGAATACAGTTAGCTGGAGAGACAGGTGCCGAATTGTGCTTGCCGAACTCTACAAGAGGAAGTTTCCATGAATGATCAATACCAAGCAATCTATGTACAAATATATGTTGTCTATTCAATTTCCTCAACAGCATTTCGAATACAAGCTATCACTGCCTGTACTCCCATAAGCAGGAGATCCTCCAGCCCAGCCCCTACAAATACCTGTAGCCCTGTCTCCCCAAAGCGTTGTAGTCTACCTTCACTATTATGTACTCATGTCCACTCGCAGTCTAGCTGGCCAGTCCGCCCTAGATAGCTGTTCGCACCCCTTCTCTTATGTTGTCCCGATCTGCCTATCCCACAAGCTACATATGTTGATCTCCTATAGACCTGGCCAGGCTGCCTTGCTCAAATGCAGGCACCCCTCACTCCCCAAATTGTTCTTCCCTGCATTACTATATACCTACAGAGGTCAACTCGCTTGAGGCTCGGCCATACTCCTTTTGCCAGGTGCCGACAGCTTCTCTAATCGATCTTGTTCCCATCTGCTTCATTTTGGACTATTACTGAGGTTAAGAGTGGCGAGGAAGGGCCAGTGTGCATGAGTAATAACCTTGCAGCCTGATACCCCTATGCTATTTTAGCCTGACTGAAGTTATTCATACAGAGGTTGATAGCCTGCAGACTGTTCCAGTTGGCTTTTGATATTAGCATACACCCTTTAAGGCCCAGATTATTGTCGGCTTATTGGCCCATATGTACATATGCAGAGTGTGAACCTTTTTGGGTGCCCTGTGGCCGAGCTGAAACTGTCATTGATGATGACAACGATGGCGGGGAGTTACTAGACTTGGATGAGCATGGAGTCTGCTGATGAGAGGTTTACTAAGGGAGTATATGATGGTGCTGTGGTCTTGCTAGTGTCTGATTTCAGGAGATGCGCAGATCTATGCTATTTATCTAAGCCTATTGCTGGCGGGTCTTTATTAGAGTGGCCCCTCAATACAGGAGGGCTTCTGCTAGATGTCTGCAGTGTGTTAAATGCCTCCCATTACTTACATTATACCTATCATCACATATTCATACATTGTATCAACCATCCACTCTGAATATCACATAAGACAAAGGCCAGCTGAGGGAGATATTGAGGAATATTAAGTTATTTATGCGGGGGATCACTCATTTTATCTGGCCTAATCTAACCTGTCTTTCTTGTACATCGCATAGGCCCTGTCCTGGTACTCCTTGTAGTTCAGCTTAATGGCAGCTATGTACCTGTATATCGAGGACAGGCTCCTCTCAATGCCCTCGCTTAGCAGCAGCTCCTGCATCTCCTAGTAGCTGCCCAATAGGCCCTCCTTCACCACTCGAAATAGGATCCGACGAATACGCTGGGCTGTCTGGTTAGGCAGCCTGCTCCCCGCCCTCGGATTGCTAGAACGGATCAAAGTCAGCACCGGCTCCTCATTGTTATTAGCACTGTTATCTTGACTGCTGCTGTTGATTAAGGAGTGAGATAGAGGTGGTTTGGGTTGGTGGGGCAGTTAGACTTTGCCTGTGGTGATGAGCTGGTACTATATTTTATGGACTGCTGTTAAGGTGAGCTTGAGGATGGCTGCTACTGATTGAGGAGGGTTTTCCTGTTTGAGGAGAGTGATTGCCCTATATAACAGTTGTTGTTCACTGCACCAGGTTGCGACTAATGTGGGATCTTCTTGTCCTGTGACGAAGGCAGCATATGTCTCCTCTGTCTATTGCTTTTGTCCTTACTACATTTTAATGGTCTCTCCCGACTAGGCTTCAATGCTGTTCTATTCCTTCGACATGCTTTGTTCCTCCTTCTGTCGTGCTTAATGCATGAGTCCCCAATGAATATATGGTCTATAGTATCAACCATTCTATTATGGATGGTGATGCCTTTAAAAACGAGAAATACACAGGATTAATAAAATCTGCGCAATAGTCTGCTCTAGGAGAAGTACTGTCTTCCTGTTCATCTTCGGGCACTAAAGAAGCATTGTCTACCTTCCATTCTTATTAAACTTCTAAATCTATAGTGGATAGCATGGGCTGTACCTGCTCAACAACAATCTCACCCGCATAGCCAGTCCAGCCACCTATACATAAACCTTCAAAACTTACTCCCATCCTGCCCAAGCCCAAAAAACACTACCACTTCATCAAAATAGTGGTGACCGCGGCGAAAAGCAACGAACAGGACACCCTCGACATCACCCCCATCATCGAAAGAACAGTCTACGACGTCACAGATTAAATGGAGTAGCTAGCTGATGTATAACTGGTCAATGGGAACAACCTGGGAAGTACAAGTCACACCGACAACCTGAGAATGACGAGAAGGAGGGAGAAGGAGAGGAGCAGGAGGGGGGGGAGGGACAGCAGTGTCAAGGAGGAGGGTTGCAGGAGATCAAAGTGACCTGATATTTCAACCTCCTACTCATTTTTTTCATAATTACCTTCCTGCCATAGAGGGACAAAGATAAATTATGAGCTGACTATAAGGGCTACACAATCAAACCACTCGGCAGTGCTGACAGCAATCTCCGTACTCCTACCTGATTATTTCCCAGCTGATGGCTCCACTTGCGGTGCCAATATCTGACAGGGGCACCTTCACCTTACTGCCTCGACACGCGTTGCAGTATAACTCCACAGTTGGAGAGTACTTTTCCTTGCATTCCGGGCACTTGTATAGCCCATTTCCTCCCTTAAACTTGACCACTCGCTCCCTGTGATCCTACAGGCAACTGGGATGGAAAAGATGCTGCTGAGGACAGTCTATCACAACTCTCGGCCTCTAACCATTTCTCAAGTGCTGTGAACAAATGCAACAGTTTTCGTTGTTCTTCCAACTGGCAAAGATGTTGCCGTTCTGCCAGTCTATGAAGTGAACAGTCTAACTGTTCAGTTGAGGAGCAGCACCTGTATGATGTGATACTACTGGTGCCTGATATCCTACGCCTCCTATATGATATGATGCTGCCGGGGTCTGAGGCATTATTGTCCTTTCTTCCTTCCTTCCGTTCTGTTGCTCGTGGGTTGGCAAAGGGTGGCTGCCATTCTACCCGCTGCCTCTGACGATAACGTGAGTTTATGTTTGGCTACTTCCCGATCTCCAGCAGTATCTTACTCCGAAGTAGATGGCAACTGCGGCCACAAGGATGAGGATGAGATAAAATGGATTGAAGAGGTTAAGTCCAGAGAACCCGAAGAGCTCATGCTGTGCTTGCATGAGGTGACTTCTAGGAGAAAGGGATGTGGCTGTGGGGCTAAGGTAAGAGATGAAGAGAGATCTTGTTAAGATGGAGTGTTTAGGAGCAGGCATTGACTGTGATATCAGTGTATAATTGCCAAGCAGTAATGATCATGGTAATGAAAAGGATCAAATCAAATATTCAGTTTGTTGCCTTCAGGGTTAATCTATCCACTATATACTGTGCAGCCTGGACAATCTTCTGGTCTTTATCCTCCTTGCTCGCCTTTAAGTGCTCTACGATATCCCTGCAGTTCTCGTGGAATGGATATTCGAAGCCCTTTGACATGAAGACGTAGCTTCCGAAGATGCAGCCCAAGGGGGATCTCTCGATTTAATATATGCAGTGGGTCCAGTGGTACAGAGAGTCATCCTGCATGAGGCCTAGTTGCAACTAACAGACGGCCTCCTTGATCTTCACTTTGAACACCACATCCTGCGTGGTTTTCTTGGCCAGCCTGTTATCCATCTATATCACCTGGTAGCCCTTCTCCATACAATAAGCGTCAACAGCTTCGATGGCCCTCTTGAGGTGATCTAGTGAGTTGTACATTATCTTGGCCCGCAGAAGATCACTCACCTCGCACTTTGTCTCCTTCTTATCAACCTTTCTCTTTTTGACGATCTCGGTAATCTACTCGGTCCAGGTCGTCATCACTACGCTCACCACTTCTCCCACCTATAGCTGACTATTCTTGGCCTTCTTCCTCTTCTCTAAGTTCTTCTCGATTTTGGCAATGAGGGCCTGCACTCTCTCAGCAGTCAGCTCTTGCTTGAACATTTTTTCGAATATTCTCAAAATGACCTTAAACTGAAACCTCTCGTCCACAGGCAGCTTCATGCCGATCCCGTATAGTTCCCCATAGGAAGCTTTTCTGACAGTGTCGACCATGCTCTTGTAGTCGACGTAGGACTTTTTGGTCTCCTCGTTAACGCTTATTATCTCACTGTATATTTATTAGTAACTGTTGAAGTACTTCGCATTCTTGAAGAGGTTGACCTTGTTACTCGAGGGCGGGTTAAAATGGGCCATCTTTATGGTGCCTGACCTCTAGCTCTTCTTCTTAGGCTCTTCGTCAGCAGGCAGGGATGAAACTGTATGGTCGGAGAGCCTTTTTGTGATCGTCTTCAGCTCACTTTCGACCTCCAAAACTGGCCTATGCTTTATAAGGACGTTGTCGTAGAAATACTGCATGAAAAGTTGGGGCAGGATGTGGAAGTACTCCTCGTTGTCATGGAAAAGGACCTCTATCAGGTCATAAACTTTGTCGATATTTGCGAGGGAAAACTGGTCTTCTGCTACCAGAGAGACGATGTCTAAAATAGCTGGCTTCAGAACTTTGTCCCTGCTGACCGGCTACTTCTCCTGGTCAGAGTACATGCTCTTGAAGGTCTTCTCAAAATTATTTATCAGACTCTTCAATTTTTTCTTCTGCTCGGGAGTGATGCACCCGTTTTGCCGCCAGGTCTCCCCTTCTTTGTCGAAGTTGGAGAGGGTCGTTTTTAGGAAATCCTTGTTCCCTTGGTTGAGGTTGTTGTTGTCGGTGGGAAGACACTCCTTGGCCCTCTCCAAGGCGTTGAATGCTTATCGGAAGTTGTCAATCTTGAGGTAGCAAACCCCCATGTTTGCCAGTGCCAGCGTATAGGTCGAGTTGTACTTGATGGCCTGCTTGTAGTTCTTGATGGCTTCCTAGTAGTTGGCCTCATTCTTATAGATGTTTCCGAGATTGTTGAAGGCATAGCTGTATCTGTGGTTGGCTTTGATTGCTTTTATGTACCACTCCTTGGCCTCCTCCAGCTTACTCATCCTCTTGTACACGATGGCTGCGTTGTAATAGGCACTGTGGTACTTCGGGTTGGCCTCAATCGCCTTCCTGTACATCTCCAGTGCCTTGTCGTTTTCCCTGAGGTCATCGTGGCTGATGCCGTGGCTGTTATATATCTTCTCCATGGCTTTTCCGAGTGTTTCAATGCACCCGTAGGTCTTGTTGAATAGTTCTATTGACTTCCTGTACTCCTTATTGTCGTAGTAGCCTAGACCAGTGTAGTAATAGTAGTAGTCTGCCTTGAGGTTGTACTTCCGCACCAGCTCAGCTATCTGCTCATCACTATATTTCAAGGCCTTGTAAACATCTATTAAATTTTTATGGGGGGCCTTGTACTCGGCATCCTTCTGAATGGCCCTGAAGTACCAGTCGATAGCTTCCTCGTATCTCTTCATCAGCTCCAAATTGACCCCCACATTGTTGTAACATGAAGCGTATTAGGGACACACCTCACTTGCTCTGGCGTACCAATCTATGGCCTACTGGTATTTTTTCAGAGTACCTCCATATACGATGCCGATCTCGTTGAAAGCCCGACCATAGTAAGGATGGTGAACTGTCACCTGCGTCAATACCTCTATCTTCTTCTCAGGAGTTGGTTGGTTCCTACCTGACACGAATAAGCCTACTCTGCTGTTGGGCTCCCTCTCTAGCAATTTGCTGGCCAGCTCCTTGGACTTCGCCTTTCTGACCCTTTTGTACTAGTAGATGTAGGCCATGCACTCAATGGGTCTCACCCAAGCAGGCCTCATTTCGGCAACTCTCTCGTAGTAATCGATGGCCTCATCAAAGTTGTTGCCGTTGCAGAGGATGTTGGCATATCCCATCACGACAGCGTAGTTCTCGGGGTAGTCATCCACCATATGCCTGTACCATTAAACCCCCTCCTCAAAAGAATCCTCGTTCTTTGACTTCAAGGCCTGGTAGCAGAGCGACAGGGCATCATAGATGGTTCCCACGTACTGTCTTTTCTAGATCCCCTCTTTGTAGTGTCTGTAAAGATGCCATTAAAAGTAACCCAGGGAGATCAGCGTCTGTCCCAATCCGTCTATCTTATCTGGCACCTCATTGCCGTGCCACTACAGGTAATTGCGGTAGATGGAGGCTGCCTCAGCAAATTCGTCCTGCGAGAATAGCTTTGTGGCTTCCTAAAGCTGTCTCCATTATGCCTCTGATGGCGTGGCTCCTGTTGATGTTGCGAAGAAAGCCTTAAAAATGGATTTTTGTGGTTGGGAAGGTTTTTCTTAGACGTAGCAAGGCTTTCCCTCTGGTCTATACTGCTCCTTGAGACCGCAGCAACCCATCTTAGAAAAATAGTTTAAAATTTATATTCTTTTCTAATATCAATCAAGCATTTAAAACATCTAAAGCGAAGGATCATGAACGTTTTAAGTTGGCCTCGATACATCAACTTATGAAAGTAGCAGTAATTGCAGAAAACAGTCCCATTAGTTACATTTTGTACTCTCAAAACTGTCCTGTTGAAATGTCACCCTTTAGAAGTGATCCTGCCTTTTTTATGATTTCTCACCAAGTATGGCACAGTCATATATCAATATCATATCTATAACTATTAATGGAGTCAGAGACAGTCGTCTGTAGAGTATGCGAATAACCCCAGCTCATGCTGTATCCCGTCGCCAATTGCCGTCACCATTTCTGCCAACAGTGCTCAATCAGTTACATCGCCTCACAGGCAAGCAATTTCTCAGCAGCAGTCTGCCTGCAGGAAGGCTGTGGAGCTCCTCTAGATAAAACCCTGCCCATCTATCAACACCTGGACCCTCAGACCCTTCTCCAGCTCAAAAAATACGATACTTATCTGTTTTTGCTTGAGAATCCATAGTTCATAGGCTGTAAGGCTCAGTACTGCAGTGGAGTGTTAAGACTAAAGTAGGGAAGATGCAGCACATGTCAGGCCACTCACTGCAAAAAGTGTGCGGGTCTGCAGCACGAGGGGCCCTGTGTCTAGACTGAGGAAGAAAGGGAGATGCAGAAGCTGAGCTACCGGAAATGCCCAACTTGCCGGGTTTGGGTCTAAAAAATAGCAGGTTGCTAGTACATTCACTGCAAGTGCAAGACATAGTTTTGCTTCAGGTGCGGAAACTAGTTCTCGAAGGATCCTTGTAGAAAGAGATCGGTTTGGCAAAAATAGGCATAGATCCGGGCACTACAGAGCCAACTGCAAATCAGGTGCCCAAAAAGCATCAAGTCTTTCTTGGTGCTTGTGCCCCGGCTTATTCTCGCCTTTCTCATCCTCATCCCTGTGACCGCCCTCTTCAGTCTGATTCCTCTTTTTGCGCTCACTGTAGCAATACTGATTGGCCTTTTCCTTCCGATCGCTTTTTGCCAGCCAGCCTCCTCCATCCAGACCCCAGGACTGCGAAAGTTCACCATGCTGATGCTGGTTGTATTTTACCCTGTTCTGAGTGCTCTTTCGATGCTGTTTCTGGTGCTGATGGTGCTGCTGTATCCCTTTTTGAGGAAAAAGAATCACCATGGAGCTTACGACCCCTTTGATATTGGACTGTCATTCTTGGCTTTTTACTACCTCAAGTTTACGATATGGCTCATCAACTGCTGCTCGGATTGATTTATACTGCATTCAGAGTCAATGCTGTGGCTTATCCATAGTATGATGCTATTACACTCTATTAATTCGTAATTATATATATTGATGATCATGTATTGATCAGTCATAATATAGTAATTTGAAGATGCTGACGGACCAGCTGCCAGTAGAGTAGGAGTAGAACAAACTTGTATCGAAAGGCGTGGATGAGATCACCTCTCCAGTCCAGTAGTGCTTATTTGGCAAAAACCTTGTTCTTTTCAAAAGCAAAAGACTCACTATATTTCTTGGTCCAGACTGTAACTCTTCTTTGACTCAGACTGCATGTTCATCCCCACCTTCCTCTGCTTCGCTGCAATCAGTATCCTCACAGTCCTCTTCATCGATGCCAGCACCTCAAATTCAATTCTCAAGATAGCCACTAAAATAGTTTGCTTCGGACACACCCTTTCCTACCTGGCGGTAGCTCTCAAGGATCCAGGAGTCGAGAAGCCAAAATAATACATAAGCGAAGGGATTAACAGAACAAGGTAAGCATCGGTATAGAATAGCAAATGCAGACGGTGCGGGTACTATGTCAATAGTGGGAGCATTCACTGCATGTAATGTGATGTTTGCATCTAGGGCTATGATCACCACTGCCCCTGGACCTCCAAGTGCATCGGAAAGGGTAACATCGTCCCCTTCTATATATTCCTTATCATGACTCCTGTTCTAATCCTCTACTGTTCCATCTTCCTGGGAGTGGTCCTCCAGTCGCAACCCTACGTCCCCCAAGGACAGCCAGGGCCAACTGTCCAGAAGTGATAAGCCTGTCTTTGTTTATGTATAATAGAAACTATATGCATCAGAATAGAGATAAATGCATCAAAATTCGAGCTTGTTGCTCTGCATGTCATCGACTGACTATCTTTTCGGCTTGCTGTAGCAGCAAAGAGCACTAATTGTCCTGCAGTATTTCTTCACAGAGCCACAACTCACCTTTACCATCTCTCCGAAAAAGCTACTCACAGCGTGAGCCACCGAAAAGACCCCCAGGCATGGACAGCACAGGATTGATGCCCACAAAGCATACCCCTCCATCCTAGAGTAATAGCAGCTGCAGAGGAAGCCTCCTAAGATGGTGCCGATGAAGGTGAGGAGGAGGGCTATGGCTACCAGGACCAGGAGGAAAGGGAAGAGGATGATGTAGAAGATGGAGGAAAAACAGTTCCAGCACCGGCAACATTTGACTATATTGGGCCTAAAAGTATCTACAAAAGTACTTGCAGTATATATTTTAAAGGAGAGGGTCGATCTCTTATTGGCAGGTCCGATGAGCAGAATTCCACTCACCCATGCAAACGGAGCAAAACTTCATACCGCACTAGCACTTCATCTTGTTGTCCTCCCCCTTCTGATTGAATTTTTTGCAGCTCGGACATCTTCTCCATTCCCTAAAGCTGAGCCCATAGTTGTCTTCGCAACTGCCCTCATGAGCCATCAAATGGCACTTCTTGCAGTATGCCTGTCTGCATTCGCTGCACTTAGGCTTTCCTTCTGAGAAGTTGATGCTTCCCTTGCAGTCTTTCTTCTGACAGGGGACAGTCGAGCTCTATCCGAAGTTTTGTCTGAATGTTTTATTCTTTTTGTGCCTGTCCTTGTATCCAGGAGGAAGCTCCTTATAGCTAGGGTGGGATTATGATATTATTCCTTTGCAGGAAGCCAAGGGGCACTAGGTGTCGTAGCCAACTTGGATCCGGTAAAGCAGATAGTTGTGGAGGCATTCCTGACAGAAAGTATGTCCGCAGTTGGGTAGTTTTTACACTTCCGCCTGAGTGCTGGCTTCCAGGCAGATCTGGCAAAGGCCATGGGTGTTCCTGTTCTGAACGAGGTTGTAATAGTTATCGACTTAGCGCTGGTTATAGGTGGAGGAGTATCGGATGATGCTATGCTGGACCACGGAAGGCACCCTGATCACCTCTGCCTTCGATTCTCTTATTGTCGACTCTGCCATCGATTGATTAATTATGATATATAGATCCTGCTTTAACTTATCCGATCTACTATCATTGAACCACTATCAGCCCCTTAAGCTTTTTCTGAACTCAGATACTGCCGAGCAGTGCTGATGGCTTCCCAGGTGCGCCTGCAACCTCTTCCAAAAGTTGTCGTTGACATTTTTTTTGACCAGAAGCAGAGGTCGACCCTACTCATTCTTGTCGAAGCAAAATGGACACTCGAATTCATCCAGTCTTTCCTTTTATCTTGCCAAATTTCTTTTTCCTTCAGCCTGCATCTCCTCTAGCCTTTCCTTAGTCGGCCAGCCTGTCCAAAAAGGCTCAGGCTTATTACATGGAATATAGATTAGCAGTTTATCCTTATTTATAAGTGCTTCTTCATCCTGGATGATGACCTGTCCAACTTGGTGCCCTTCAGAACATACCAATTTTTCACCTTTGACCTACCAACTTCCCGAATACTCGTTCAGCTGCAGGATTGATGTCTTGGGATCGATCATGGTGATCCTTTAAATGGGCTCAAGGTGGGGACACTGTTTGCAGACTAAGTGAATGTCGTCAATCAAGAGCTGCCTGTAGTTCTCAATATAGCTCCTGTACTGTTTCCTTTTCCAGCTCTAGTATGCCTTCAGGTAGGTGCCCTCTGGGGAAAACTAGAAGGGGTGGACAATCGGGTAAAAAACTGTCTTCTGTGTACCATACGTGCTGTTGATGAACATCTACTCCCAGGGCTCCCTTCTGTATATTTAGGCCCTCTTGCCAGCCAAAAATGTATTGAGAATGTCAGCTTCTTCTTCACTCATGATCTCGTCCTCACTGTGGATGTCTTTGTTCTTCTGACGGATCGTCACAGCTCTTAAGCGACGAATGACCTCCAAATCCCTTGCTGTGATGATGCGTTTGAACTGATGGAGACACCCTCCTACCCTAAACTAACTCAGCATCTATCGTGAAGGATGGAGGCTGACCTCTGCAGTTGGGTCGGTCACCAGTTGGGTCATAAGAAAAGAATCTTCCTCTATCAGTGCACAACATTTCAATAGCTTTTTGCTTGGAGTCACAGAAAACTGGTTGGTCAGCAATCGGTACTTCTTGCTGTAATCAGGAGGAATCAGCACCCTGTTAATCGACTCGTTGAGGACCACCACTCGAGTATGCATGTGAGCAATATCACACTCGAATCTGTTGCCGATCTTCTCTCTTGCAAGTTTGCTGAACAAGGGGGAGACCTCCTTGTTGAGGGCTGTTTTGCTGAACAGTTGAGGAAAGATGAATTTTTTGAGGGCTGATGGGCTACCCGATACCCTGACCGTCATTCCCTTTTTATTAAGCTGGTACTCTCTCTACGGAGAGATATACTATTCGAAGTCTGCTAGATCGATGTTTTGGAATGAAGGGATTTAAAGGTAGTGCATGTCTTGAGGATTGCTAGTGATGTACTTGCTGAATATTACCTCGCAGTCGTTGGAGTGAAATGCTTTCGCGAGGCAGAGCAACAGCATAGGTTCAGTGTGATGCTCCTTCTTTTAAAATACAATACCCATATTTTTAAGCCTCATTCTCATGTTTTCCTATATCTTGACGATCTCCCGCATGGAGTGCAGGCTGACCCCTCGGGGAAAACAAAACTGTCTTTCCTTTTCCGACCATTTTTACTGAGTGAACTACTGCAAAAAGCACAGCAGTTGCTCCTGCTCCTCAGTATTCTAGTAAATCCGATCCCTGCTACTCTCCACACCTTTCCTGCCTTCTGGTTAACCAGTGCCCTGTACCCTTTTTCGGTACAACTTCTTTTACTTGGCCGGATAGTAGAACCTTTCCTTCCAGTGCTGGTATAGCCTCTGCCTGAGCAGAAAGTCATTGGAACAGCCCTGGTCGTATCCGATTAGAGCATGCATAAACTCCTCAATGTTCTAACGCCTCTCCTCATGGTTAAAAAACATTTTTGTTGACATCATAATGCTAGCGATGCTAACTGTCAGGCTAGGAATTCTGAGCTTGATGCCCATCATCACCATCTTGCTCAGCTGAAGATCGCAGGGCATCGACACCATGAATTCTCCTATCTTGGTTAGTTCCAAGCTGGCACCCTCAGCAATGGAGCTACCCTTTCCGATGAGAGCTTACTCTTCAAGTAGGTGCTCTATGGACTGCCTGACCACTTCAACTGAAGGAGGGTCCATCACTCCCATCAAAAATTGGTAAGGGTTGCCAAATGCTCTGCTCTAGTTGCCAGAGTCAAGCTGTTTGGCCCTCAGGATTACCATCTCGAGAGTTATACATTTTATCTATGGCTCCTCGTACTGAGGTAGTTTATCGTAGGCTGCCTTTGTGATCATCCGATAGACAGTACCGTCTGCCACCCTTCCAACCCTTCCTGCTCTCTGACTCATGCTAGCTTGGCTGGCAAACCTGGTCTCTAGCTGAGAGAGTCCTTTTCCTTTGAGAGTGTTCTTTTTGGTCAGGCAAAAGTCGACGACCACCTTGCAGAAGGGCAAAGTGATCGAACTCTATCCAATGTTGGTGGCGATTATGAACTTATTTTTGACCTTGCTCTGGAACAGTTTGGAGTACAGCTCTTCTGAGAAGATGGAGTGAACCTCCACAATTCTCTACTCATGGATACCCTTCTCTAACAACTTCCGCTTCATCTGCTGGATTTAGTAGAAGCCAGGCAGGAATATAAGAATGTCTCCCTCTGCTCTGCCCTCCCTTTCAGCCCTGCTTAATATTCCCATTGCTTCAGTTAATATGCCCTCTTGTAGCCTCGGTTATTCGTCAGTCGAACCATATAGCTACTATCCTGCCCAGAATATCTCCTCAACCTTGAACTTACTCCCCTCAGGAATGTCGAAACATTCTGCTGGAATGCATGTTTTTGGCTTTTATGTCAATTTGTAGGGCTCCTGAACTTTTTTTCCCCTGCGCCGGACCTACACCTCCTCATTGCCTTTCCCAAGAGAGATCACTTCTGGCATGAAAAAGAGGCCAGTCTCTGGGTCTGCTGAGAAGTACTACGCAAATTGTTCCGAGTTGAGAGTGGCAGACATGACAACCAGTTTTGGCTTCTTTTTGCCCTATTTGACCTTTTTATTGAGGAGGCTCTTCAGGGCGACAAAGCAAAAATCCATTTATAGGCTGCGCTAGTGAATCTCGTCAAGGATGATGTGGGTGTATGATAGGTCTTTTTGAAAAAGAAGCTCTTGGATGAGGATGCCGTACGTCATGTATATGATGGCGCATTTTTCGTTCTGAAAAGACTCCATGCCGATGTGATAGCCCACGATGGAGCCCAGTTTGCAACCCACCTACTCTGCAACTCTGACAGCCAGGCTAGTTGCTGCCACTCGGCGAGGCTGACACACTGCGATTCGAACTGAAGAGTCAGTTCTCCAGATGGCCTTGGGGACCTGTGTGGACTTTCCACACCCTGTTTTTCCACTGACAACAACAGCTGGATGCTTCTCGATGAGGGTCGTGATTTTGGGAAGGTGCTGGGCTATAGGAAGCTATTCGGGAGACAATTATGACTTTTGCATAATTAATGATTAGTGAAGCGAATAGGCGTGATGAATGTATAATTTTATTAGGCATCGATGCGAAGGGCCCTTTAACTTAAAACAATGGTGTTCGATCACGACATACACTCCTTGATCTCGCAGCCCTGCAGTCTCTCCTCTCGAAAAGTCATCAAGCCCATCAATAACTCTCCCTCAGAAAGACAATTCAAGGGAGGGACTGTTGTAAGGAAAGTAATGACAGCTAAGAGTACGAGAGGAGTCTGCACGACAGCTCACAGCACACCTCAGCGATAAACTCCTAGAAAGGCAAGCCAGAGCATAAGAAGATATGAGGGAGAGTACAGCCCTCAATAAGCATTGCAACAGTCAGCAACGAGCTTCAAGGTAGCATCTATCGAGGAGAATCAACAAGAACCATATAATTTGAGAAGGTCCTACCACCCATCTCATACAAGCATAAACTGGAATGAGCTGATGGAGCATCGAAAAGGGCGAATCAAATCTGAGCCCAACTCATCCAGCCTTCGTAAAGAGATGAGGAAAAGAGTATAGAACAAAATATAGTTCATGAAGAAGATGACTGTTGAGACTAAGAGCCCGATTCTAGTTAGGGGCCATTCCAGGCCTGATATCCAGTCTCCTTCCAAACTGTTCAACTTTGATCGATTGTACGAGCACTGCCTCAAAAAGCTCAACAAAAACCTATACTACTACGAAAAAGACGTCTGCCGGCCAAAGGACAAGAAATACTATGAGCTGAAGGAAGAAAGCCGAATTCTGACTTCGGAATTGAAATCAATGCGCCGAAATATGCTGAAAAAGAAGGACAGCAAGGAGGGGAATCTTGGTGTGATAGGCAGCTATATAGAGGTAAGGAAGGCGGAGAATGCGTAGAAGACCATAAACATCAGCAGCCAGAGAAATTGCTGTGCGAGGATGAGCAACTCCTCCTACAAGAGGAAAATATGCAAGATAGCCAAGACGATGGAAGGAAGAAACCCAATTTTTGGCGGAGAGCTCCATGGCTGGGAAATCAGATATGACAGACCAGAAGAGTTCGATTTATGAAAATATTTGATATTTTAATAGTACTCTCTCTCAAAGTATATTATTCGTCATAATATTTTAGCCGATCCTCTACTCAGAATCATGCTGCAGATGTATTTCTGGGGGCATTGCTTTTGTGCTGGTTCTCGGGCAGGGTCAACTGCCTGTTGTATTCCTTCTAGTATTAGAGGTAGTCAGAGAATGTCACGTCGTATAGCTTAAAGTTGCCCATCTCCGCTATCCTTTGCCTGCACCTCTCTCTGTATGCTTCTACTCCCTCCCCCTCTTTGGGGCTGACATGTTCTCTCCTTACTCTGATAGTTGTATCTGAACACAGCATCAGGAAGGCATTCTCGCCCATAGATATCTCAACATCGCTTGTATGAAATTACTTGCCTTGATATGGACATATTTACTCTCATATCGGAGACTGTATAAAGCGATCGGCGACATATTCTCAAAAGCTCCATTCTTGAATGTCATCACGCTTCTTCCGTTGGAGACAGTCCCTTCAGCAAAAATGACTATCGGAGGTGTATTTTTTGGATCCTTCTCGAACTCCCTAACCCTTTGCCTGATCCCTTCAGTGGTGTTCTGCTTTGAGTTTTTGTCCTTCCGGTCGACGACGACAGTTCTGAGATAGGCAGCAATAGCACCCACCACAGGAAGGTCGTTAATCTATTTCTTGGCCACAAAAGAGGCTCTAGTCTTGAGTCTGGTACCATAGTATATGATGTCCAGCCAACTGACATGGTTGGAAACTATCACGGGGGCCCTCACATCCTCAGAAGTATCAAACTCTTCAACAACGTTAAAGCAGGTTTTGACTACAAAGCTGCCGTAGTACATGCTGTGAAATTTTACGAATATTGCCGGCAATTTGACGTGCCTGTGCAGAACAGCCAGCAGACCGTAGACAATCATGAAGATAACCATGAGAGTAATTCTGAGGGGAAAGTGAGTGAAGCAGCGTCGAAAGAGGGCCTTTCTGTCCCACTTGCCATAGTCCATTCTCAGGAAGCCATTGCATTTTTCAGAGGTAGGGATGCGAAGAGGGTCCTCATACTTCCTGAAGAGTCTGGTGAGGTTCCTGTAGCACCAGTAGGAGATCAGCCCCCAAAGAAAAGCCAATACAGCCAGGAGAGTCAGCATGGCTAGAAAAGAGTTATATTACCTCACACAAATCAAATAAACATATGCATTACTTTATGCACCTCTGTTGAATGACTTGATCAGCTAGTAGTCAAAGGCGTATTTGATGAAGTTATTGTATGGCTTAATCGGGAAATGAATGAGAATATAGACGTATATAATCAACAAAAAATCACTCAGATGAGTCGAGAACTGAGGATACTTATTCAGCTGCCCAGACACCAGTCTCAAAGGCAGCGTGCGCGCAGGCATTAGCAGTTGGATGCATGTGCTCTCCCACTAGCCACACCTTTCCTCCCAAAGGCTTCCTCAATACAGCTGAGGCCTCCTCCTGGTCATGACCAACCTTAACGAAGGAATATGAGCCCAATGAATTCTCCTCCTGGTGCCATCTGGTCATCCTAAAGTCTCTGATGGTGGTTTCTTCCTTGCTGAAAGTGAACTTTCTAAGGAATCGCTGTAAATCTTCCTTGACATCTTTATCACTCCATTTGCTGAGCTCCACTGAGTGGCTTGCTGATACGAAGATACATAGTATGTGCCTGTTCTTTTCGGACATCACGAAGCCCACTGGATACCTGTTGAGCTGAGACTTGGTCACAAAGTTGATGTAGCCCTTCCTGTTACCCCAAAAGGGCTTCTCAAAGCTCACGTAAATTTTATTGACTACTCCGTTTCCTATACTCTGCAACTTGGTCTCGTATTACTCAGGCATCTAAGGGCTGAATTCAACTTTTTTGCCCTGAAGAACTCCCAAGGGAAAGCTGCCGATGACATAGCGGCATCTATAGGTTTCCTTGTCGGTAATGACCCTCACGAGTTTCCCAGAGTAGTCAATTTTTAGTACTTTCTCTCCGAGTTTCAGGTTAACTCTGCACTGGCTGAATATGTTTTCGAGGACTTTCGAGTATCCTCCTTCCGGAAGGAAGTCATGTTTGGTCTCAGTGTCATCTCCATAATATTCCTTGATGGAGAGATCGCTGAGTTAGCAACCCTCAACGTTAGAGTTGTAGTCTCTCATGGATTCAAATATCTTTTTGACCTGAGGATTTTGCCTAGAGACTCTTCTGCTGTAGAAGTCTGAGGTGACTTCCTGAACCGACTTATCTTCAGGTATGGTTTGGATGGTCCTTTCGATGTATTCGTCCATCTGCTCGTACAGCTCCTCTGCCTTCTCGATGTGCTTGTTCTTCATGAGTCCCTCATTCTCATAGTAGTAAGTGTCGCTCATGAACTTTCCTGGAAGTTTACCCCAGCTGACACCCTCGAGGTATTTGGCTATACGGTTGTCTTCTTTTTTGGGAGAGTGCACGAAGCTGGCTCCTAGCTCTACTTTGACCCCATCAAATTGCTAGGAGGTTATTCTTCCTCCAATTCTGTCTCTGCTTTCAATGAGGAGGTGGGGAATGCCTTGCTCAGTAAGGCATTTGGATGCTCCGATGCCTGATATACCCGCTCCGACAATGATGACTTCGTAGCTGTCGTTCTCCATTGTTGTTGACCAATTTAAATAATGAAATAAATATAAGAACATTTATTTTTGAAAAATACTTCAGCCGACCAAAAAATCCATCAGCCCAAGAAGCACTTTAACATAAATTTTAAGGACGCCGATGAACTAAAGAAAACACATCGGTAAGGGCAGGCTTGCTGTTTAATAAATATTTAGCAATTGATTTTTTAACTCCATTGACCACTATTGATGATTACTGTTATGACATAATAAACTATCATACAGGCACAATGATAGGAAAAATATCAGACGGGCCTTCCTCCAGCATCCTCTATGCTCCCGTCACCAAAACTTCACAGAGTGGCTTCTTTTCCAACCAAAGACTAGCCATTCTCTCCACCAAGGAAGGAACATTGGGCTACCTCAGCAAAGTACCCGAGCCTCTTGACTCCTTCCAGGACCACCAATGCCTCTAAAAATGCAAAGAGGTTATCTCCTTGACAACAATTTCTACCTTTAACTATGTAATTGGGCAAGAGGACCCATCTAAGTTGAGCATCTTTTGGGAGAATGAGGGGACAAAGAGCTGGTAATTCAAATTTTAAACAGCTGAAGCAGCTTAGGAGTGGGCCAGCTGTATGGATTCAGTCATAGCTGCCGATAAATAGAAAAAACTGTCTGCCAATAATGGCTCATCCTCTCCTGGAAAACTTCCCGTTAAGGACTTTCAGCCCAGGTTCAGTCCCTAGAAAGAGCTAGGCTCAAGGGAAGGAGGAAAAGTAGAGCCTACGACTCCCATCAGCAGACTCAAAAGCTTTGATGAAAAGCAAAAGCCAAGAAAAAACAGTGTTCGTCGATTTTAAGAAAAGGATAGTCCGAGAAGACACAAAGCCGATGATGCTCTAAGTGTGATATCCACTTATGTCGACAAGAAGAAGAATGGTTCGGGAAGGGCGGAAAGGGAAAGGAAAATGAGCTATGTTGATAGCAGGACTGACTGGAATTTGAGGTGGTGGAGGGCACATGAGTCAGGAATGCTACTCATCTACAACTAATTTCTCAAACACTGTAAGCAATTATGCACTGACATCCACGAGGAACTGCTAGCAAACAAAAGCACCAGAAAATTCATTCCCACAAAGCTAACCAACAGGGAAGAGGTCTACCTGATAGAAGGAGTGGAATTTAAGATGATCAATCCGCATCTCCCTTCAGCCGAAAGGTCCCAGGAGCTGAACGAGCATTTACTGAAAGACCTTTAGCAGGAGGTGTAGGCTCATCGTTTTGTGCTTACTGCCACTCGCAACCAACTCATGATAAAGGTGCCTCTATGTTGTATAGTGAAGCACATGGGGCACATCTTTACGTGCCATGCCCAGCCTCCCTCGGAGTACAGACAAATTGACAAATCTTCAATATACCTATACAAGCAGCACATCCTCAGCTTATAGGATAGGTTGAAGGTGAGACTCAACAGATAGGAGGTTCTTCTCTATGCTAAAAGCTAAGAAAATAATGCAGGGAAAATTTCCTAAGGCAACAGCCTCCTTCTACTCAACATTGGACGCCTCCTTCCCACACTCAAAATCCATGACTCCACTATCACCTTCCACCTGAGACCTTAGCACTTTATCTCCAGCAGCGGAGAGAGCGAACTGCCATAGGTAGCAGCTGACAGGTTGAGGACAGATCATTAGACCCAAGCTAAGTTGTTGATGTCTGAACAAGGCCACAGATGTTGTGTGATATCTGTTGATGATTTGGAGGATGTGTTGAGAAGGAACAGAATTAGCACTGAGTTGGTTGCCTGGCTGGCTGCCAGAGTAGACAGCAATAGGTACATGAAGTCGATTTTGCTTTCTTAGGCGGTAGCTCAGCAATTTGAGGTTCTTCTCTGGGAACAGGCCGCCCAGCACATCAGAAGAAAGTCCTTGAGTTACTCTTCAACTCTAGAATATTTGCTTTCTGAAGTTTTGTCTGCGAAAGGGGAGGCCTGGACAAAAATATCTCGGTACCTGTATTCTCAATACGAGTTAGTGGCCAAACAAGAAGAGCTGATTTTAGGCTATCTTTTTTCGAGCATATCTGCCAAAACAGGAGCACAGTTTGACTATCAGCTGCTGATTGACAGTCAAGATCTCTTTTTCCTGTCAGGTAGCAGCATTCCTCCATATTCGCTTAAACAAATTAATACAGTAGCTATCAGCCTTGCTTCTGAAGACATTAGTTAGAAGGAGTCATCTGTCATGAGAAAAGTTGAAATGAAGAGTCCCACTTCATAGGTTCTTTAGGAAGTTGTGGCACACTATGGACTGCTCCAGACTTCCCTTCCTCCCTCCCACCTTTCCATTTACTCCTGGAGAAAAATATGCAGACTGCTGTGCTAGTTCATCCCTTTTGGGAAGGAATAATAGTTTAAGCACCTCCATATATTTTAGCAAACCTAACCTGAGCACCTCGACTATCAGGTCTTTGTCAGTACTCGATCTGCCATCAAATGGCTTTTGGTCGATCATCACTAAGCCAGAGCCACAGCCATCGCTGATCTTTTCCGCAGTGATTCATCTTTTTGGCTTAAAGAGTTCAATCCCTTTGCCGCCTAGCTGTCGTAGTTGATAGGCAACTATTTAGAGTAGCAGGGCAGACCTGAGGAGGCAGTTCAGCATATCCAGGCGACAGTTGATGAACTAGGCAATCTCCTCGGCAAGGAAGCAGCATAGGAGTGCCTTGAGAGGAATCTGAGACTGGCCTAGCTTCTAAAAATTTCAGGAAAGCTCAAGCAATCCTTGCAGAAGCTCAAGCTAGCCAGGTAGGAACTTTACAGGGGGAGGGATCATAAAAAGATGCTACTTGGAGTCTTAGTAGATATGGGACAGCTGTATTTGCATTTGGGATCAACCTAAAAGAGTATTCAGTGCTGCCGATAAGCCATTGAGCACTCGACAGTACAACCCTTCCAGAACTACCAGCAGTAAATGCTTGTTTATGAGTGTCTGCTGAGAGCTCTGGAGATTGAGGAAGACTGGCCAAAATTTAAGTTCTACCTGGACATCCTCGAGGAAAGAGTCAGAGAGAAGAGTGAGGAGGTAGCGATTAAACAAGTGCTGAAGTACACTGCCAAGCAAGTCATATCGGATATGAGCAGATATGCCCTCAAAAAATTGTTGCATCTGATGTACAACAGAGAAGTGTTCGACCTGAATATATAAAAATCTGAAGGGTAAATAGCTTTGAAGTAAGTAAGAAGAGGGGGAGAGTCGGTGTTCGGAACCTTGAGAAACGTCATGTCTCGAGTGGTGTAAATATCTCTGGGAATAGCTGATGGGCATTTATAAGCCAAAGAGGAAGGCGAGCTCCTTTGGAAACTAGTCAGGACTGTGGGAGTTGAATACGTCCTTGGATGTGCATCCCCCTTTCTGAAGTGACTCCCAAGCTCATACATTTATACCATTATAAACTCCAACTGGATAAAATGTAGCTCAATCACGTCAGTGCTGACCTTTATTGCTCCTCCTCAGTCCGACTTCCTAGATGAGGGCTCCTTTTTGGCTGATCTCCTTCACGATGCTCTAGTTGGCCTGTCTCAGCCTGCTGATGGTCTCCTGGAATTAACCAGGATCATGTTTGGACAGGCTAACTTTTTGCTGATAGATACCCTCCAGCCCGCTGATCATGGAGGTTGCTGTCCTTAAACTTTACTATTCATGCAGATAGCTATTCCTCATTTGGGCCAGTAGTTCCACATAAGAGTTGAGTTCATGTTCTGCCCTCTGGAGCTGTTCCTTGAGCTCCTAGTTCTGCCGTTTCTCGTAATCTGTGCGGTTGACGGCCTGTCGATATATTTACTCGAACTAATCGATTTACCTGTTCATGGTGGCATTTTCTTCCTTGGCCTGGTCCAGCTGCTGATAACATTTTTTGATCTCAAGCTCTGCCTTTTCCAGCTGAGAGTATAACTCGTGGTTTTGTTAATGCAGAGACTGTAAGTGCTCGTCATAACTGTTTCTGTTTCTTTATGCCTCCCGCTGTAGTTAGCAGTAGCCCCTTTGTAATTATTCATTCTCCTTAGCCAGTTTTTATACCTTATGCTACAGCTATGCCTGATCCTATTTACCCTCTCTCCCCGACTCGTCTGACTTTTCCTTTACTTTTGGACTTATATTCTCCTCGATGAACCTGAACAGCTTCTCCAGAAGAGACTAGTAATGCTCTATCTTTGTCTGGTATTTCTCAAGGTCGGTCTTATCCTTCTAGACCCTACCCTCCTCATGCTTCCTTTTTGACCTGGAACGCTGCCTTTATCTCCTCGGCCTTTTCTCCTCAACCCTCAGACTGTTTAGCTCATCCTGGATGTCCTTGGCTATGCGATTGGCCCTCAGTTAATAGATGGACAGTTATGTCCCCAGACGTTAGGAGACCGGTTCTGACAGGTAGTAAGGAAGGAGAGTGTGAGGAGTACTCAGGTAGCACGGGACTGGCTGTTCGGTGAGAGGAAGGTAGAGCGAGTTTTTTCTGCTCATGGATCGAATAGCTTATAGAATAAAAATTATTTAACAGCAATATCAAAAAGAGTGCTATCGGCTCTATAGATATAGAAACTCAAAAGGAGACATGCCAATCTTCTTTATCCTTCCTTTTGTCAGTCTCCTATTTCTTGTCCAGAGCATTAAATATAGTTACCTCTATTCCTATCAATAGTTGCAATTAATATAGGCAATCAATAAGCTCGGTTCAAAGCCTCAGAATCATCGGGTCAAAAAAAATACTTTGCTAACTTGTCTGATACAGCAGAAGAAACCCTTCTGGCCCTACTAGTCAACCATTAAGGTGCAATTTCATCTTTTGAGCATATTCAAGCTCCATTTATAGCAGAGTGGTTGATTACAGTTGATTAAATAAAGATGGGAGCAAGAGGATAGACTTTGCGCCTAGGAGCCTTCATCTTCCTGCACTTCACGCCCTTCAGCAGCTACATAACCATCATCACACAGATATTTGAGGAGGCCGGCATTCCGGGCATCGGACCCGCCAGTTTAGCTTGCATCTATATCTTCTTCATCGTTTCGACAGTTCTGGCCCCGGCTGCCAAATGGTCCCTCAAAAACCAGTTCCTCTTTGGGGCCTGCTTCTACACGCTTGGATACCTCTCTGGAATTCCTGCTTCTCTGACAGACATCGTGCCCTTGAAGTTTGCCATAACCTGCATCGGGGCCTCACTGTCAGGATTTTCTGCAGGATTTTTGTGGGTAAGCCAAGGGTGTTATGTACACTTGGCCTGCGAAAGGTATGGATAAATGTCACGGAAAGGGGAGATGTTCGGCATTCTCAACGGACTCTATTGTTTATCGAACGTGTCAGCTGGCCTCATCACCACCTTTGGTCTCGGGTTTTTCAATGCTCTAACTTACTTCTACATAATATCCGGCCTCGGGATATTTGCCTTTCTATTCTGCTACTTCGTCGTCAGGGATATCTAATAAATGCCACCAGCCCAGTAAAGTCTCATATCTGAGGCCTAACTGCCTCCCACTCCCGCTGCAGACAGCCCTGACAACTACAACATCTGGCAAAGCATCAAAAATACGATGGGCTTTACGGCCAAGATGTACGCTGTGCTGATAATGATGATGATGGACGGCCTGGCCACAGCTATCTATTCGTCGGAGGTGACTAAGCTGGTTCCTAGCGATACTGCTCCTGACATGGTTGACAAAATGGCAGGCATCACCATGATCTCTCTCGGAGTTGGCTCTGTCATAGGAGGGTTCATATCTGGAGTGATAGCAGACAAAAAAGGAGGGCTATTTGCTGGACGGCTTGGACTAGTCTTTTGGGTGCTATGCTGTGCCTGCTTTGTATCAGCTCTGCAGTGGGAAAGCATGTGGATGGCCCAGGTGGCTGGCTTCATGTGGGGATTCGCCATGTTTTATCTGGAAGGATGGCTTTACACTGTAATATCCAGAAATTATGGAGGTGTAGCTGAGGGCTTTTCTGTCAACAAACAATTCCATTCCTGGTTCTATTTGTTCTTCCAGGTGGCGGTCTTCGTGACAGACAACGAACTTCCTCTAAAATTGCTGATCACCTTTTTGGGAGTGGCTTCGGTTCCAGCCGTCGTGATGATGAACAAAATCCCCCACATTCGATAAAACTAGCTGCAAGCCAAGCATGCCTGATGTTTAAGCCTCTAATCTACCCTTTCGAATATATATCTCCCTGTAAACCTGCTTGTCCTATATTGGATGGATGTATAGTGTATGGTATATTGTCCTAAGTGTTGATATATTAATAACAATGAAAGCCAGAGCGGAAGTCATCCGGTTGAGCATCTACACCTTCCTGCATTTCACGCCTGCCTCCAGCCTCCTCACCATCGTCACAGCCATCTTCTAGGATCAGTAAAATCCAGGAGTCGGGCCCGCCTCTCTCATGTGCCTTAACGCATCCTTCATCATCTCCTCAGTTGTAGCACCATCTCTACGTTTGAGCCTCAAAACCCAGTTTCTCCTCAGCTCAACCTTCTTCACTTTGGCCTATCTCTCGGGAGTCCCAGCCAGCCTTACTAACATAGTGCCTCTGAAGTTCGTGATTATGTGTCTTGGAACTTCTTTGCTGGGCATCTCAATCGGTTGTTTTTTCGTGAGTCAGGGTAGATATGTGCACTTGGTCTGCTAAAAGTTAGGTGTTGAGTCAAAAAAAGGAGAAATGTACGGAATTGTCGGTGGATTTTACTGCATGTCGAATGTGTCTGCAGGACTGATCACCACCTTTGGCCTTGGATTCTTCAGCCCTCCAATCTATTTTTGCATTTTGGGAGCTTTGGGATCAATCGCTCTAGCCTTTTGCTACTTGTTTGTTAGGGATATATCCCAACTGCAGCCTCTAGCATAAGATGAAGGTTTGATTTCCCCTTAAGCCTCCCCGATAGACGAGCAGGCCGAGGCCGAACACTATAATATATGGGGGAGCATAGTGTAGACCATCAGCGAGATTCCCAAAATGTATGCCATTCTGACTATGTTGATGCTCGACGGACTTGCCTACGGAGTATTCTCCTCAGAAATTGTAAAGCTAGTGCCTGAGGATGTTGAGGAGGATATGGTATACCGAATGGCAGGGCTTACCATGATATCGCTGGGCGTTGGCTCAGTTTTCGGAGGGTACTTGTGCGGAGTCAGCTCTGATAAATTTGGGACCTTTCAATCGGGAAAAATGAGCTTAGCTCTGTGGATACTCAGCTGCGGCGCTTTTGTCATAGCCATCTCCTGGCCCAGTATCTGGCTGGCTCAGATAGCTAGCTTTCTCTGGGGGTTTTCAATGTACTTCCTGGAAGGCTGGATATCAATAGCAATTTCTGTCAACTATCAGGGTCTTCCTGAAGCATTCTCAGTCAACAAACAATTCAACGCCTTTTTCTTCATCGTGTCTCAGATAGCTGTTTTTGCAACAGACAACGTCCTTCCCTTGGTTCCCTTGATGATCGGACTTGGTGCCCTCTCAATCCCTGCCTACCTTTTGCTCCTTAAAATGCCCATAATGGATGTACCTGAGAAGAGATAGACCATGGAAAGCAAATAGCAGTCTTTTGATATTTGATTTTATTCAATCTTTCGACCCTATTACAAGAAACAAATTTGACCCCAATTCAGCTCAATAATTTCTGAGGACCAGAATGGCAACAGTCGATGATAAATAGCAATCAACAAGACATAGAGTAAATAATATCACCATATTTTTTAAAGCTGAAGTCGGATGTTCCTTCTCTCCATTAGGTTTGGTTCCTCAGGGGTGCTTCTGTGTTTGATCAGTTTCATCTTATTGTCAAGGATAGCCTTCTCTTTGAGATCAGAGGGGCTCTGGGAAACGACTCCTTTATCCTATAACCACCGCTGAGCTGCCTAGGCTGTTTCTGTGGTTCTAAGGGATGGCTCTTCATATTGTGCGAGGATGGAGTTCAATGAATTTTCCTGGTGAGGCTGAGCAGAGAGGAGTTGTCCGGGGAGGGGGGCACTTTTGTTTTTGTTGCTGACACGGTTACTGACACTGTTGCACTGCTTAGGCCGGAAAGTTTCGAACATTTCTCTATTGCAATTCAATATATCGATGAAAAACTATTCCACTTGAGATTTATAATACTGAAGTTAATCACTCCCTTTTTCTATGCTGCAATCTAATGGGTTCTCTCCTTCGATGCTTCAGGGACTCCGATAGAAGGTCAAAATTAACGGTATTGTATTTTTTCATCTACTTCAGCTTCGATCTGAATTATAGCTGACTCTCCTTCTTCTCTATCTTCCTCTCTATGCTACCCAACATCTGCCGGTAACCAGAGCCAGTACTGTCCTTTGTGCTTCCAAAAAAGCTCCCTGGATGGGGACAAACATTCACCTCCTCTTTCTGCATCATATCACTCTCCTATGCCTGCAGAGAGTAGGCTAAAAGGCAAGTTTTTGAAATCAGAGTTGAAGGCAATTTGACACAATCGCTAAAAATTCTATATTTTCTTTTGGTGGTGGTAGGGCGGAAGCCAGATGGTTCAAGCTGGCTGATGTGCTATGTTTTAGAGGATAGCAATCCAGTAAGAATGTACATGTTTTTTCCTCCCTCTGCTGGGTTCTCCTAACTCTCTGGATTCTTCGGATTAATATTGGACTGGGCCCTTTTCATTGATTTTGATATATATGAGCTAGACTTACTCGCATCTTCATAGACAAATAGCTAGCTGATTTATGCTATTTGCTGATCCCTCTATGAAAACAAACTGTATCAGACAATTCCCCATAAATCTATCCTTTGGCTATTTGCTCTCGTGTTAATCAGTTCTATAGCTTCTGATGGATCCTGCTGGTATTAATTAGATCATCTATTAATTGATATTGAGCATCAGGATGCATCTCGACATCGACTTCAGCGACCTTCTCCTCTAAGGAGGACTCTATCTCTTCCTTGCTCTCTTCGTCGGCATGTCACAGGTACTCACTCCCCTATTCAGGCTGCCGGACTGGGAGGAGGACCTATTCTCAACATCACCCTCATGATGGGCTTCGGATACAGCACCACCCAGAGCATGGCCATCACCTACATCTTTCTCATGGGAGGAGCACTAGCCTCCATCTATTCCAACTACGGAAAGCTTAACAAAAATAGCACCAAAAAGCTTATTGACGAAAACTTAGTCATCCTCACACTCCCCATGACAGTCTCAGGCTCAGTCATCGGCGTAAGAATTATTTGATGAAGGTCATGCTCAACCATTTTATATCTGAACTTGTCCTCTCCATCTGCCTGGTAGCTCTCCTGGCTATCCTCGCCAAAAGCAATCTTGACTAATACAAGGAGTCCATCGCGTAGGCAAGCCGAAAAGAGGCCGCCAGTAAGGAAGTCCCATTGCTAACAAAAAAATAGCAAAAGGCTGCTCGATCAAGGCCTCCCCTGCAGTTAGATGAAGAAGGAGATTCTTCAGTATCTGAAAGCACCTACAAATCAATGGACCCCGAACTCAAGAAAATTGTTGCCGAGGAGTTGACACCAATGCGTTACTAAACTATATCACTTTACCTCCAAATCCTTGCCATTTGCCTTCTTGCTATGCTTGTTAAGGGTGGGACCTCGTATGAGTCCATCATCGGCATCCCCAAATGCAGCTGGGCCAGTCAGATTGTTGTCATCATTCTCCTGGTGATCACCTACCAATACGCTCGTTACGTCTTCAAAAAACAGTATAAGTCTGATATCAGGAAAGAAGAGCTCGGATATGTCTTCAAGAACGAGGAGGACAAGATGTCAATCAAGTACTTCAAAAATTCTCTTTTTCTGGGATTCTGTGCTGGCTGCGTAGGAGGCATGTTGGGCATTGGTGGAGCCAGCATTTTGATTCCTGCCTGGCAGGACTATGGAATAGAGCAAGACACGGCCTCAAGCAGCACAGCTCCTCTTATTTTCACGGCTGCATTTATATCAATGTTTATAGCTTTCCTTTGTGACTTTTACAGTTCCTTTGTGGTGATGGCTCTCTACTTCGTGATGGCCTTCTGTGCCAGTTATTTCGTCAAGAGTACCTTTTTTTTTATACAGAGCTGGTGAACCAGTTGAAAGAGAGGTACAAGATGGAGGGCATCGTGTTCATGTTTCTCTATTTTTTGATGCTAGCAGCCATGGTCTTTTTTGTTCCCTACGAGCTCAATAAGATGTACCAGAACCCTCAGCATTTCTTTGCCTTTGGATAGTTTTGCTGATCGCAGTGATATTTACTGAATGTTGTCATGAATTGTCATGAATTATCTTGATATTGTCATCATAGATCTAAGAAGACTCATAAAGTTGATACTTATAAAAGTAGCCCTATCATCATATACCTCCTGCAAAATCCCGTGGCATCATCAGAAATGGCCTCGTCTTCCTCATCAGCCTTCGACAGCATCGAACAAAACTCAGCACTCACCTCCTTCAGATAAAGCGGACTTTTCTACTAACCTTAAGACATGGTCTTGGGAAAGTGCATCGGGTGCCAGCCTTGGCCCTGTAAAATAAAATAATTTTTAGGATACGACTAGGAGGAAGTGCAAGTCTACAGAGTTCGTTTTCTAGCCAGCCAGTAATACGCCAATCTTTAAACCTACAATCTGATTCCCCTGACAAGAAGGAAGCTATAAAGGATGAGGCGAATAAGAAGCTGCAGGAAGCTACAGCCAAACTACACACTTGCTCTCAAGCTAGCTCAGCACAGGCTCACTGAACTGAACATTGAGGCATAAGATGACCCCTCCAAGATGGATAGATTTATCAGACTGTACTGCCAAGATGAGAACACTGAAGCTCTGGTGGAGGCATCTAGAATGTATAGTGAATAAATCCCAGAGATGGCCGGCTCGTTTGCATCAATATCAGGGTATGTCGATGTCTAGGCTGTAAAGAGAAGCAAAATAAAAATTTAAAAGTACTGTGAACTGACCATCGACATAGCTCAGGAAAAGAACGGCTATCAAACCACCATCATTCAAGGCAGCATCTTCTCCACTTCCTTTTTCTAGGCCAACCCCTCCAACTCGGAAAAGCAGCATACTGTTATTATATAGATCGAAATCTGGAAAAGCGGAAGAAAATTCAGGTGATTCCCGATTTTAAATATATTCATTTTTTTGAACATCTTGTGGGATTTATTGCTCTATCAGATAGGGTAGGGGTGTGTCTCGATGATGCCCTCCTTCTCCCTCAGCCGGTCGGTCCTCCAGTCAACGTAAATAATGAGCAGCACGACTCCCAGAGCGTGCTCGGCAGGCCACTCGTAGCTCCAGGGTCGGTAGTTGTCGGGCCAGACGACCTTGGTATCGTAGGCAAACTCCGCCTGGTCTCCCTCTTTAAAGTCCTTCTTCCATGCGATGGGCTCCGTCTGTGGCTCGTAGTTTTTGTAGAATCTGCGCCAGTTGTTGTAGTTGTTATAGCCGAACCTGATGGCCTTGTTAGCTTGCCTTAACATTAATAATTATGATGATTCAAAAAATAAATATCATGAGTCGAGAATCAGTACTGTACTTCAGGGGTTGGGGTTTAGG
>Ga0100402_1000553_pt1 | contig 44140 bp, 42 predicted proteins | sample CryGeyme20150102_FD_80419 | JGI IMG/M metagenome (GOLD analysis project Ga0100402, IMG submission 80419) | Groundwater microbial communities from Crystal Geyser aquifers in Utah, USA - Crystal Geyser metaG 2015-0102 | ecosystem: Environmental > Aquatic > Deep subsurface > Groundwater | place... | reverse complement strand
GTCAACAAATTCGAAATACTTGTGTTGGAAACCAGTTGCACTGGAACGATGTTAAAAGACAGTACAGTAAAAATCCAAATCTCATGGCAGCAAAAGACTTCAATCGTCTTGATAACGAGTATAAACGCAATGAGCAGTATTGCAGGGATGGTCATAAAAATAATAAGCCATTTATCTCGGTAAGCATTAATGAAACTGATCAACCTATTGTCGATTGTGACATTATTAAAGCTGATGCGAATGAATGGATTAAATCAGCATTTGAATCAGGCTATAGAAGAGCAAAGGTTTCTAATGAACTTGTTAAGCATTATAGTTCTGATGAAATCGGCTACGGCCTATGTGAAAACTTTCTAAAAAAATTAGTTCGAAATTATGTTGTACCTCCAAATCCTACAAATACTATCGTTCTCGCCAATCAAGTTTTAACTAGTGAGGAAGGGCTTATTCCGAATCAAGTAAGTTGTCCTACTTCTAACTCGAGCGGGTTAAATGGAGCTTCTACGCAAGGTTTAGATGGAGTCTATCCAGGTGGAAGCTTATTTGGAGACGGTAATATAAGCTGTCAAAATATTCCAATGGAGCTAATCGATGGAGTCGAAAATGGTCAATGTTCAGTTAATCACAATAAATTATTAGAACACTTAACAAGTGCTGAAGGATTTTTAGGTAATCTTAACAGGACTTTCGATGCTCTTAATCAAAATGCTAACGGCAAACAAATTAAGCAGTGTACTTCTGAACAATTAACAGGAAGTGAGAATCAAAATCCTGCAGGTATTGATTCAAGTGGTCAAAGAAAGCTATCTGTCGCATGTCCAACACAAGCAGCTGACTTACCTTGTCTAACTTCAAACGAAATATTGAATTTTTTAAAACAAGATAGCGACGAGCTCGATCAATCTTATACCCAAGGTGTCTACGATTATGTTGATAATATTGGCTGTGGTTTAGAAAGCGTTACAGGTATTGGTGACGGTCAATCTTCTACTGGTCAGGACTGTGAACAATTTAACAAAAATTATGGTAAGGGAAATCCAAGACAAGCAATTGCTCGTATGATTGGGCCTGAAGTTGTTCCTGCACTTGTTAAATCCCTTGAACAGTTTGATTTAGCTCCAATGACTTCATTAGGTAAGAAACAGGTACCAACGAGTATAAATATTCCAGGAATAAACAGAAAAATCTGCTTAACTAGTTCTGGGAAACACTATAGTGAATCATCTCAACCGAATAAAGAGCTTGAAGAAGGATCAACCAATCACTCTAATTTTAATCACGGTATTATTAAAATTATTGATAATTTTGTTACAACTACGAGTGATTCAGATGATAGAAAGCGAATTGATTGTGTTAACGTACCGGCTGAGATTTTAAGACATGCTATCTATAACGATAGTTGTGGTGGCATAGATAAAATTCGCGAATATCTCTCAAGTGGTATTGATAGTTATAATAACGGAAAAATGGCTGCCAATATTGTTATAGGTGGAATCGCCTCACTGATCCCTGGGGGACCATTTGTCGCTGCTTTAACTGCCTGTGCTGTTAGTTCAGTTCAAACTTATAATGAAATTTCTAATAATGATCAGTTCAATCGACAAGCGGCAGTCGAAGAAATTGCTCGTGCTAATAATGTTTTAAAAGCTAACTATGAACAATTGGAAAAATTATATACTGAAAATAAACAAGCGATTGAGGCGGGAGCTACTCCAAACTTAGAGCTTGTTAAGTCATTAACAACTTCCTGCGTAGGCTCTTTGCTCACCATTAGAAAGTATGCAACAATTTCAAAAATATCGACTAGGGCATCAAAGCTTCTTCCAGCTGGTAGGATTCAAAATCTAGCACGTATTGCTGCTCGTAACCCAGCTTTAACAGAAAGTCTGGCAAGTATCAGTCTCAAAAGGAATATTGAGGTCATTGACTTAATTGATATTGCTGAACAAGTCGTTACTGATCGAATGGCGAAAAGAATATTTGGTAGCCAAGAGCAATCTAACGATGAAATCTTTCTTACTCGTTTAAACCAAATAAAACTTAAAGCAAAACAACCTGGTGCTAATAAAGCAGAATTATCAAATGATTTCTTAACACTTATGAGTAGAGCAGATAATAAAACGTCTCAAGATTTTATTGATCAAATCGCTATTAGAAATACACTTGAACCAAACTCCTTAAACCCAACAACTCGTCTTGTTTCTGAAGTTGAAGTACGTGCACTACAAGAAACCATAAGTACCGCAACGGAGAATTTGCAAACAAGAATGAATCAACAAGATAATGGTATGTCTGATACTCAGCGTTTTGATAGAACTCTAAATACTATTAGGAAAATTGATAAAAATTTATCTAAAAAGCCTGAAGTAGAATCCGTTGTCACAAGTGCCGTCGGGTTAATGAATGATACTTCTAAATTTCAACAATGGTGGGGAGATGTTGTTCTTGATGTTAAAACTAAAAATCCAGAGGGTTTTAAAACGAAAGAGCAATTTGAAACAGCCTTAGAAACCGAGCTTGTTAAACGCTATCAAGTATTAAATGGTCCTGATGCTAAACCGGTCGTATTTTTAGACCCTAATGGACCTGATAGAATTGAGATTGACTCAAATGGGAGTGAGCGAATTATTAAAAATTGTTGTAATTCAGCCAGCCACCTTATTGAGGTAACTCAAGGTCGACCATTTATAGATATCAACGATCCAGGACCATCAAATCAAGAAAAACCAGAAAATCATGGTCGTCTGACTCACACCATACAGCAATTGTATTTAGCAACATCACTTGGACGTGAAAAAAGTAATATGCTTTTTGATTATTTCAAATCCGACACATCAGGAAAAATTCAAGATAGATTAATTGATGACAACAGAAGTATTGGCATCACAAAATTATCAGATCCAGAGGCGTTAAATCATCTGATTATTGAACCTACAATTCTAAACGTTCTTGCGCCTTAGTCTTTTCTTTTTTATCACTATAGAAACAACAAAAATAATAGCGACGGCAAAGATGACGAGATTAAACTGTTTTATCGAGGCGATAACGCTCTCGCCGTACTTATAATAGAGAGTGAAATACACGCCACATGAGATAGTCGCGGCAACGAGGTCTGATAGAGCAAACTTAAGCGCGTTCATCTTTGATAAGCCAGCTGTGAGAAACAATCCGTTTCTTGCGCCAAAAGGGATAAAGCGACCAAAGATTAGAGTCCAAATACCGTACTTCTCATAGAAGCCAGAGATCTTTGCTAGTCTTTCTGGCGGAACCATATTGGCAAAAAGTTTAATTTTAAAAAACTTCGGTCCAAGAAACCGTCCTAGGCCATAGCAGATCAAATCTGCTCCATAGGCACCTAGATAGACGGCTAAAAAGAGCGACCACATTTTTTCTGGATTTGAAGCGGCGACAACTCCAGCAACAAACAACATTCCGTCTTCTGAAACAGGTATATTAAACCCACCAAGAAGCATAATGGGAAAGAGTATCCATGGGGCATTGGTGGCTAGATTTTGAATTTGTAGTAGTAGGTCTTCCATTAAGCTTTCGACTTTTTATAAGCCCAAAGTTTCTTGATGCCCCAAAGAATAATAAATACTGTGAGTGCGCCAAAAAACCATATCTTGAACTCACGCACAGTCGAGAGAATTTCACGACCATAATAAGATATAAGATAAACTTGAGTTGGAACTGAAATTAAGGCGGCGATTCCATCAACGGCGACAAACTTCCATGTTTTTGTTCCAAGCATGCCGCAGGCAAGATGACCTGGAAAACGAAGACCTGGAGTAAACCTAAAAATTCCACCGGCAAAGGCTCCATATTTTTTTGTCCAAGAAAAGATTCTCGCCTTAGCTTCAGGACTTAATTTTTTAAGAGCTTTAGATTCAAAAATTCTAGGACCAAAATGTTTACCGAGGCTAAAGACTAAAAAGTCGGACAGAAAAACGGCTAAGAAGGCGACAATCGCGACATTGAGAGTTTGAACGCCAACCGCTCCCTCGTAAGGAGGAGGGTATTCTGCAGGATGATTCGCCATATGGGCAACGAGGCCAGAGGATAAAAGTGTGACTTCTTCGGGAACTGGTAAGCCAAAACTACTAAGAACCATCAGTACGACAATAATTGCGTACACAATAAGAGGAGAGTATGCATATTGGGCGAAAAAACCCAGGATCTGTTCTTCCATTACCAAGATTCCACGATGGCTAAATTAAAAAAGGGCCGCCCATAGAGGATGGCCCTTTGAAGGCAAAGTGTTAAGCCTTTTTACTTAAGCTTATTGAAATATTCTTGTGAACCTTTTGGATCTGGCTTCATTGTATCAGCGCCATTATTCCAACCAGCAGGACAAACTTCGCCGTGCTTAGCTGTATATTGGTAAGCTTCAACTAGACGAGCATACTCATCAACGTTACGGCCAACAGATAGGTTGTTGATTGAAGCGTGTTGAACAACATCTTTGTCATCGATAACGTAAGTCGCGCGAAACGCTACAGCGCCGTCCATTAGACAACCGTAGTCAGTAGCAACTTTCTTAGTCAGGTCAGATAGAAGAGGGAATTTAATTTCGCCAAGTCCACCCTTGTTACGTGGTTGCTGAGTCCAAGCAAGGTGAGAGAAAGCTGAGTCAACTGAACAGCCGATCACTTCACAGTTTAATTTTTTGAAAGCTTCAATTTTGTCAGAAAAAGCTGTGATTTCAGTTGGACAAACAAAAGTGAAATCTAGTGGGTAAAAGAAAAGAACTTTCCATTTACCTTTGAAATCAGCCAAAGAAATATTTTTGATGTCGCCATTAATGACGGCGTCGCCTGCAAAATTTGGTGCAGTCTTACCTACGATAGTTACAGGTGCAGTTGTGTTTTCACTCATCTGAAAGCTCCTCTTTAGAGTTAGATTGATTTGGAAAAATCTTTTTTTAAAACAGGTTAATGTATTGAGTCTAGGTGAATGATTCAAGTCTCGGGGCGTGAAGATTCCTTGATAAAAATGCTCCACATTAAAGAGGAAATATTAGCTTGCGCAACGCATATGCTTGTTTTTATTAAGGAGCAGGCTTAATCTTTGCTTAAATTAAGCTTAAGTTTTTGATCATCCAAGTCGAAAAGTCACAATGATATCAATGATTTTGCTTACACGTTGAAGCCCTACTGTTGCTTAGAATAGCTGGGATTTAGGAGTTCCATTTTATGACCCAACCAAAAGCTTATATTCCAAACCCAATCGTTATCGAGCAAACAGCACGTGGTGAAAGGCAATACGATATTTATTCGCGCTTATTGCTGGATAGAATCGTGTTTCTTGGTACTGAAGTAAACGACACTGTTGCCAACCTTCTTATCGCCCAAATGCTATTTATGGAGCAAAGCGATCCTGAAGCGCCAATTCACTTTTATATCAATAGCCCAGGCGGTTCTGTTTACGCTGGTCTTGGCATTTACGATATTATGCAACATATTACCTGCCCAGTTCATACCTACTGTGTAGGTCTTGCGGCCTCAATGGGCTCACTGCTTTTAACTGCAGGAGCTCCAGGGCAACGCTATTCAATGCCTCACAGCCGTATCATGATTCACCAACCGCTTGGTGGTGCTCGTGGGCAGGCTAGTGATATACAAATTCAGGCTCAAGAAATTCAAGAACTAAAAGATCAGTTGAATGATATTTATATCAAACACTCTCACGTTCCTATGGAGCGTTCAGTAATTGAAAAAGCCACTGATAGAGATAATTATTTATCACCACAAAAAGCCATTGAAATGGGCTTGATTGATAAGATTATTTCTCGCGAGAAAAAATAAGCATAAAGAGAGCTTACGCTATAGGACTAAGGGAGCCCCATGAGCAAAGATAAGAATTTTGGAAGCGCACTTCATTGTAACTTTTGTGGCAAATCACAAAAGGAAGTCAAGAAGCTGATCGCTGGTCCAGGCGTTTACATTTGTGATGAGTGTATTGAGCTATGTAACGATATTATTTTTGAAGATACGGTCAAAAGCCAAGGCAAAGCTAACCTTGATAAGGTTCCTAAGCCACACGAAATTAAACTTCATCTTGATGGTTACGTGATTGGACAAGAACGTGCAAAGAAAATTATCTCTGTTGCTGTTCATAATCACTTTAAACGTATCGCTCATACACCATCAGGTAGAAAGGGTGATGAAGTTGAACTTCAAAAATCAAATATTCTTTTAGCGGGACCTACTGGTTCTGGTAAAACATTGATCGCACAATCACTTGCAAAATATCTTAACGTTCCATTCGCTATCGCAGACGCCACAAGCTTAACTGAAGCTGGTTATGTTGGTGAGGACGTTGAAAATATTATTCTTCAACTCCTTCAAAACTGTGACTTCGATACAGAAAGAGCAGAGCGCGGGATTATCTATATCGATGAGATCGATAAGATTGCCAGAAAGAGTGAAAACCCATCAATCACCCGTGACGTAAGTGGTGAAGGTGTTCAGCAGGCTCTATTAAAACTGATTGAAGGAACAACTTGTAACGTTCCACCTAAAGGTGGTCGTAAGCATCCACAACAAGAATACATTCAAGTGAATACTAAAAATATTCTCTTCATTGTTGCTGGTGCCTTCGTTGGTCTTGAAAAGATCGTTGAAAAACGTATGACAAAAAGACCAATGGGTCTTATGGCCGAAGCAGCTAACGATGAGGCTTCTGTGGTTCAACGCCTTGGTGGTATTGAAGCAGAAGATCTTTCAAAGTTTGGTTTGATTCCAGAATTTATTGGACGTGTTCCAGTCAATGCTATGCTTGAAGAACTCGATGAAGTTGCCCTTGTTAGCATTCTTACTGAACCAAAAAATGCCATTACGAAACAGTATCAAAAACTTTTTGATATGGATGGAATTGAACTTGAGTTTGAGCCTGATGCTCTCACAGAAGTGGCGGCCATCGCTCTTAAAAAGAAAACAGGTGCGCGTGGTCTTCGTGCCATCCTAGAGCAAACCATGCTTGATGTGATGTATGAAATTCCAACCAATGAAAAAGTTAGCAAAGTTATCATTACAAAAAACAGTATTCTTGGACTAGAAACACCAAAACTTGTTGAGGGTGTGAGAAAGCAAGCCGGGGCACAAAGTGCTGAAGTCGGTAAAAAATCCATTGAAAGCGCTTAGATTTTCTAACAAAACGTGACAGTAATTAAGAAGGCCAAAGAGGATAAAAACTTTTTGGCCTTTTTTGTTTTTAATAATTCTAAGTAGTTAGCTGATATATTCTATAAAATTTTTTGTATCTCAGGCCGTCAATTCAGCTTGTTTTGGGCAAGATTGTCCAGCAAGTTTTTTTTGACCGAAACCCTGAATGTGTCACAATAGTAGATGAGAGACGGTAAACGGGTCGCCAGGGCAGGATGCCTTAGCAATGGTCGGTTTACCAGTAATAGTACAGGAGGTGCTATGTCTGATAAGAAAACTGAGAATTCGAAGCGCTTTCCACTGCTTCCTCTTAGAGATGTGATCATTTTCCCGCACATGGTTGTTCCATTGTTTGTAGGGCGCGAGAAATCCATGGCGGCATTAGAACAAGCCTCCAAAAACGGCAATGAGCTGTTTCTTGTGACTCAAAAAGATGCGAGTGTACTCAACCCTGATCGTGAAGATGTTTACGAAATTGGTACAGTCGTTAATATCATCCAAATGCTGAAACTTCCGGACAACACCGTTAAGGTTTTGATCGAAGGTAAGTACCGTGCGAAGATCGACGGTTTCCATGCCTCATCAAAAGGCTATGAAGTCGACGTTACTAAATGCGGTAATGAAGTTGATGATGCTGTTAATCTTGAAGCAACGATGCGCTCGATTAAAAGTATCTTCGAACAATACGTAAAACTTAATAAGAGAATCCCACCAGAACTATTGATGAGCATTTCATCAATTACTGATCCTTCTCGTTTGGCCGACATCATTGTTGCTCACTTAACAATGAAAGTGCCTGAGAAGCAACAGATCCTTGAAGCGATTAATGTTGAGAAACGTTTGGCCCTTCTTCTTGAAAAGATGCAAGGTGAAATCGAAATCATCAATGTTGAACGTAGAATCAGAACTCGCGTTAAAAACCAAATGGAGAAGTCTCAAAAAGAGTACTATCTCAATGAGCAGATGAACGCGATTCAAAAAGAACTTGGCCAAAAAGACGACGGCAAATCTGAACTGCAAGAGATGGAAGAAAAACTTGCGAAGAAGAAAATGCCAGAAGAAGCTCGTGAAAAAGCGGCTAAAGAACTTAAGAAACTTAAATCAATGTCTCCAATGTCAGCAGAAGCGGCAGTTGTTCGAAACTACGTTGACTGGATGATTAATCTTCCATGGCATGAGTACACAGTTGATAACAACTCTGTGAAAAATGCTCGTGATGTTCTTGATGATCATCACTATGGCATGAAAGATGTAAAAGATCGTATCGTAGAATATCTAGCAGTTCGCTCTCTTCTTAAAGAAGAAGGAAAGGGAACTCTACTTTGTCTTGCTGGTCCTCCTGGTGTTGGTAAAACTTCAATTGCGAAAAGCTTGGCAGAAAGTCTTGGTCGTAAGTTTCAACGTATTTCACTTGGTGGCGTACGTGATGAATCTGAGATTCGTGGACACAGAAGAACTTATGTTGGTGCGATGCCAGGTAAGATCATCAATGCACTGAAAAAAGCCGGTACTTCAAATCCAGTTATTCTTCTTGATGAAATCGATAAGATGACAAGTGATATGAGAGGCGATCCAGCTTCAGCGATGCTTGAAGTTCTTGATCCAGAACAAAACAAAAACTTTGGTGATCATTATATTGAAGTTGAATATGACCTTTCAAAAGTTATGTTCATCATGACAGCAAATGATCTATCTCGTATTCCTGGTCCACTTCGTGATCGTATGGAAATCATTCATCTCTCCGGTTACACACCCGTTGAGAAGCTTGAGATCGGAAAGCGCTATCTTCTTAAGAAGGCTGTAGCGGCTAACGGTCTTCCTGATTACGACGTTCAAGTGAGTGACCCTGTGATGCTTAAAATCATCCGTGGTTATTCTAAAGAAGCTGGGGTTCGTGAGTTTGAGCGTCTTGTGAATACAGTATGTCGAAAACTTGCAACTGAAGTTGTGACCAATGGTGGACCAGAAAACAAGAAATTCAATGTTACTGCTAAGCAGTTAGCAAAATTTCTTGGCCCTCAAAAGTACGATGGTACAGATATCGAGGGTGAATCACAGGTAGGACTCGTTAATGGTCTGGCTTGGACTTCGGTTGGTGGTGAACTTCTTAATATCGAAGTTGTCACTGTCCCAGGTAATGGCAAGATTCAAGTGACTGGTAAGCTTGGTGAAGTGATGCAAGAATCAGCGAAAGCTGCTCTTTCTTATGTTCGCTCAATCAGCGCTACACTTGGAATTGATTCTGAATGGTATAACAAAAATGATATCCACATCCACGTACCAGAAGGCGCTACTCCTAAAGATGGCCCATCAGCAGGTATTACGATGGTAACAGCTCTTACTTCAGCTATTACAGGCATCAAGGTTCGCCAAGATGTCGCAATGACTGGAGAGGTTACAATCAGAGGACGCGTTCTTCCAATTGGTGGCCTAAAAGAGAAAATGTTAGCGGCTAAACAAGCTGGAATTAAGACTGTGATTATTCCTTATAAGAACAAAAAGGATCTTCCAGATATCCCAGCCGAAATCAAAAGCGGCTTAACTGTTAAAGCCTGTTCTCATGTTGAAGAAGTCTTGAAATTCGCTCTTGAACTTCAAGATCCAGAAAGCTTCATGAAGCACGTTACTGGCCTAAAAGTCATCGACGGCTCAGTCGGAATGGAAGTTGCGAACTAATTGAAAGTTAATTTGTAGCATTAATAGTACTAATCTCTCACCAAAGGCCCCTTACGGGGCCTTTTTTTATTTAAATAACAATAACTTATACGTCTATTTATCATTGACATCAAAGCGCTAGGTCATTATTCTGCCGTCACCGAAAAATTCAAAAGTTTCGGGCGTGTAGCTCAGTGGGAGAGCGCTGCCCTTACAAGGTGATGGTCGGTAGTAGAAGCAGTGGCAAACAGGGAAATTTTTTGACTGTTATTTCCTTGTCCCGTAAAAAGTACGAAACAGTCAGAAGACATTTTTTAAGAATGGGCGTTTAGCTCAGCTGGGAGAGCGCTACCCTTACAAGGTAGATGTCGGCGGTTCGATCCCGTCAACGCCCACCATTCTTTTCAATGACTTACGGTTCAAAAAATTCCCAAAAATTCTTAAAAATCAGCATGTACGGCAAAATGTCCGAAACTTTCAGGAGCTTTAGGCCACCTGAGTGGCCATTTTTAAAGCTTGATTCTCTTCTTTAAGCTCGATAATTTCCTGCTTCAGGCCCCTGATTTCGGCCGCCATTTGCAATAGTTCGTCATCCAATTGCCCTGTATAATGCATCTTGTTGACACTCTCGCTATTGCCAATTTCACGCCCTCTTTCTTTGGCCGAAAGCCCACGAATTTTGTCGTTCATTTCGTTGCGATAACGCCGAAAGTCATGAAAATTGATTCCTTCAAAACTATAGGAGCGAACATCCGCCGCTTTTAAAAGAGATTTCCACGCTTTCTTAGCACTATCAACTCTGCGTCTGCCGCCATCGTTATAGCGTCCATAGTCGTTAATGGTGAAAACAAATTGGGCCTCATAAGGGGTCATTTCTCCCTTGATATAGCCCACGATCTTTTTACCTCCGACTTCCGCTTTGATTTCTTCCACAATCGCCAGCGCTTTTGGCGTTAGGGCCACGTCACGTTCACCATCACATTTAGGAATCCAACCCATGCCGTACTTTGTCGGGCACATCGGCTTTTCTCGGATTTTCCAAATACCATTTTCAATATCAGTAAATTCAAGATGCAAGGTTTCGCCCCATCTGGCCCCAGTTTCGGCCAAAAAGATAATCAACCTTTGGATAGGAAAACCATAACGGTGAGTGTAGCGAGCATCCAGAATTTGTCCGATTTCTCTGGTTGTTGGTGAAGAGGAGCGAACGCGGTCTGATTTTTTGGGAGTAATCTTTTTGACTTCATCACAAGGATTGTAAGTCAAAAATTTGTTTTCTTTTAACTTGTTAAAGAAAGTAAATAAACGCCTAAGTTTTGTTTCTGCCGTTGCGTAGGAAAGTCCTACTGATCTTGAAAGTTTTTTCATTTCATCGAAAGCGTCAGCATCCTTAATGTTTGCAGACTTTCTTTTAAAGCTTTCTTCTGCGCTTTTTCTAAGCTCTGCTTCGGACAACAAAAAACTTCTATACTTGATGATATGATCTTGTTCAATATCAGTGAGATTTTTAACCTTGTTTTTACCTTTGCTGTCTTTGAGTTCTTCAAACCACTTTAATGATTTGCGAACACAGTAGCTATCGGCCTCCTGAGTTTTTTTACCTTTGATATGAGTATCAATAGTAAGATAAATTTTAAAGGCCTCTTCAAAAGTAATAATCTTATTTCCATGAGATGCTTTGTACTTTTCGTACTCTCGATCATTAAGAATCCCTTTTAAAAGATCAGTATTTTTACGATCTTTAAATTTTTCGGCATCCTCTCGCGTTTGAATCTCAGGAGGTAAAGTGATGGAAACTTTTGAAGTACACTTTGGAAGAAAGTAAGTTAAAAAATATCGCCCACGGCCAGAACGGTAGGAAACTTCAAACTTAGGTTTATAATCAATCGGTATTTCTATTTTGTGCATAAACGAACTCCATTAAACATCCCTGTGACTAATAACTCGTTTTGAACGAAGGAAATTGTCGAGGTCAGTTTTTGTGAAAATGAGTCCGTTTCTACCAATCTTTGCAAACGCGAGAATTTTTGCGCGTAAGGCATAGTTTCTAATTGTATTTTTCCCTTCACCTTCAGGATCGGAGAGCCTTAGATAACTAGCGGCCTCTACTTCACTAAGATACTCATGTTGCAAAATAACAAGTATTCTTTCAACTCGATTGAAAATCCTATCAAATACACTCGATAGTTTTTTCTTTGTTTCTTTCTCGTCTTCTAGCTGTTCACTATTATTCAAATTGTTAAAGAGCGAATCTTCTTCATTTTCATATTCTAAAAATGAAGAAGTATTTTCTACATTTATCATATCAGTTCCTTTAGGGCTTGAGAGGTCGGAAAATGACCTCGGGTGAAAAAAATTGAGGGTGAAAGGGGTGTGAAATTAAGAGCTTACAGAGGTGAAAATGACTATTTTTACAATTGGCCCTGAGAGAGAGAATTTTGCATTAAAAGAAGCCCAAAATATTCATCCTTAGTAACTTGTCCGTTGGCCTTACAATACTCCTGATACGCAATTTCTAGCCGGTCGGAATTTGAAAGCGTTGCATGTTTGATCTCTTCAATATGCTCATCATTTAAAAGTGAGAGTGATTTTTGAATAACGTCATCATGCTTAACTTTTCTTCCAAGTGGTTTTCTATTCAGCTTGGTGAGAATTGATTTAAGGGCCTTTGCGGTCGTTTTATGAACTCTAATTGGCACAGTATTGAGTTGCACTTTTTTGGTCGTTTGAGGTGTAGTTTTTTCTTGCTCCATAATTGGAACCTCCTGATTGTTTTTTATTTTTTGTAGAATTAACTGACTCGCTTTTCAGCAAGCTGGAAGTAAGAAGAATCAAGCTCGATGCCGATAAAGTTTCTATTTAATTTTTTACAGGCCTTGCCAGTTGTTCCAGCTCCCATAAAAGGATCAAGAACTGTATCGTTTGGATTTGACCATGAGAGAATATGATCTTCTGCAAGTTGCTCAGGGAACATGGCCGGGTGTTCGTATGCAAATTTATCTGTAGTCGTTTTCATATAACCGTTATTGATTTGCCAGATATTTGTCCGCATTCCAAACTTGCCAACATTCTTAACTCGTTTCAAAGTCAGAGAACCGTCACGCTGTCTTTCTGTACCCTTTACCTTCTCTCCCGCACATTTATTTTCTTTGTCTTTGATCGGGTTGAATGTTTTTGGTTTTCCTTTGGTGAGAACAAACATATATTCAAAAACTTGCTGATAACGATTTGTCATTGGAAATTGAAAACCACTCTTTTGATAAATCATCGTATCGTGGATATTAAGGCCTACTTCCTTGAAGTAGAGAGCTTGACGAAAACTTGTGCCGCTTTCACTTCCTTTTAAGACAGCATCACCAACAATCCAAACAATAGTGCCACCATCCTTGAGAATTCTTTTAAGTTCGTTAGCGATTTCTTTGAAATCTTCAAAAGTGAAAGGTTTTTGATCGTTATATGTCCTCAAATTGTCATAAGGTGGAGAAGTCACAACAAGATCAATGCTGTTAGATTTAATTGCTTTTAGGAGTTTTTTGCAGTCTCCATGCAATAGGTTTACTTCTCCATTACTTGAATGTTTTTTTTTCGATTTCATGTGAATGTCCTTTGGGTCGTTTTGATTGAAGAGGAATTAGGTGGAAGAGAGGTGGGGGCTAGGCGAGATTGATAGCGATTAGTTCAGGTGTTGAGAGTAGGCCTTCTTGTTGCCATGTTTTTAAAACATCAGTTTTTTTCCATTCGCAATAGTAGTCATTGAGTGCGGTCTTGGAGCCATATTCTTGTGGAATTTCGCGCCAAGGGATTCTGTTGCCTTTGACATATAAAATACCTTCAAAAACTTTTTTAAGATCAAGTCTTGGACGACCTCCTTTTGTTGATGGTTGATAATTGGGTAAGTAACGAGCAAGACGAATCCACAACTCGTCTGAGATGGTGAAATATTTCATTTGAATGTCCTTAGTATTTAGATGATTAGGAAATGGAGAGGCTGATCTATCCGAAAATTAGAGTGAATTAGATTGAAAAAGAGTTAGCGATAAAGATTGTTTTTAATGAAAGCAAGAGCAGTTATACAATTTTTAAATGAGTTAGGACTTAAATTTGTGTAAAGGTCATCAAAGTGTATCCCCCCATAAGTGCCCCAAATATCCATCGCAATCAGAAGTAGAACTTGCTCACCAGAACTAAAACATTTCATTTTTGCTTTCAATATTTCGGGAGTTGTTGAAAGTTGTGACTTTGTTGAATGAAAGAGAAAACGAACAAGCCTTTCATCATTGTCTAGTAGTATGGTGATGGCCTTAAGTCTTTTTTGATCGTCTTTTGATGTGTTAGTCCATTTAAGCATGGTTTCCTCCATGGGTTAGTGGTTGTTTATTTGTCTAAGTATTGATGTAGAGGCGCATTTGTATATTTGAGAGACTCCGGCCTTAAACATGAAACAGGCACGGGATGAGTCCAGCCACAATTGGAACAGATTGGACTTGATTTTTTGAAGAGGCACCAAATGGCAAATGGTAGCCAAAAGATGAACCATAGAGGAAAAAAGAGCAGAGGAAAGAAGCCGAAGAAACAGAGCCACTTTTCTAGTGTTTTTGGCTTCTTCTTGGCCTCCCCTGCGTGGTCACATTGACTACAATGATAGACCCGTTTCATTGGTTGCCATCCTCAGAGGTAATGCAGACCATGACCTTCTTTACTTCCTCTTGAAGCTCTTGCATTTGCGTCCGAAAATTGGCCCACGTTTCTGACATATCATCATCAAGCGAATTTTTGTTTTGTTCCCTTGCCGCTATGACTTTAAAGATACCACCTTGGACATTGGCCAGGGCTTTATCCATTGTCTGTAAATTGTTGAAGACTTTTTTAGTTGTTTTCATTTCAGGCCACCGCCTTTGCTGTTGGCTTTTTTATGTCTGTAATATCAGCGTATGCAGCTTTCCATTGCCCACTTTCCCAAATCCAATTTTTTAAAGTGACAGTTTTTTGATTTACTCTAACGACTGGATACCAAGTGCCTCTGTACTTAACCAGATCGCCTTTTGAGATTGTAGAGGGGGAAGGTATTACTTTCCCATTCTCGACCCTCTCTTGCATGACTTCATTTAAAAGACCTTTAAAATAATCTAGCTTGTCGGTGACTTCTTGCTTTCTTGATTCATAATCCGATAACCACTTTTTATTTTTTTCGATCTTTCTTAGTCTTGCTTCGTTTTCCTCAATGCGGTTATTTAGATAGGTAGGATTGTGTTTTTGTTTTTCTACTTTCCAGTTGATATGAGAAATTCGACGTTGATAGTGTTCTGCTTTTTTATCCTCTTCGATACTTTTTCTTGTTCTGTTATCAATTTTTTCTAAATCTCTTCTGTGGCGTTTTTCTGAATGATGACCAATTAAAATTGGAGTCCCTGCCATGCAGTCAAGTAAAGCCTTGTTAGTTTTATAAAGTTGGTTAGAACGTCTTACAGCATTGTCCGCATACTGTTCATAGCGTTCGGCCCGGTTGATGGCCCTTTCTTCTTTCCTTTCTTGTTGTTCAGCAAAGGAGAGGCGGCCTTGCTCTAGTATTGCCTGAGCAATTTCTAGGGTAGGATCACCTTCCCAGAAAGAAAACATTCCGCGCCAACGACGGCGAGAACAACCGAGATTATAAAAAGCTTCTTCTAGGCCACTTGTACGCCCTGAAACTTGCCACACTGGACGCGGCTTTTTTCCGGCCTTCTTTGGTGCTGTGGTTGTTTCTTCAATGAAGACACCTTCAGTTTTTAAAACTTGTTTAGCTTCTTCAATTGTTAGATTTTCAGCATCAAATGATGGAAGTTCTTTTTTTGTTTCGTCCGTTATCTCTCTTTGAATTTGTGGAGTTTCCTTTTTCTTTGTCCGCTTACTAATGGGAGTAATTACAGGCCTAAACTCGTTTGAGTCAAACGTATGGCAACAAACTGTAACAATGCCGTGCCCGTCCTTGTTCACCCACCAACCTGAAGGGTCTTCGATAATACCTTTCACAAATTTAACTGGGTCTTTGATTTCTCCGGCTCCACAATCTTGGCAAGTGTCGTCAAGGTGTCGATACTTGCAACGAAGCCCCTCATATTGTCCATTTATTAAGGCCCTAACTACATGGGGAAGAGTCCATTTGTTAGGTTCTTCTGTAAGTGGTTTTATGGTGGAAAGATCAACCGCCAAAAGTCTTTTTGATTCAACCTCTCTAAAATAAAATTTAAAATTTTCTTTTTCTAATTCTGAGGGTAAGGCCTTATTTGTTGCGGCCTCAAATAATTCTGTCAGGTGATCGGTTAGAAGTTCATTCCAGATGGCACAATCTGGGGCGTCATAGTTGGCATTGACTGAAAGCTCACTGCAAGTTGTTCCCCGTTTCCCTGCATTGGTGAGGTCAGTAATTAAAAACGCGTTATGATTCCAAGTTCTGACTTTGTAGATTCGCCCCTTATGCTCTAAGTGTTGAGCATTGAAGCTATTCATTTCTAATTTTTCTTGAATTTCAACTCTTAACTTTTTCATTTGTTCCCCTTTGTATTTGACTTAAAAGCCTATCGGTATTTCTTGGAATAATTATATTAAAAATTTAATATAAAATCAATTAAAATTATAATACTTTTTAAATTAAGAAAATAATTGCTAAGTCAAAATGAAAAGGTGAAAATGACAAGATGTTAGTAGATGCAAACACGACAAGAGAAAACCTAAGGGCCTTATTAGAACGTCAAGAGATGATAGCGCCTATCAATGTTTCAAAAGAAAGACGAGCTAACTTTAAGGCAGCATGTGACCTTGAGGGCTTTAAAAAAATTTCCATCGTCCTAGAGGATTTGATCGGTCAGCTTAACGAAACTTATTTTAAAGCAAGCGGCAAACTCAAAATTGAAGTCGAGGGCTTTAATGATAGGGCCGTGTCTTCTATCAGTTGTGAGGTCACAACGTGGCAAACTTTTAAAGAAGTTTGCAACAAAAATCATCTAAAAATTGCTGATGTGATCGAAGCTGTCATGGGGGATTATGTCACGCAAATCGAAAAAACTCGCAAAATCAAAATAATCAATGGTAAAGTAAAAAAGTAACAATCTACTCCTTGGATTGGATAAGAAAGAGGAATGAGTTTAAGTATTCATTCCTCTTTCTATATCGGTTGAGATAGTGAGGGGAGGAGGAGATTGTAGTTAGGAGTTACAAATTAGAGATAGAATCGTTCAATACAAGAATAAAAAGGAAAAAGCACTACAAGTACATATAGTCAGGATTTAAGGGCCTTGCGTACCGGCCAGAAAGCTGAACAATTTTGAATATTTAATGTACCTCATTGGAAAAGAGTGCTCCACGGTCTTCGAGTTTAATCTTGGAGGTAAATTGTGCATCAGTCTTATTTCCCAACTCTAACACTTTTCCTAATCTTGAAGTGAAAGCAATACTTTGTTTTTGCTTCAGTTCATCAAGAAGAATGTAATAGATTCTTGGCCTTTCATTCTTATATTTACTTTCCTCCACTCTCTGTATGGCATTTTGAACATGAATATTTTTGCACACATAAAAAATGGCAACTAAATCAGGTCTGCTGTAAATTTGATATAGATGATCTTCGTAGCGTTTTATACTCTTTGCATTTGATTCATATTCAAGAGGAAGCCAAAACTCGTCATTATCCAATTGAATTTTGATACAGGCATCACTCCTTAACTTAATTGCTGCTTCTACTTGGAATGCCTTTGAGTAGGCATTCCAAGTATTCAGTTCATTCTCAGAAATATAACACTTAACTTTTTGCAAAGAACAAAGTGCCGAGCAAATATCAATCAGTTCAATATCGTGATCGACTGATTTGCTACTCACTTCAACCATTTGTTCATCACCATTGGCCATAAACTCCTTGAACGCCTTTGTTGTAATACCTCTGGCTTTTTTGTTCGCATGGAATTTAGTAAATTTACCATGCAAATAATCAAAGCGTTCAAGTTTCTTTAAGCGCCAATATATTGTATCTGTGCGTAAATGTTGCAAAATGTCTCTAGCAATTTGATCGACTAGTGCACCCCTGAAAAAGTGAAGGTAGCGAAATAGCTTCAGGTCGGAGTTAGAAATTTCAATTCGACTCTTTCGTTTTCTTTTCATTCTGTCCATCCTGTAATTTATTATCAAAATTAGTTCTCGCCTTATTTCCCTTCTCCTGAACATCATCTCCAATTAAAGAAGATTTCTTATTGGGATGATTTTCTTCAACCTTCTCCTTGATCCTCTGACAAAGGGACTTGATTTGTTTTTCATCAATATAAGGAGCTTGAACGACAATTTTTTTACTTCCGACACGCCAAACACCTCGGCCTGGAATATCAGGAAGGTCAGAAGCATCTTTCGATTGAAGTAAGGCATTGCTTCCATGAAAGGAATTGGCACGAAACGCCATACGACCAGTAATGTTTTCAGTTACCGTTGTAGGAATTATATTCTTTTCGACTTTTTGTGTTGCTAGTATCAAGTGAATTGCAGCAGCTCGGGACAATTTTGAAATATCATCAGCAAGCTGTCTTGCCTGCATTACGTCTTTATAATCAACATCATCTCGACTTCTATTCATGTAAAGAACACTGGCCTCATCGACTGCTACAACGATACGGGGAACTTCATCTTTTTCTGGTACGATGATTTTTTTGCCATCAGTTCGTGCTTCCAAAATATCAAATCGTCTATCCATTTCTGCTTTAATTTGAGTAAGTAAAGTGACAGCTTCCTTGATATTTTTGACGATCTTCACATTAGGGGCCTCTTTAAAGTCAACTGCTTCAAGCCCTCGTTTAAGGTCAATAATGTAGAGCTGCAAATGGCGATAATTAGTCGAGTTAAGAAGTGAATAGAGTACAGATTTAAAGAAAATACTTTTCCCTGTATTGGTTGCACCAGCAATCATCATGTGAGGTAATTCTGCAATATCTTGGCTGATGACACCTTCAGGTGAAAGTCCCACATAAAATGAATGGGGAGAGAGAACTTGTCTGTCTATAAACTCAGAGTAATCGACTTTTTCAGGGAACTTGCTCTTATTAAAAGTAATAAGAACTCGGCCAGGGTTTTTACCTGATTTTATGGATTCAATTTCCATTCTAAATAGAGATTCAATTCTCTCTTTCTTAGCTTCAAATTCACTTAGACCGACACCATTAGTATCAAAGTCATACTGAACACGGTATTTATCAAGACGTTTCAAATAAACAAGCTTAGGAGTATCGCCAACACCATTTGTAAGTCCTGCTGTGGAAAATATTTTTAAAAACTTGTTGCGAACAAAGCGAAGTTGAAAACCTAAGATTGTACTTGTGAAGAAAACAATGAGTCCTAATAGAATCATGTGGTGATAAAAAAGAGGAAGTCTAAAGCACCATTCAAGTCTTTCCATTGTAAATACAGTGGGTGCCGATTCATGGAGATAAACGAGGTGATGTAGGCCAGAAATAAAGTTCCGTGTAGTAAGATAACTTCCATAGAGCATCACGGCACTCCATGGAAAATGACGAAAAATGAGTTTGAAGGTTTCACTAAGACCAATGGCCGCCATGACACATACTTCTTGTGCGATGTCGATAAACATCATGAAGCCTTCATCAAAGGTTTTCATCATTGATTGGCCATTTGGCGAAGGTGAGGATGCAGTCGTATTTTCTTTTTGCATGAAAAAGTCTCCTTAAGTTTTAAAGTTGTTTGGTGAATTGAGATTTCGGATTGGAAGAGATGAAAAAAGGCATCGTAAAAGATGCCTTTTTTTAAATTGAAAGTGATTCAGCTAGGATTATTTCGCTGATACTCTACTAGGTTTATAACCCATATTGCCTGCTGCGGTTTTTGCTCCTGCCGATAAACCAGCGCCGACTCCTGCGGTTGCTCCACCTGTGACAGTGGCCCCAACTACGGAGACAGCACTCGAAATACCTTCAGGTGCAGATTCCTGCTGAGAATCGCTTAGAAAACCAGTGAACATGCCCCAAGCAAGGACCATGGTAGGTAGTGGCCCTATAACTAATTGAAGCCAAGAATAAATCGCATAAAACTGATAGATCTTGTTGGTTATTAGTTCTGATGAGTACAGCGAGACTCCATCATTAAGTCGTCCGAAGGCCTCCATTACGTCCGTAGAAAGGGCTATCGTTGTCATTAGGTGATAGAGAAGTGTCCACAAGGGAGTCCATAAGAGAACCGAAAAATAAACCGCCCACCACGAAATGACGATCTTCCACTTTCCAGCGAAAATGAAAAAGATTAGCCATGGAAATGCAGCAATCAAAAAGAGCTTAACCATCCCTTTTAAGTGAGGGGCACGTTTTAAGTATTCATTAAACTGTAAGGCCCTTTCGGCGGTGAGATTGGCCCCTTCTAAGTCTTCCTGGCCAAATAAGCTTAAAACTCCATCCCATGAAGTTACTCGCTTCCATCCCAGAAGAAATTTAGCAAAGCCACCGGAAGGAACTTCAGCTCCTTTTTGAATGTTAAGCCAGTAGGTTTCGGCCTTTTCGTTAAAATAGTTATTCAAAGCAGAGGATGAAATTTCATTGATAGTGTCGCGTCGAACTTTAAGTGAAATATTTTCCTCATACTTTGCAACTTTCCCCTGAATTTTTCGTGAGTAGTTGTAAAGATCAGTTTGAACTTTTTCTTTAAGATCGTAGCAAGTAATTTCATCTCCACTTTGAGTTGGGATTTTGATTCCTTTAAGTGCTTCATCAACTACGCCGTAGGGGCGAAAGAACTCTGAAATCTTATCTGTTTTTTTGGCAACTTCTAACTGTGGAATAACTTTATCGAAACATTCACTTGAATAAAGATCAATTAAAGAGCGTAGGCTTTGATCTTCAATCGAGACTGACCCTGCATACATGATTGCTTTATAAAAAGCCGAAGGGGCATGAAGTTCAGAATTGGATTTTTCAAAAAGCTTATCCACAACGAGGCCCATGAAATTGGCCACTTCTTCGGCCGATTGAGTAAGTACATCAAACAGGAAGCTGACTTTGTATTGTTCTTGCAAATCAATGACTTTGGTTGCGATATAGTCATTACCATGCCAAGAGACTCTTTTGTGATCTCGTACATTGCTAAAAGAGCCAACTTTTAAGAGTGAAACTCCAAGTAAGAATGAAGCAATCAATTTAACAAAGGTTCCAAGGCTTGCTCCACGAAATCCTCCGAAGACTCCAGGAAGATACCGTTTGAAGTATCCCCAAACGGCAAAGAAAAAAGCACTGCCAAAAGTTAAGGCCAGGATGCCAGCAAGGATTGCTTGGGAGGTGATAATTTTTATCGAGGCCTCATGGAAATGAAGCCCAATAATGCTGTAAAAGGCCTCATAGGCCGTAGATGAAAACATACATTTCCCCTAAGTTTAGTTAAAAATCTTTGTGACAACCGATGCCATCGGCACAATCGAAAAAGAGGTAATCAAGACGTTTTGAAACTTCATGACCTCGGTCGATTTGCATTTCCTCATCAACGACAATGCGTTGATATTTTTCTCCCTCTTTATTGATTTGTTGGAGAACGGCATTGAGTGGTTCAGAGTTTTGTTTTTCAAGGGCAAGAGTCATTTCAATTTGATCTTTAAGTACCCTTGTCTTGCGTACAGCTTCGTCTTGTCTCTTGGTCGGAAGGTGTGGATTGGTTGTGAGCTTGGAAGAGGCAAAGTCAATCGTGCGTCCCATATCGTCTGCAAAGACATTCATCGCCAAAGCATCGGAGAGCTTTTTACAGGCAATATTACGCTTGTTATGGGGCAAATAAGCAAGGGAGAGGATAGTTTGACGATCAATCAACTGATGATCGGCACCTCCACTTAAGTTTTGTAAGTCATCATCACTAATGAGTTTATAGACATTACTTCTATAACCTCCTTGGGTGATAATCTTCTTTACGACTCCATCACACAACTTTGCGAAGGTATCTTTTTTTACATCAATAAGATAAGTTCTTGGCGTAAGCTGAACGCGGTGAGGGCCATAATCAATGGTTAGGCTACCACGCTTGATGATCGTATCTCCAATAAATGCTTTAGTCAGATTCACGACACGATCTGCACTTGCTCCTTTGAATCCGGCCCACTTTGCGGTACTTTCAATCAAACGGTTTTCAGGTGATTTCCCATCTCCTGACCAGTCTGAAATATCAGCATCCAAATAGTTTTTGCAAGACTCCATCGACTGTTCAAAATTGCCACCAGATTGTTGATTGGCCTTGCGAACACACTCTGCACGTTGTTCGTAAAATTCACTGACTTTTGAATCAGTATAGGAGTCGATGGCCTTACACTGATTCATTCTAAGTTGAGCAAGAAAATTACTTTGAATCCGCGAGTGCTTTAAAATACTGCACCAAGTGGGGCTAAAGTAACATGTAAGAAGCATCGGACTTGCCGCCATAATATCCTTTCCCATATCACCCAGATAACGGGCATCGAGAATATTTTTTAAGGCGGCCCGCATGGTATTTTCAATTGAAATACGCCCACAATCGGCCCCTAATCCAATGTCCAGATTAAGGTCAATGGTACGGTATTCATCAAAGACAGGATCTTTTGCTCTTCCATGAGAACCTAAAAGATAATCAGAAGGAGAAAGAGTCCCGACATTGCGGTAATCCAAATTTCCATTGTTTGCAAATACAGTTGAAATCATGGCCACAAAGGCCATGAAAAAAGAAAGAAAGTTTTTCATAGAAATCCTTAAGAGAGTTTGAAGGTTTTAGTTAGGATAGTTCTTCACAAGATAATCAAGAGCTTCCCATTTATCTTCGTACTTTTTAAGAGCGTTAAGTGCTTCTCTGGTATCTTTGGCATTAGTTGGACTAAGCCAACGTCCCTTTGGAGTTTGGGCGTAACAGAAAGCTCCCTGCACTGTTTTGTTTTTGTTAGAGTAGAAAATTTCAGCGTGTTTTCCCTTAATTGTTTTTAATGAACGAACAATCTCACCAGTGGCCTCATCAAGAAGAGATGATTTTTCTAAAATAAAGTCCACGTTATCAGAGTTCATTTGTAGAAAAACATAGTTGGAGGCCACTGACCAAAACGCCTTGCCGACTTCTAGCTCAAAGTAGTTTTGAGGCCTTGGGGTAAGAGTGATAAGCCAGCATCCGCGCTTTCTCATGGTTTCAGCAAAGTCGATGGCAAAATCCCTGAAGGCCGGATTGTTGCGTCCTAACATCGCAAACTCTTCCATCACAAGAAATCCTGTGCGTCCCTGATTTTCCGGCAACGAAAGAATGCGACGAATTTCTTCAATTACCGCCATAGTCATCAGAGTTTGAAGAACAGGATCAGAGTCTAGGGCATCAAGATCGTAGATATAGAAAAGCTTAGATTTGCCCTTTTTCTTTTCCCTGCCATTGAAAAACTTGGCATAAACACCATCAGCATAAAAAGGACGAAGTTTTGATAAGAGGGAATCAATTACTTCACGACTGCGTTCATTTTTCTCATCAGTAAGAGAGCCAAGTTCAATGATGAAATCTTCCATCAACAGTTCGACTTCTTCATCAGTTTCTTGTTTAACAAGCTTTCCATCGAGATAAGTTAGTCCCTTTCTTTCACATTTTTTTAAATAGGCGAGCTTTAGTGCCTTTGTGATAGCAGATTGATGCTCACTTTCTAGTTCAAAGCTGGGTGAAGTTAAAAGAACGGCCGAAGAAATAAGCTTCGTTAAAAAAGCGATTTTTTCTTCATCATAGATTCCACGAAAAGGAGAGAAAGGAACTGAAGTATTGCGGTCAAAAACAGTAAGATCACCGTCAAAGTATTCAGAAAGCATTGAGTAAGAGCTTTTCTTGTCAATGATGAATACGAGAGGCTCTGGTGACATTCTTTTTGCAGCAATCAAAGATTCAATAACAAAGGCTGATTTACCTGAACCAGTATCGGCCAAAACAACTGTGTGGTTTGAAGTCTCATTTTCAAGCAGAGAAAATGGCACAAGATTATTCTCACGAGATTTAAAAAGTGACAGTGGATTCTTCATTCCTCGAAAGGAATCAAAGATAGGAACAAACTTAGTTGCATCAGATCGTAAAATCCTGATAGCTCTTTGTGTGGAGTAGTCGGCATCTGGCGAATAACAAAGAGGTAAGGAATTGAGAGCTAGTCCAAGTCCAATATCGTTTTCTGTGATAACTTCACAATCGAGTTCATTGTTAAAAATCTGACAAATTTCTTTTTCACGATCATTGAGTTCTTCTGCTGTTTCTCCCTCAATGATGACGTTGAATGTAAGATGCAGGCAGCGATCATTTCTGGCAAGTTGTTCCTGAACTTCTTTAATTTCTTCTTTTTGTAAGCGGGCTTTGGCAGTCGTGCCATGTTCTAAGAAAAACTCCTTAGTATCGAAGAAAAGCTTCGTTTTTGATTTTGTTGGGAATGAAAAACTTAAAGATAACTTGAAAGGAAAAGGAACTTTGAGAAAGTAGGCCATTCCTCCGGGGTAGGCATAGATTGGGCTTGTTTTTAAAGTGAGGGTTCGACTTTTTGTGCCTTCGCGCTCAATTCCTGAAAAATCCAGTGTAGGTGAATTGTAAAGAAACTGGTCTGATAGAGGGACATTTTTATTAAAAGGGGCAAAACTTCTTTTGTAGTATGTTTTGGGATTAAAAAAACGTCTAAGCATATCTAAAAGAGCTGTTGCCTCAAGCCTTTTAAGCATTAAAGGAGAGGACATCTCTAATGTCTTGAGGATGCCTTTAAAATTATTCAATTCAAAAATAAAGTCTTTAAGCTCGCAGTAGAGAGCTACCTCACCTCTCTCCAAATAGTCTTTTACTTTTTTACTTTTGATGAACTTCGGAAAGTAGCGAATAGCGAGATAAAGCTTTCGCCTTAATGGGGAGGATTCATCTTTTTGAAGGCAAGATTCTTTTACTTTCTCCACTCTTTCTTGAAACAACGATTTGCTGACAGGGTGAGCATCCGAGGAATTGGATTCAATACTAGAAATTTGAGAATCAAAAGATGAAATCAAAGATTGGTCAAAGATAAACTGCAAAGTGCAATTCTCTGGTAGAGAAAAAAAAGATTTAAGCCCCTCAACCGCCTCAACAACCTTTTTAGATACCATTGGTTCATGTTCCAATAGCTCCACTTCATAGATGGCCCCAAGGGAGCCATCTTTAAGAATATAAAGAGAATCTTTTACAAGAAATTCATCGTAAGGAAGTAAGGCAGCCAGCGATGCTGGACGAGTAAAAAGAGCGTTTGTAAACGCAGTTCTATCGCTTAAAACTTTGGCGATAGGCAAAGGAAGTTCATTCGGCTTAGTTGCTTTCAAAGTAATTCTCCTTAATTTGATGTGATAAAGTGAAAAATTGGGAGGGAGTGACCAATCAAGGTCTTAGAGCTTTTTAGATTCGATAGATTTTAATTGCTTACTTTTGATGTAGGTCATTTAGTAAAAAATAGGATTTTCTATTGGTTGATAAAGTTAACTCTGACGGGACTGAGAGTTAATTTCATCCTTGATAAAATCCCAAAGCTTTTTGCGAATTTTAAGAGACTCGATTGCCGCTTTTTCAACCTCTTGCAGTTTTTCTGGTGAGTCGGCCAATACATCGAGGCACTTCATCGCTTTGGGACCGTGTTCTTCGCCATCCAGCTCGATGTGTCTTTTAAAATAATAAATCAAGGTTGGGCATTTCAATTGATTTTCGTTCAATATTTTAAGGATCGAAGAAAACATGTCAGGAATTAGCTTTTCTCTTCCGTAGAAAAAAGATGAAGCGACTTCATGAACCTTGCCTGATTCGGCCAAGTTTAGATGAAACAAAACACATTCTTTTAGAGTCTCGGGTAAAATTGAAAAATTTAGACCTTTTAAAAATGTTTGGATAGCTTTGGTGTCTGCTCCTATCTCTTCCATCGCTTTTAGGTAGAGGGTAAAGTGGCTAGCGGATTTTCCTTCATGGTCCTTGTCCGACTCCTCTCCCAGAACTATTTCGTTAATCAGTCGAACAAGTTCTGGATCAAAGGGAGATTCCTTCCAAGGAATTTCCACACAGGTAATCTTTCTTTGCAGAGATTTTAAAAGAGACATGAAGTCCCAAACGGCAAATACATGAAATTTCATGAACACTCTAAGCGCGTCGAGAGAGTTTAAATCGGCATAGAGAGGATGACTTGTAATGTCTTCGCGCAATTTAACAATGGATTGGTTCATACCCAAAATAATAGCTTGAATGGCCAGAAAAGTAAAAAGAGCAGCTATCGCTCGTCTTAATCATCAATCCTTAAACTCACTAAGATTAGATTAAGGCCATCCGTAGCCTCCTGCCCAAATGATGTTGTAAAGCTTGGCAGAATTAACGATGTGAACCAACGTGATCAAAATTTCTTGGAGGTCTAGTATTCTCCTTTTTAATCATCTGAGTCACAGGCGGTTGAGTTTCAGTTAATTCCCACTGGCCACCTTGAACGATGGAGCGAATATAACCACCGCGAAAATAGTCTCCGTGGACTGTTTCGTGGGGGTGAATGTAAATATCAACTTGTTTAGGTTTGGTGCGATTAGGAACAAAAAGTGAAGATGTATCGTTTACATCTTTTAAGTTTGAAGCTCCATTATAGTCAGAGCGAATTTCAAGAAAATTAACACTTGGTGCCCTTGTTGTTGAGCAGGCCGTAAGAAATAAGGCAAAAGAAATTGTAGTAAGCATTGAAAGCTTTTTCATAAGAGTTCTCCGTATGATTTGTTGATTGTGAGTAGTTGTTATTCGGTTAAACGGCTGAGGTAGGAAAAGCTACCAAAGGATTCGGAACCTTTTGGACGAGAGAAGTACCAATTTGGCAATTCAACAGTGTCTTGCACAATAATCCATACGTCTTGGCCCGAACCGATATTGATAGTCGGTAAAAGATTTTGAGCATGTTGAAGATACCAGTTTGTGACAAGAGACGCAGCATTTCCTACACCTCCGGCCGCCATGTATTTGGCCTGATCTCCTGAAACAACAGAGCTTGAGCCACCAAGTGCATTAGTTTGGGTACTTGTTTGTGCTTGTTGAATTGCACTACCGATACCTTGAACAACTGAGCTAAGAAACGCCATTGAAGCAACGCGGGATTGTTTTGAATTGACTAGCCCTGTGACACCAAAACTTGAATCTTTCCCATCAGCGACAAAGCCATTGAGTTCTCTTTCAAACATTTTTCCAGATTTTGAGACACAAGAAATTTTATTGGCCTGCATTTCGACACGTTCAATTGAGAGATTTCCCTGAGACTTCGCAATGATAAAGCAGCCCGAGAGATCAATCTTTGATTTGTTCGGCCCAACAAAGAAAAAATCAGCTTGAAGCAATACTGGAACAGGACGAGATTCACTGGCCTCAACACCTGTTAATAGTTTTGCCTTAAGATATGAGCCGGCCGGAACTTTCACGGTCATTCCCTTTGCTGTGGCCGTGGATTGAACTGGAAAGGAAATAATGGCAGGACCAGCAGAGGATTTTTTAGAAAAAGCTCTCCTTTTCGTAGTTGCAGAGGGATTGTAATTATCTTCAATGTAGGCAGCAGCTCCACTGACTTGAAAATTATTTGGTGAATCAGTAAAAGTAACATCATCTTGTATTGGTTTTGTCTGCGTGTTCTCACTTGAAGGTTTTGAATCTTGTGTGCTCGGGGCCGTTTCTGCTTTGGCTTCACTTTGTTGTTCTGTCATTTTTTCATTGAGTTTTTGTAGAGACTCACTAATCGCCTTGACTGCTTTTTCGAGGTTACTCATTCGTCTTGTTATGACCATTTCCTTCATGGCATAGATTTCCTTATTGTTGCCAATAACTCTACCTCCTTCAAAACTGATACTCTCTTTTTGGTGATAAACACGGTCCTGTCTATTCATCATCTCAGAAATGAAATAAAGAACCAAAATGAGTGTGACTCCAATGACGTATGGAAGATATTTTTTTAAATCGGGATAATATTTTTTGATTTTTCCTGAAACTTGGGAAAACAGGTGTTTGATTTCCAAGATGGACTCCTTGTGGAAGGTTAATATTTATTGAAAGCTTTAGAAGGGAGCTGAGATTAGTTTGAGGCTGATTTAGCTTTGATTTCACCGAATGGAACATTGACGTTGTAATAGACAGAACTTGGCTTTGCCACAATTCTAAAGAAAGTTGCCTCTTGAGGTTTTAACTCCTTTTTGTCAGTTTGAGATAGCAAGGCCTGATTAGGTTTTCCAAGTGTTAAATGGCGTAGATCAACGGCATAGCTTTTTGTTTTAGAAATATTGCTGAGTTTGAAAACGTAACCATTGAATTTTGCTCCCGTATAAATCCGCACAAGTTTAACAGCAAGATCAGCAACGCCGGATTTGATTTCACGTTCAAGTGATCTTTGCTCAATACCTAAAACTTCCTCTCTGCGAATCATAGACTTCATAAGTTCAATATCGCTAATATCAGGGCCAGCATTGGCATCTTTTTCGACTAACGAGCTTTTAGGTAAAAAATCATAAAAACTATCAGTCTTTTCAGGAATAGCTTTTGAGACTGTTTCGATCTTGCTGCTTACTACCGCACCATTTGCGAGAAGAAATGTTACTTGGCTTGATCCTTTGGTAAAGCGTGGAGTAACAGAGAGAATGCTGTAGTCGGGGTTTGTTTTATCGGCAGTTTCGATGGAAAAGTCCGAAGCACGACTAATTGTTTTGACGGGTTCATTAAACCTAAAGATGGTTTCGCCACCATAGGTAATTGTCACGACCTCAGTTTCAGAGCCATAATAGACTGTCTTGGCCTGGCAATGATTTAATCCTAAATTAAAGCCAATATAAATCAAAATAATATGGCTAACGATAACGAGTAGAACTCGATAAATCGTATTGGCCAAGGTTTTTAGAAATTGCAGGACTGAAGATAGAATAGTTTTTTTCATAGATACCTCTGTAGTTAAATTATTTGGAAAGATTATTTTTGGTTTTAAAAGTTTCGGCCTTACCCCAAGATAGACTTGTGAGTTCGAGATACCAACGTCGCCCTTTTTCGGGGGGAGAGAGTTTCATGGTCATCTCAATGACTTGATCCTCATGCCCTAAATACTGTTGACTGGCATAAAATTCGGCCCTCGCGGTCGCTACAACTTTGTAGTTTCCATCATTGTCAGCTTTAATCTCCTTATCAATAACAGTTAAAATCTGAGAAATACCCTCTGTTTTGACTTGTTCAATCCAGCTTGTCGTTTCCATTTCAAACGCAATCTTAAGCTTGTTGCTCATAAACCTTTTTAGAGTGTTGTATTGCTCATCAATATTGTTTGCACTGACATTGCCAAGATCAGATAGAAAATCTGTTACAGCATCATTAACATAAGAGTCAGGAACCGCTTGAAGTGAGGCAGTTGTAAAATCTAAAACTCCCGGTGCCAGTATGTATTCTTTTTCTCTTAGTTTATGATGAAGCGATGAAATTTCCATACGACTGGTGCCGTAATGGCAGACAAAGAGTGTGAGAACTAATGCAATGACAGTCTTTAAAGTCATTTTCTCTTTAATCAGAGCAGCCTTAAAACAGAGATACTTTGGCAGAATTTTTAGATCAATTCCTTGATAGCTACCTTGTGGGGGTGTTTCAATCTGCTCTTTTTTTACTCCTTTTTCTTTTGGGCCGATCATTGATAATTTAGTGACAATTGTTTCTTTGAGATTCATTTGAGTTGTTCTCCTTTTGTTTAAGTTAATCTGAATACTTTTTTCTTCCTTTGGGATTGATAAGGCCAGGCAGACTCATGTGAAACTTTTTATAGGGCCAATGAAAATAAATCCCCTTTTTGTTTCGTCGTCTAAGCTGTGGACCTATCCCGAGAATTAAGACAAGAAATAAAAGCATGAAGCTCCATGAGTAAAAGATCACGCCGAAAATAAGCATGACCAAAAGAGCAGCAAAAACTTCTGTCATCTCAAAGTAGTCAAAGACAAGGATTGGGCTATCTATGGTTTGGCTAACTTTTGTTCCATGGCTTTCTCTCAGGGTTTCATAATCATACATAGACAGCCCCCAAGCTAGGCATCATTGAGAAGAGTGTCCCACCGCCCATATCGAAAATGTTTTTGACCCAGATAGGCCCTGTTCCGATTAGGATTGCTCCGATGATTGAGATAATAGCAAGACCGAAGGCCTGGTTTTTTAGGGCAATACCAGCATTGAGAATGAGTAGCCCTGCAAAGATTCTTGCTCCCCACGAAAATAGAGCAACGTCGATAATTCTAAGTAGTGAGCCGGCCGCTTGAAGCTTGTCGCTTTGATCTGTTCCTGGCAGTCGTGGCATAGCAGCGAAGGCATCGGGGCCTAAAAAACAAATGGCAATAAAGAAGAGTAAAACAAGCCACGGCCAAATGGGTTTTTCTGGGCCTGATTGGTAGTATTTTTTTTCTTCGGTGAGTTCACGCATCCTTTCTTTTACAAGGTAATAACTGTCGTATGGGTCCAACATAGTGGCCTCCTGATTGGTTAAATGGATAAATTGTTTGGTTTAGCGATTTTGAATCGCGGATAAAACTTCTTGAGTCGAGCGATAACCGTTAAGACGATAAGTAACTTTCTTTTTTAAATCTCCTGCGAAAAGAACAGGCCAGGAAGTTATCTCTTTTTCTTTTAGCTCTTGAGGACTGGCCAGCGTCACTGGAAACGGCAAGGCCTTAGCAACTTTAGGATTTTGATCGACTTGTCTTATTTCAACGTAATATCCAAGCTCTTGTAGTTCTTGGAGTGTTTTTAACATACGTTTGCAATGAGGGCAGGATGATTCAAAGTACATACGAAAGCGAAATTTTGAATAATCGGCCTGTGCCACCGGCAAGCGATTAACTGATTCGGCCAAAATGGCCTTTTCTTCTGGCGCAAGCTTTTGATTCTTTTTTAAAAACTCCTGCATTCTTTGAGATAATCTGGAAGAAAGTTCATTCTTCTTTTCAATCAGCTTATACCAATTTTTGATATTCTCATCAGTAGGATTACGGGCGAGCTCCATGAAGGCCACAGGTGGTGTATAGTCACCCTCCTTGAAAAATTCTTCGTTTTTGGGATCAAGCTGTTTTTTCCAGTCAAATCCTATTGGTGTGGATGAATCTTTTTTTTCTACTTCTGGTAGTTCGGATTTTTCTTCTGTAACTAATGGAGTCGTTTTTTTGATTTCTTTGCCCCAATAGTCGATATTGGAGTTAAAATAGTCGAAGGCCATTAGCCTTCCTGATAATAGAAGGATAAATACTAAAATGAATTTCATAAAACCTCGTTCTTAGATAAAAGTATAAATTTCGTTAAAATCAACTTTGCCTAGCTGGATTAATTCACAAGCTTCTTTTTTCAGAGATTGTTGCGGCAAGGATGATGAACTATTGGATGAATCCAGAAACTGCTTGATTTCGTCTTCTGTCATAAATTCTAAAATGGCAGTTCTACCGCCAATGCCATTTCTGCAATGGGGGCAACCTTGAGGATTGGCCTTTTTAAAGTCAGAATCACCAAAGAGATGCTTAATAGATTCAAATTCTTGTTTATTTACCTTCACAGAGCAATGAGGACATAACAAAGGAATAAGCCTTTGGGCGGCACTTAGACGCAAATTGCTTTTGATAGTGAAAATATCAACACCTAAATTTATAAGTCGTTCAACGACTTCTTTTGCACCATTGGCATGAACAGTGGAAAAGACAAGATGGCCAGTAGATGCGGCTTTAAAAGCTAAACTGGCAGTTTCTTGATCTCGAATTTCTCCGACAAGAATCACATCAGGGTCTTGGCGCATTAATGCCCTAAGTGACGACTCAAAAGATGAAACACCATCATCCTTGATATTAACTTGATTGACACTTTCAAGTTGATATTCGACAGGGTTTTCCAAGGTGGAGACATTAAGCCTATCCCGTGGAAGTTCATAGAGTAGTGAATAAAGAGTCGAGGTTTTACCTGAGCCTGTTGGCCCAGAAATGAGAACTAGGCCATCTTTACGCTTTGACACGTTTCTTAAAGCATTGATAGAGGCGAGCGAAAGGCCTGAACTTTCAAGCCTGAAATCTCTTGCTTGATCGAGCAGCCTTAAAACAATCTTCTCTCCATTCAAATTAGGGAGGGAATTTGCTCTTATATCGGTTTTTAAAACTTTAAAACTGGCCCTTGCATCTTGAGGTCTACCAACAATTGCAAGATCCATGTTCACAATGCTTTTTATTTTAGAGATAAATCCTTCACGATGTTCTTTTCCAAGCACTTTAAAAGTGCTCAGAGTTCCAAAACAACGAAAACGTATGTTTACTCCGTCGCTAGTAGGTTCAATATGAATATCACTAGCACCATCTTCTTTTGCCTTATTTAGTATTTCTTTAAATAATTTAGCATAAGGCGTGGACTCATTGAGTTTTTCGTCATCGGAAAGATTTCTTGAGACAACGATCTGAGGGCCAGCACTTAAATTGTGAGATGTTCCTTGGATAAGAAAATTAAATTCGTCTTGTCCTATCGTCCAACACAAAGCTTGTTTGTTAGTTAATCTTTCAGAGCGTTCTAAAAGTTCGTCGTCAAAAAACTCAGGTTTAAGGTATTCAATACGATCAGCATCTTCATATACGATAATTGCCTTATGTTCCTTTGCGAGTTTTTTCAGCCCATCGGAAATAACACTAAGGTTCTTCATCTTATTTTGAAGTTGAAATACGTCATTAATTTTTGGTTTTAAGAAGTCAAAAAGAGTCGTGTTGAGAGTTTTCTTTTCAATGATGCCTAGTTCAACTAATAAACGACCAAGCTTTTTCTTTTTTAACTTTTTTTGTACTTCAAGAGCTTCACTAAGATTACTCTCAGATATTACATTCTTATCGAGTAAGTATTCACCAAATTTCATTCCATCCCCCTGCATGATGCTTGCATAGCTCCTAGCCAGGCCTGAGTTGATGCAATATAGGGAATGTCCCTAGTACAACCGACGCGCTTCCATACGACATAAAGATAGTTCTTAAATTTGCCACTGATGAGACGGCCGATTTCACTAACACCTTTAGTTTGCAAAATTCCGACGTTTTGACCTTCTCGAAAGCATGAACTTGATTGGGGATAGATCATCTGCCACTTTTCATCTACTCCCGTGGGAACAGATTGAAAAACTTCCGAGCCTAGACTTCGCATTCTTGAGGCAACCATTAGGGATGCTGTCATTTGATCCGAGTTTGTGACAGTACCATAACGAGGAAATGAAATTCCCCAACCATTACAAACAGGCTGATTACTAGGGGGATATTTAGGAATCCAGCTTCGATCAGTTGAACACATGAACGAATTTGCTGGATACCCTGTAGGTATAGAGCTTCCTGTTGCAGAAGTTACCGCCCCTTTAATCAAACATGCCTTTGGTGCTGCACTCCAGGCCAACCATGCTGGTTGCAGAAGATCGGCGGCTCCTGTTTTCCAGTTTTGCCCTAAATGTTCTGACATGGAAGTTAAGCAAGTATTGTCCCATAAAGAACCGCCACAGGGCATTCCTAAGAAGGCCCAGCGAGTAAGTGGAACATTGATAGTGTGAGCGTGAAAAGAATAAGCACCTGAATCAGCTTCTGCGCCAAAAGGTATTTTGTCTTTTAGGCTTGAAAGTTGAGTGGCCACCCCGGGCATTCCTGTAAAGAAGGATTCCCCCGGATTGTTCACGACCTCGATAAAATACTGAGGGACGTAATAGCTAAAGCGAACACACGGCCTTGGTACTGGCCAGCCACACATGGACATTGTTTTTCTGAGTTGCAAACACCCCATAAAGTGTGGAGACTTCACCACACTACAAATGCTTGGAGATGCAAAGACAGTTGTGGAGAAGGTATAAAAAATAATTAAAATAAGTAGTTTTTTCATAATTATTAACCAACAAGTGAAGTGTTTTCTTCTAGTTCAAGACCAGGTTCAAGATCGACAAGCTTTGTAATCATCTTGTAACGGATGAGTGAAATAGCTCGATCCAGAATTTCGTTAACCTGAGTAAGGTTAAGTTCCATAGCATGGGCGATTTCATCATGATTCATATTTTCCCAAAATTTTAAGCGTACAATACGCCTTTCAGTCTTTGGAAGTTTATCGACAAAGGTTTCTAGGACCGTAGGCCCATCACAGTGATTGATATTTTTTAAGTATTCATTGACGCTTTCTTTGTTAGCGTGTGATTCAAGTTTTTTCATGCTCATAAGTATTTCCATCATGTGTTTTCCTTTAAATAATAGTGTGATTGATTAAGCTACGGCCTGAGTGAAATCTTCCGGAAGTTTAGAGAGAAAGGAATAAGTAAAACGCTGTTCGTACTTATCCTTTTTTGCATCATAGGAAAGATAATTGTAGTCCCATAAAATTCTACTTAAATGTGTTTCTACGATTTTTAATTCCTTTCCATTAATCTTTTCATTAAAAACAATGGCGATATGAGGCCATCGTCCAGACATAACTTTGATTTCTAGCGGATTACGAAGTAAGACTTCATCTTTTTGAGCAAGAAAAATATCTCTTGCGATATACGCGATCAGTGAAGAAATCGTTAGCTCTTTGGTTTCATCTGCAAGTTGTCCTTTGAAGCTCATCGTTCCATTGATAAGGTCAATGGATTGGATGAGTGTTTCAAAAATTTTAGTTTGTTTGTTCATTTTTTAATCTCCATTCAAAAAAGTACCCTCTCACTAGTAACCGAAATGTGTTAACGGAATGTTAACGAATCTCGCTGAATCCACTGTTTTTTCAATGAGATAACATTGCTTAGGAGGTTGCTGTTTTTAAGGTGTAAAATTTCGTCTTTTAATTGTTGGCCCGAAAGAATTTGTCCAAGTTTTTTTAGAGCACGAGACTTAAGAACTCTGACACTTTTGTGAGGTGATTTCATTTTTTTTGCAATATCTTTATCGTGGACTCCCTTCCAAAATGATTCTTTGATGATAAATTTTTCACTATTTGTAAGACGATCTAAAGCGATAAGAAGAGCTGTTTCCAGTTCTTCACGATACTTCCCCTGATTAAGGCATTGAATAACAATAGCTTTCTCTGACATTTCGTCGGTGTCCATGTCATGAAAAAATGACAAGTTATCGTCCCTTAAAGTTCCAACGCTTGAATCAAGATAGCGGTTCCATGTTTCAGATGACCAAGTTCTTCCTGATTTTTCAATCTCAGCATCTGTTTTCTTTGTTCCATCAGCATTAAGCCATGGCAGATTTTTTTCTTTTTTCGAGTTTTCCATTTTTTCCTCCACTCGTTGTATTTTTGAAACTTCCAACGCAATGAAGATGCCAATAATTTTTTGAGACAAGGTTTTGGATAATAAAACGAATGAATGCGAATACTTATTAGTGAAAAAAGACTTTTGAAAGATGTGATTTTTCTTAGTGGGTTTTAATCTCTTTTGACGAGAGTTCGTCAGGGTGAAGGTGCTAAAAGTCCATTTTCTTTTTTAATTTCAATTGCTTTTCATGAGTGACGAACTTTCCACGCAAAAACGAAACTTCGTCACTCTTTCTTGTGTCGAAACTTCGACACTCAAAATAAGCAAAGATTAAAGTGGGTTAGGAGCTTTCCAAATACTTAGGAGGACAAGTGTGACGACATTTCGTCATTTTTAGAATTGCCATCTAAGCCGTGAATATAACGAATGAAATATCTAGGGAAAATCGAAAACCATGTAAAAAAGTGTCGATACTTCGACATAAACTTGATCCATTTAATGCGTAGTGGTATCTCAAAATGTTTGCAATACCTTGGAAATACGAGATTTTCTTAGTTGGCACAAAGGTTGCTCAAGGAGGTTCGTGAAAGGATAACCAAGAGGTTTAGTATGTTAAAGAAAAAAATCTTAGTCGTTGATGATTGCAAATACGTCTTGCAGTCATACCAAGAACTTCTCGCCGATGAAGATTACTCTGTAGAGTATTTTGAAACTGGTGAAGAAGCTCTTAAGCGTTTTCAGACTAATTCAAGTGATTATGTGATCGCATTTGTTGACCACAATCTCAAACTCGACCAAGGGCATTTTTCTGATGGCAGTGAATTGGTCAAACAGTTAAAGAAAATCAACGATGATCTAACCGTTGTTATTGCTTCTGCCGATAGTTCTGATGAAGCTTATAAAAAATGGTTGGAGGCGGAAGCCGATAAAGTTCTTTATAAGCCCATTACAAAGTCGAAGCTCATGGCCAATATCAATTCGGCCATCGCAAAATACGACCAAGAGTGTGTTTCGCAGTATCCTACAGACCATAAAGACTACGCCGCAATGATTGGCATGGTTGGTATCTCAAATGAGTTTCAAAGTGTTGCCAAAAATGTTTTGCGATATGCGGAAGTTGATTCAGACGTTTTGATCCTTGGTGAAACGGGAACAGGTAAAGAGCTAATTGCAAAAGCACTTCATCAACATTCAAAGAGGTCTAATAGTGGACAGCTCATTTCAATCAACTGTTCATCATTTAAAGGTGACTCCAATTTAATGGAATCGGAACTCTTTGGACATGAGAAGGGGGCCTTTACTGGTGCGATTGCACAAAAAGCAGGCGTCTTTGAGGTTGCCCATGGTGGAACTGTATTTTTGGATGAGATTCACCATTTAGGGAGGGATGCCCAAGCAAAGCTTCTTAGAGCTGTTCAAGAAAAGAAAATAAAGAGAGTTGGAGGCACAAAAGAGTTCTCCGTCGATTTTAGATTGATTTGTGCAGGAAAGCCAAAATTAAGGGAAATGTGTAAAGGCGAAGAAGCTGAGTTTCTACCTGACTTGTACTTTAGGGTTTCAACTCTCGATTTAGAACTTCCTCCCTTGAGGGAAAGAACAGAAGACATACAGCCCCTTATAAACTATTTCAAGCGAAATGCAGAAGGGAAGTATGGAATAACAAAAGAGTTTTCACCATCAGCAATAAGAGTTTTAAAAAGTTACAGCTGGCCTGGGAATGTTAGGGAAGTAGAAAACATTATTGAAAGAATTTTTGTAAAAATCGAAGAGAAGATTATCCGAAAAAAGCATCTTCCTGATGAGCTTCTCCAATCGACTTCGATTAGTGATGCTGTCGCGGAATTTGACCTTGAAGCTTTGGAAAAATTGCAAAAAGAGCAAATTAAGCGGCTTATTCTTACTGTTTTAAAAACACATGGTCATGTAGTTATGCAGGCCGCGGCAGTTTTAAACGTCAAAAGAACAACTCTGATTTCTCGAATGCAAGCCTTGGATATTTACGATTCAAGCCCCGAAGAGAGAAATGGAATGTTTAAAACAATTATAAATAACTTTTCAAGTTTACGAATTTAATAGGAGCAATTATGAAAAATCCATTGATTACACTTACACTTTTATCATCAGCACTAAATATCAGCCCAATTTCGGCCCAAGAAGTGATCCATCAATTTTCTACCGAAAATAACAGTCAAGCTTCTATTGAACGAGCACTATTTAATCATTCATTAGTTTTATCTGAGATTCAAGATGAGGAATTGAAAAGAGAGATTTTAACAACATTGGCTAATCTCATTTCCTTAAGTCAGACTGTAAAGAGTGACGATAAGACCGATAAATCAGAAGAACTTGAAGGTGCTGTGATTGGACTTCGGAACAAAGTTTTTGTTCTTGACTCAAGTGAACCTAGCATTTCATCTCAAGTGAAATCAAAACTTCTAGGTGAAATGCTTCGAAGTGGAGTTGTCGTAATTGATGAAGAAGAAACACTAAGTCAAAGCAGGGTTCAGGTTGTTTTGAATAGCTCAATTGTAACTCAATTAGAAAATCGGCCAGGATTCATTGATAGTGTTGCAGCATCTAACGGGACTGTTTGTATATGAGAATTCAAAAAATCGTCGTAGTATTAGTTAGCGTGGCCATTTCTCTTGCGGCATATGGCTTTTTTAGTAAGAAGGATGAAAAAACAATGAAATTAAAAGTAGCGTTTCCTTATAGTCAACCAGTTGAGGAATATGAACCAACCAAAATTCATTTTGCTCCAGAGTATATTTTCTTAGAAAATATCTACAGTCCATTGATTGAAGTTTCCAATGCCAATGGAAATCCTGTGGCAGGGGTTGCAGAGAAATTTCAATGGGATGAGAATACCAATGAGTTCTTTTTACACTTGAGAAAGGATTTGAGAACTGTCGATGGAAGGAAAATCACTGCTTATGATGCCGAGTTTTCATTAAAAAGATTGTTACTTATTGCGAGTAATACTCACGGAAACTTTAAGGATTTAATTTGTCCTCATTCTGAAATTAAAGATATTGAATCTGGTTGTGATGGGATTGAAGTTCGGGATGAATACACTCTTATTCTTAGGCCGGGAGAAAAAAAAGCTTTCCTCGCCAACATTATTACAGCGATTGACTTTGCGATTATTCCTAAAGGATCAGTAGACCCTAAGACTCTTGAAATTGTTGATTATAGAAATACGTCAGGACCGTATTATGTTGATTCTTCAAATGATGATGGTCGAATTACGCTAAAAATAAATCCTAATCACTACCATTATAGCGAGGATTTACCACAAGAAATCGAGCTTATCCCAAGTGGGATTGATGGTCATCCTTCTTCAATTGAACTTTATAAGCAAGGAAAGATTGACCATATAACGACGATTGATAAGCTTGGCCCGGAAAAGATCATTAAGCTTTCTAAAGAAGTAGATGATGCTAGTCTTCATACCACTATGGATATTAGAACTTTTGCCATTTTCTTCACGGAAAGAGGTCTTAAAGAATTTTCTGCACAAGAGAGGCTTGCTTATGGAAAGGCGATCAAGAATGCCCTTTCATCTTATTACCTTTCCCAACCTGGATTTCAAGATCGTAAGCATTTCTTTCCGGCCTTTGGAGATGGGCAGTTAAGTAAAGAGCAACAGGATTCACTTGAGAGTCAGATCGAAGGTGTTGAGGCGAAGCAAACAGGTACAAATTTCAAATTGTCCTTACTTCGAGTCGGAAGCCTTGAAGATTACAAAGCTCCACTTGAAAGCGTTTTGCCGGAAATTGATGTTTATGAAGGAACAAAAATCCCCACTTTAGCATCTTATAAAATGGATGAAATGCCTCACGCTTTTCTAGCTGGCCCCGATGTAACTTTTAATGAAGATATTTCTTTGATCTCCTATTCGATCAATGTCGGACTTTTCGGAATGGATAAAAATGAAAGGCAAGATTGGCTAAAAAGATATATGTCAATTTTGGATAAGTCAGAACGAATTGATAGATTACAAAAACTTCATTACAAGGCGTTATCTGATGGTGTGATCTATCCTTTAGCTTCATCTCCTTATATTGCTTTACTTAGAAAACCTTGGGTGAGCCATCTCCCTCATCTTTTTGCGAATAATCCGTTATGGACAATCAAAAATTAAATAACTGGATATTAGACCACGCCCATACGCTTGATATAAAAATTGAGCGTATGGAGTGGATCAAGGAATGGTTTCCTGAATACTATGATTTTAATGTCAAAGCTTGCTTTGAGGGAAATATCATAGAAGGACGAGGAATTGACAAGGATCAAGATTCCGCCTTATTAAAAGCTTTCTCAGAGCTAATTGAAAGAATCGCTTGTAAGCACCTTGGAATTAGAAGCAATGGTGTCGCAGCTCATTTCAACAAGAATATGGCCAGAGAAAATGCGAAGAAAGAGTTAATTGAAAGGGATGCGATACTAAGCCATTTTCTTACAAGTGAGCCTTTCTTTTTGAAAGAAGTATTTCCTTGGATGAATGAGTTTGAGAAAAGGCTTTTGTCTATTGGGTTGGAAGTATCCTTTGGGGAGGCCTACTCCTCGGTAAGCGATTGTCATGTAGTTGCTTGTAAGGTTTTAGGAAGAGAAAAATTTGGAGCCTTTTGGGGGTATGGCAATGACTATGATTTATCAAAGGTCTATCACCATGCGGCTCTTGAATGTATGGTGAATGTTTCGGCTTATCTCTATGGAGCATATCGGCCTCAACGCATTGATCTTGAGAGTTTTAATAGGCTTAGTATTGTAAATGGGGTTGATCATCAAAGACTCCACTATACGCAAGATTTGTTGAAGCTTGAAGTTGGCCAACCTTCAATTGACGATAAAGAGGTCTTAAATTTAGAAGAAATCGAAGTTGTGAATATTGAGATAACAAGTATTGGAGATTTTTCTTCAGTTCCCCTTTTTGTATGTCGGGCGACTTCAAAACGACTGCAAAATATTTTTTACCGTGAACCTCATACGGATGTTATTAACCTGAATAGGCTAGAGCAGTTTTCTGGTAGAAAACTAACTTTTGATGACGTTTTGCTAACTCCGCATCCAATAGGATAATTTATGGCACAAAATGAAAGAAAAATATCAAAGCACTTCTATAGATTAGCAATCATTGTTTCAGTGGGGCTTTTCCTCCTGACGACTATTGGTGGCCTGTATTACGTTTATTCGATTAAAAGAGAGAGTGCTATCAATGTCGCTAAAGTCGTTGAAGGAATGTTGCGAGTAAACCGTTATAGAGAAGCGATCTATTCATTATCCAATGTCAAAATGGGAAGCTTTGATGCCATTGGATATTACGATCATGATAATAAACGGGTGTTTATTTTGCCTCCAACACTAGGCCCAGATTATTTTGATGAAGATAAAGGTTTTTTTAAGAAACTATCAACGACAAATATACCAGTGACAATTTATTTTGACGAAGAAGGGCATGATAAAGCAGGGACAATTATTTTTACTTATAACCATACCGCAGCGGCAAAAGCTTTATTTTTCTTTTATATTATGGGGATTGCATTTATTTTGCCTGTTTTAAATAAATTTAAGAGATTGGTTAGAAGAAGCGTTGAGCGGGACTTATTGGAAGAAAAAAATAATGGGATCAAAGAAACAGTAAGACAAGTTTGGCATGACCTTAATCAACCGATGCAGCTTTTATATGTATTGGTGGAAAGAGGAAGAGGTTTAGATATTGAAGTTCGTGAAAAAATAAAAAGTGCCTGTGACGATATGAGGTCAATATTGGATGATCTTAAAGAGAAGCGAAACAATGATGGGGAAATAAGCTCTATCTGTTTAGCAGCAGCACTTAAAGAAATATCTGAGAAGGAGTCAGTAAAACTCTCTCTTGAGAATAAACCAGTAATTTTAACTGTTGAAGAGAATGCTCTTAATGCGTTTTCAATGGTAAATGAAGGTGGGTTGAAACGAGTAATAACCAATCTTGTTGATAATGCAGCCTTATCATCAGAGAAAGGTAAAGCTATAAGAATTATTCTTTCTCAGCAGGGCAATTGGAATGTTATCAAGATTATTGATGAAGGAGCAGGAATTAAAGAAGAACACTTGGCGATGATCGGCAGAAGAGGGGTCTCATTTCGAGAACATGGAAATGGGCTAGGGTTAAGTTATGCAATAGAAAAAGCCGAAGAATGGAAGGGGAAATTTGATCTCAAATCAAGTTTCGGCTTGGGGACAACGGTAGAAATTTTATTGCCGCAAGTAGGGATTCCAGATTGGTTTTGTGGTTCGTTGAGCCTTTCAGGAATTAAGGAATTTGTTCTAACTGATGATCGACCTGTTATTCATACATTGGTAAAAGAACAGCTCAATAGAAATGGACAAAATCTTAAACAAGTATTTCATCATAGCGTAGAGGGTTTTGCTTCATGGTATGAGCAATCCAATGGAACTTTAAGCTCGCCACTTTTTGTTTTTGACTATGACTTGGGTGAAGGAAATGTTACAGGACTTGATGTTATTGGACGATTAAATTTAGCCAATAAATCAGTTCTGATGACTAACTACTATGATGATCCAAGGATTCAGCTTGAAGCGAGTCGAGCCAAGGTAAAAATTTATCCCAAAGGGCTAATTGAGTATTTAGGTGTGGCCCTTTAGTCTATTGGCTTAAACCGAGTTTTATTCCATTTAACAAATTCGGCGTAAGCCTCTCTTTCGGCTTTAGTTAAAGATAACCCTAGTTTATTCCACTCAGTTAGAGAGGGGCAAATTTGTGAAGGTCGCTTACGTGGAAGATTGATAATATCACGTTCATCAATTCCTTGGGCCAATAGAAGTCTTACTAAGGTATCGGCACTGATTCGTTCACGTTTACGAGCAGTTCTAATCGTGGATTCGCCAAGTCCGGTTGCTTTTCTGAGTTTCGCAACTTCACCTTTAGGCATATCTTCTGGGGCCAGAATATCAATTAAATGCATTAGAATGTCTCTTACTTTTTTGTCCATTGTACTCATTCCGTATTTTCTACCTTTATATTCAAGGAAACTCCTTTAATTACAGTCGGTTATGGTTTGCACATTTTTACGTAAAAATGTTACTTCCGATAAAATTATGCTTCACATATTTTTTATTTGATATAAAATTGATGTGACGGTTAATTGTTAAATCGTTGCAATAAAAGAGATCGTGGAATGACCAATAAAGAAAAAATGACACACAAGGACACTTTTGGCAGTTATATGCTCGAACGTATCTTTGAGGATATTCATGAGTATGAAGTTTATTTTGAGTTCTCGAATCAGGAGAGCGCCGATAAATTATCGCCAAATATCTTACGCTTTAGTTTTAAGCTAAACGGAAGAAGAATTGAAATATTTTATCCTGATGATGAGCGAGTGGTTGAGTTCATCATTCCAATTACAAAGTCACAAGATAATCCAAAAAGTAAAAGAAAATTGACCAAACGCTATATTGATGAATTTGCAGACTTCATTCCTAAAATTCGCCTGTCTTTAAAAAATCAAATTGCTGCCAATAACAAAGTGATCGGGCCGAATGAAAAAATTAAGCGCGATTTGAGTGAAGCGGTTAGAAAAAGAAGAGCACTCGCTGCAAGTAAGGCAAAAAAAATGATTAAGAAGAAGAGAAATGAAAAAAAACACAATGAAGACTAATCATGTAATTTACTATGTCGATGATTCAATCGAGTTGTTAAAAGCATTTAGCTTTTTTGCTGAAACGTATGGTTGTGAGGTCATAACCTACAATGATCCGTTTGAGTTCTTGGATAAAGCTAATGCAATTTCGCATGATAAACATATCTTGCTGGTTGATCTCGACTTTAAACTTCCAAACATAAATGGAATGAAGGTGATTGAGGCGATAAAAGAAGATAATTATGCAGGCTTTGCTTCTGTATATCTATTTACAGGACAAGAGCTTAATCAAGATATTTTGATAGGACTTCGTAAATTCGATTCAAGACGAGTTGCCTATCTTCAAAAGACCAACGAGAACTTTATTTATTTGCTAGAAAAAATACTTGGGCCTGGTTCAGCGGATGAAGATGTAGGAATAAAAAAATGAATTATATCTTAGAAAATCAAAGTGAAAATGACCGTCTTGAATATCAGGCCTTGCAGCGTAACTATAATCCCAAGTTTGATTTTTCTGAGGAAGAACTTGTTTTACCAGATCATTCAGTTGTACTTGATGCAGGCTGTGGTTCGGGAGTTGTTTCAAGGCTTATCGCCAAGAAGAATCTTGAAAAGGATATAAAAATTTTAGCGGTTGATAGCTGCGAAGACCAAAGACTTGAAGATGCCAAGAGAAGGGCAATAAGGGATGGTTTATCCACTATAAATTTTAAAAAAGGTGATATTCGCAAACTTGAAATAGAAGATTGTTCAGTTGATGTGGTTATTAGTCGGTTTGTGTATGAGCATAATCCTGGGGATGAGACATTTAAAGCGATTACTCGGGAGGCCTATCGAGTGCTTAAACCTAATGGAATCTACTATGTGATTGATACCGATGGAATTTTGGCCAACATAAAAAGCCATAACAAAGAATTTATGCAATTAACGGAGAAGCTACTTCACGCAGTCAGTGATATTTTTGAGCCTTATCCTTGTCGTAAGTTGCCATATTTTTTATCACAAGCAGGTTTTGAGTTTAAAACACCTAGGCATATTCCGATGATATTTTTTGAATCTAATGATCTTGAATATGAAGATGAGCTGTGGAGGATTCGCTTTGATATTATGCAAGAGAGAATAGATCGGGTTCTTCAAGACAGAGCAAAATGGTACATGGAACAATTTTTCAAAGAATTATGGGGGCGTGAAAACTTGTATTATTGCAACCGATTTGTATTTAAGGCACGAAGGCCAGGATGATGACTGAATTTAGAGTTTATGCGGCTCTTTGCATATGGATAAATGATAAAAAAAATTAAACAATTATTATGAAAAAAACGATAAGTAAGAAAAATGCTTGACGATGAAAATGAGAAAATTATGATTTTACCAGACTACCAGACTACCAGACTACCAGACTACCAGACTACCAGACTACCAGAGATAAGTATAAAAAATTCGTAAGTTTTTATTCAGCTTTATTTTTC
>Ga0100402_1000552_pt1 | contig 44147 bp, 36 predicted proteins | sample CryGeyme20150102_FD_80419 | JGI IMG/M metagenome (GOLD analysis project Ga0100402, IMG submission 80419) | Groundwater microbial communities from Crystal Geyser aquifers in Utah, USA - Crystal Geyser metaG 2015-0102 | ecosystem: Environmental > Aquatic > Deep subsurface > Groundwater | place... | reverse complement strand
TAACATAATGTAAAATACTATGGTGACTTGGAATTGTAATTTTTTTAATTAAACTAGGATCAGTTAAACTGTCAGCCGGTAAGCCAGTAACTATATCAATCTCAATAGTATTGTTTTGAATTTTACCGTCTAAAACAGCCACACCAGTTTTATAATCATCTGGTTTATTAAAATTTTCAATTTCAGTTCCCTCTAAAGATCTTTTCATAAACTCATTCCAAATTGGTGCAGCGACTACACTACCATCTGCCTTACCAGACATTTTTTTATTATCACTATTACCCACCCAAACACCAGCAACTAAAGACGGGGTATAACCAACCGTCCAAGCGTCATGAAAATCATTAGTGGTTCCGGTTTTAGCGGCTACCGGTCTATTACCAAGAGTTAAAGAATTTCTTTCTCCAAAAATATAGGCTCGAGCAGAATTATCACTCATTATTTCATTTATCATTCTGGCTGATTGTTGGCTTAAAACAGTCTTCTTTTTTTCTTTATACTCTTCGATAATTTCGCCACTAGAATTTTCGACTTTTAATATTCCCGCTATTTCTCTAACATCACCCTCGGTTGCAAAAACACTAAAAGCATTAACATGTTCAATTAACTTTACTTCCGCTCCACCTAAAACAAAAGCAAGACCAAACCTTTCTCTTTCAGAAAAAGTGCTATAACCAAAACTCTCAAGCAAACTAATAACATTATTTAATCCAGCTAAATATATAGCCTTAACGGCTGGAATATTTAAAGACCCAGCTAAAGCTTTTTTAATACTAACAGGACCAGACTCTTGTAAATTATAATTTCTTGGTTCGTATGGATTAGCTACATCGTTTGAAAAATTAGTTTTAACATCATATAAAATAGTGCTAGGGGTATAACCCTTTTCAAATAAAGCCGCATAAACCAAGGGCTTAATTGAAGACCCTGGTTGACGATTTCTAATACCAACATTTACTTGACCATCAATTGAATCATCAAAATAATTACGAGAGCCAACCATCGCTAATATTTGTCCAGTTTTAGGATCGATTGCAATTAAGGCGGCATTTGAAGCTTGATAACTTTCTTGATATTTTTCAGTTTTTTCTTTAATAACATCTTCAGCTATTTCTTGTTTTTTTAAATCAAGAGTAGTATAAATTTTTAAACCACCTTGTTCAACCATTTTTTCTCCATATTTTGCTGTTAATTCATCTTTAATATACATAACAAAGTGTGGAGCGGTAATGTTTGTTTCTTGACCACTAAAAATTATTTCTTCAGCCTGAGCTAATTCTTTTTCTTCCTCAGAGATATAACCCTGCTCTGCCATTAATTTTAAAACATAATCCTTTCTTCCTAAGAGAATGTCTTTATTTGGTCCGTAAGGAGAGTATCTAGTTGGCACTTGAACTATAGCAGCTAAAACAGCCGCCTCAGCCAAGGAGACATCTCTCACGCTCTTAGAGAAGTACTTCTGACTAGCAGCCTCGATCCCATAAGCGTTCGATCCATACGGAATCTCATTTAAGTACATTTGTAAAATTTCATCCTTGGAGAATTTTTTTTCTAAGCGATAAGAAATTATTAGTTCTTTTACTTTTCTAATAATAGTTTTTTCATTAGTTAAAACCGAGTTTTTTACAAATTGTTGGGTTAAAGTTGAGCCTCCAGCGCTACGCTTATAAATTACATTGGTAATTGCCGTTCTCGCCATCGCAAAAAAACTAAAACCCTTATGGTTATAAAAGTTTTTATCCTCTATTGCAACCACCGCTTTTTGTACATAGTCAGGAATTTCATTAATACTAATTAAAGTCCGCCTTTCTTCGCCACTAATTTCGTATAAAATATTTTCCCCGGTTCTGTCATAGATAACCGTACTTTGAGCTACTTGGCGCTCCATTAATTGGTCTGGTTTTGGTAAATCTTTAGAAACAATTAAAATAAAAATAGAAATAAATAAAGCACCGGCGCCAGCTAAAATTAAAGCCAAGAAAAACAATTTTTTTAGTAAAAGTTTTTTCCAATTATTATCTCCGCGGCCACCTTTGCCCCATTTATATTTGGGTCCAGAAAAGGAAGATAAAGAGGAGTTTTTATTTGTTTGAATCGTTGCTCTTTTTGGGGAAGACTGTTTATTTAGTCGCCAAGTTTCAAGCGAGCTGGTATTTATTTGTCTTAAAGGCTTAATTGGCATATATTAAAATTAGTTTTATCTATTTAATTATAACATATTAAAGGGCTTTTAAAAATTTGTAAATTATTATTTATAAAATCATTAAACAATTTATAAATTATAATTTGTAAACTATTTAGGAATAAATTGATATTTCTTCGCTTTGTTGATTTTTGGGGTAAAATTTAGCTAAAGCTAAATTTTACTTTAAAAAATCACAGGCGCTCTTAAACATCAATTTATTCCTAAATAGTTAGACATTTTTATAATTAAGCTTTATTTAAGATTTTTATTAAGATATAATAAAAGAGAAATAAAAATTTTATGAAAATAATAAATAGCCTTGATAATAAAACAATAAAATTGGCCGCCAGCCTTAAAGAAGCGAGGGCAAGAAAAAGGAATAGACTTTTTTTAGTTGATGGCCTAAGAGAGGTAGAGTTAGCGCTTAAATCTAATTATAAACCTAAATTTTTATTTTTTTCTCAGGAGATTGTTAAGAAGAGTACCGAGAAAAATAAAGAAATTTTAAATAATTTTATAAATAAAAATTCAGAAATTATTAATGTTTCTAAAAATGTTTTTTTAAAAATTGCTTATAAAGAAAGTCCGGATGGGTTTTTGGCGGTCTTTGAGGGAAGAGAGTTTGGTTTAAAAGAAATCGTTTTAGAGAAAGATAACTTACCAATAATTGTGCTTGAAAGTTTAGAAAAACCCGGTAATTTAGGGGCAATAATTAGAACCGCTTCGGCCGGAGGACTTAAAAATATTATTTTAAATGATTGTTTATTTGATACTTTTAATCCGAATGTAATTAAGGCGAGTGAGGGTTTAGTTTTTTTTATAAATATTATTAGGGCGACTAAAGAAGAAACTTATTTATTTTTTAAGAAAAATAAATTAAAAACTTTTATTGCGACAACTAGTGCGAAGAAAAATTATGAGCAATTTGATTTCTCAAAAAACTCAGCCATAATTTTAGGATCAGAAGCAAAGGGGCTTAGCGATTTCTGGTTAAATAGCGGGGATAGAGAATTAAAAATACCGATGAGAGCAGGGGTTGATTCTTTAAACGTTTCAGTTTCGGCTGGTATTTTAATTTATGAGGCTTTAAGAAAAAATAATTTTAAAGGTTTAAAATAGGTATTTTACTAAATTTCCTTCAAGGTCGTTTGACAGACTAACTTATTTTTATTATTATAGTAGCGATATTTGCGCCCGTAGTTCAATGGATAGAACACCAGCCTTCTAAGCTGGTTATGAGGGTTCGATTCCCCCCGGGCGTACGGTTATTGATTGTTAATAATGATTGACAATCGTGTTGTTTCACAATACAATGGCAATACATATGCCATATGTTAAATGTAAAATTTGTAGTAAAGATTTTTATGCCAAATCCAGTCAACTGATTAGGGGTTATGGTAAATTTTGCTCACAAACATGTCAGTATGAGGGATAAAAAACTGGAAAATTTATTGCTTGTGGTGTTTGCGGAAAGGAGAAGTAGAAAACACAAAAAGATATAAGAAAATCAAAAAGCGGAAAATTGTTTTGTGGTAAAATTTGTCAAACCATCTGGAGAAATAAAAAGTATATAGGAGAAAAGCATATGAACTGGAGAGGCGGGGAGTTTACATATCATAGAATAATGAAAGAAAACAAGGTTGAATCAGTGTGTAAATGTTGTGGTTTTAAGGATAGGAGAGCACTACTTATCCACCACCGAGACCACAACAGAAAAAATAATGATATGAGTAATTTGGTTTGGTTGTGTTGGAATTGTCATTTTTTGGTTCATAATTTTAATCAAAAAATATAATTTATTTATGGTGCCTATAGTTTAGTGGTAGAACTGCTGGTTGTGGTCCAGCTAGCGAGAGTTCGATTCTCTCTAGGCACCCCTTTTGAAAAGACGAGTTTAAAAGCTCGTTTTTTCTGTTATATAGGGGTAAAAATATGGTTTGCCAATACAACCAATATAAATTGATTGACAAAATAGAATAAATGTGATATAATATAGGCACAGTTCATTGAAATATTAATCACAAAAAAATAGGAATCATAAAAAAATTACCCGTATTGTTAATTGCTTTTGTTTTGTTAATAAGCGCCTGTTCTCAGACGTCAGACTGGAAAAAGGTTGTTATCTCCAAAAACGATGAAGTTATTTTTATTGATCGTGACGGCTTTTACATTAAAGGGATAGCTATTCCCATAGAAAATAATGATACTGTATTCATTTCTTCTAGTAGGTTAGTAGAGCGAACTTGTTATTTAAAAATGGCTTACCCTGATAGAAGTATTGTTGTCGAATATGTTACGATTAGTAATAAAAAAGGCAACAAGGACGATATTCGGTTTGTAAATATTGAATAAAGTTATTTTTAAAATGATTCTCTTGGCCCGCGATAACATCAAGGGTCTTTTTTTATATCAATTTAACAAATACTCCTCAAAAAAGTTTTCCAACCTTTGCGATTAGCGACCCCATAAAGGAATGCATAAAAATGACTCTAATATTAGGGTTATTTTTATTTTTAAGAACCAAGACCCCTAGTGGGAATATAAACTAGTTGGTAAGTCCACGCACATTTCGGACAAATGACAAGAGGCTTTTGATAGAGGTTCGGATATAACAGTAATTTGATTTATATAAATTAATATTTTTATCACCAAGACATGAACAAAAAATTCTGAGGTGGATTTTTGATATTATTTTAATTTTTTTAATAAAGATGTTAAAATAAATATATAAAATTTATAATTAACTATTTAATTAATGTTAACTAACAACAAAAAAACATTCTTATTTTTTGTTAGCTTGTTAATAGCTTTTTTCTTCGTTGCGCCTGGACTAGCTAATGCGACTACTTATTACGTCTCATCATCTGGTAACGACTCTAACAACGGAACCTCTATTAATACGCCTTGGCAAACTCTAACTAAAGTGAGCAATACTGATCTTCTTCCTGGAGATGAAATTCAATTTAAAAAAGGAGATATCTTCTATGGATCTCTAACCATTAAATCGTCAGGAGTAGAAGGTAATCCTATTACTTATGGATCATATGGATCAGGAAACAAACCAATGATTACAGGATTCACAGATGTCACAGACTGGACAAATAAAGGTAACAATATCTGGGAATCAACTGAAGCTGTCTCAACCATAGACACCATGAATATAGTTGTTATCAATGATGCCAACACTCCAATGGGAAGAACACCAAATCTAGGGGGATATTATTATTTTAACAGAGAGACATATAATGTAATTTCGGTTAGTGATTATTTAAGTGATAAAAGTTTAATAACTACTTCAGAAAATTATAGTATAAAGACGGGCGAGAAGGTTTATTTAAACTTATCCGGTGATTATTATGATGGGTATCACGCAATTACAAGGGTTAATGATAAACAGTTTTATATTGCAAAAGTTTTTACTGTTACTGCTACTGGAACCGCAAAAAACAGTTCAAATAATATTAAAAGTTCTTATTTAAATATTAATGATAATTGGAAGGACGCAGAGTTAGCAGTAAATCTTGAGCAATGGATGACAAGAAGATTACCTATTATAAACCAATCAGGCGATACGTTAACATTTACAAATACAAAAAACACAACTATTCTTTCTGATGATATAAAATTTATCATCCAAAATGATATTAGAACCTTAGACCAACAAAACGAATGGTATTATAACCAAAACACTAAAAAGATAAGTATTTATAGTGCAACACAACCAATCAATATTAAGGTTTCGACAGTAGCATATTTGGTAAATATTAAATCTAAAGATAATATAACTATTAAAGATATTGAATTCACGGGATCAAATGATAGAGCTATATCAGTTTCAATGTCTAATAATATCACGATAGATAACTGTGATATTAATTATGGTGGAGCCGTTGGTGTTTATGGTAGTCCTGGTAACTGGGTGGGTAGTGACAATTTGACTATATCAAATTCTACTTTTGAACAGTTAAATAATGGAGCAATTAGTATCCATAGATTATTTACTAATACAACCGTTAGTAATAATACAATTACTAATATTGGATCTATTTATGGAGCTAATACATCTGGTGAAAGTGGTTTATATGGCATAAAAGCAGAAGGTTCTGGAACAACCATTGAATATAATACACTTAAAAATCTTGGGTATAGTGGTATTGTATGGTTCGGTTCTAATGTAAATATTAGGTATAATTATGTTGAAAATTTTAACCGAATAAATAGTGATGGAGGTGGTATTTATACTTTTAATACAGCTAATTGGTTAACTCGTCAAGATTGGAGTGGAAATAAAATATATAACAATATAATTATTAACGATGCGGTAGTAAGAGAGCCAGGGCACCATCTTACAGGTGAAATGGGTATATATTTTGATTATGCTACAAATGGAGTAGAGTGTTATAACAACACCATATCGCTTCCTTTAGGTTATGGAATATATACAACTGCATTTTACAATATGGATATTCATAATAATACTGTTTATGACGGTGTTTATGGTATGTCATTTCGTAGTGACAAGATTAGTAATGTTTCATTTACACATAATATTATTATTTCAAAAAATTCAAAGCAATATCCTCTTTGGTTAGACCCTACTGAAAGCATTGTCTCAAAAATAACATCTGACTATAATATATTAGATCGAATAAGTAGTTCTAACGGCATTGTTAACCTTTTTATTAGAACACCTAGTTGGAGTAATCCAAAATACTCTCTTTCAGAATGGCAATTAAATTACGGTCAAGATGTTAATTCTAGCAACTTACCTACATCTTTAACCTCAGAAGATGGATTACAACTTGTATATAATAATACAAAACAAGCCAAATCATACAATTTAGGAAACTCTATATATAAAGATGTCGATGGTAATATTGTTACAAATCCAATCACCCTACAACCATTTACTTCAAAAATAATCATAGATAATGCGTATGAAGATAATGATTTTAAAATAGGTAACACTGAATTATACAGCTCAATCTCAACAGGCTTATCGCGAAAAGCAATGCCTGTAACCTTTAATGAAGACGGTATCATAACCAGTATTTCTGTTTACCAAAACGGAGGAACTGGTAATGTTTTAATGGGAGTATATGCTAATCAATCAGGACTACCCTCCTCTCAACTTGGAGTAACACCTTCTACGGCTGTTAATTCAACTGCTGGATGGCAAACAGTAAATTTAATCAATCCAGTAAAAGTAATTTCAGGTCAGACAGTTTGGCTAGCATGGGTATTTCAGAATGCTATAGGCACAAGATATGAGACAGGAACGCCAGGTAGAGCAATATCTGAAGAAAGTTGGTCAGGTGGAATGCCAAGTTACTTTGGGTCTTCATCAATAGCTAATACTAAATATTCATCATACTTAAATTATATTTTAGACAATAATCCAATTGTCCCCGACACCACAAAACCAACAGTCACGGCCTTCACTATTCCTAGCACCGCAAATTCATTAACAATCCCCATCTCATCATTTATCGCCAATGATAATAATTCAGTTACTAGTTACATGATAACAGAAACATCTGCCTCACCAAGTCCAGCCAGTGGTTCATGGACAAATGATAAACCAATATCATATACATTCATTTCAGAAGGAACAAAGACTCTTTATGCTTGGGCAAAAGATGCTGCTGGCAACGTTTCAAGTAGTATAAATAGACAAGTCACTATTTCTTTACCTGTTATTACCTATACCCTAACTATCAACAAATCAGGTACCGGGGAAGGCATTGTTACTGGAGCTAACACATACAACCAAGGAACAGTAGTATCAGCTACAGCGATAGCAGGAACCGGCTCAACTTTCTCTGGTTGGTCAGGAGATTGCAATACTAATGGTCAGGTAACAATGAATAGCAATAAAACTTGTACGGCAACATTTACTAAAAATACCTACACCCTTAACTATAGTGCTAATACCAACGGAACAATTGCTGGCATTGCTTCACAAACTGTTAACTACGGAAACTCAGGCTCGACTGTTACCGCCACGCCATCACTAGGTTATCACTTTACTTCTTGGAGTGACGGCTCAACTACTAATCCCAGAATAGACACTAATGTGACTTCCAATAAATCAGTCTCGGCTTCATTCGCTATTAACACCTATAGCATTACCTCTTCCTCTGGTCCAAACGGAACTATCTCTCCAAGTGGAGAAACAACTAAAAACTATAATAGTAGTCAGGCCTATAACATCACTCCAAATATTGGCTATCACGTTGCTAATGTTTTGGTAAACTCTATTTCTCAAGGCACGGTTTCTTTTTATACCTTTAACAATATTAATACTAATAACACTATCTCAGTAACCTTTGCCGCAGACTCTGACGCCACAAAACCAACAGTCACGGCTTTCACTATTCCTAGCACCGCAAATTCATTAACAATCCCCATCTCATCATTTACCGTAAGTGATAATGTTTCAGTCACAGGGTATATGATTACTGAATCAGAATCTACTCCAAGTATTATTTCTGATGCTTGGTCATCTATTTCACAAACAGAATATACTTTCCCTTCACAAGGTTCTAAAATATTATATGCTTGGGCTAAAGATGCTTCTAATAATATTTCTAGTAGTTTAAATGCAAAGGTTAATATAACTCTTCCTGCCATAGTTACTCCACCAGCTAATAGTGGTGGCGGAGGAGGCGGTGGAGGTAGTTCTTCTGGAGGAGTTATTTCATATCCACGAGCAACTAATGATGGTTCAAGAACTTCAACCTCAACCACTAGCTCAATAAATTCTAACAACACTAACAACACTAACAACACTAACAACACTAACAACACTAACAACACTAACAACACTAACAACACTAACGCTGTTAATAGTGGCAGTAATAGCCCTGCTAGTACTGACCCGAAAGCACTAGAAAAGACTAGACTTGAAGCTAAGCAATTTGTGGCTACTGAAAAACAATTAGTTACTAAGGTAAATAACACTTTAGCTGAATCTCTTTCTGGTCGTCTATTATTACAAGTAGAAAATAAAGGTGAGGCTTGGTATGTTAATCCTAAAGATAAATTGAAATACTACCTTGGCACACCAGATTTAGCTTTCTCAGTAATGAGAACCCAAGGAATAGGAATAACTAATAGTAATTTAGAAAAGATTAAAATCGCTAATTATAATCTAGCCAACAGTTTAGATAGTGATGGTGATGGATTATCTGACGCTTTTGAAGATGCTATTAGTTCTAACAAGTATAGTAAAGACGCTGACGGTGATGGTTATGATGATTATACTGAACTAGCCAATAATTTTGATCTATTAAAAGGAGGCGGAGCTAGATTAGATTATGATAATACTTTTACTAAAAACCAAGGAGGTAAGATATTCCTCCAAGTAGAAAGCAAAGGCGAAGCTTGGTATGTTAATCCCCTAACTAATATTAGGTATTATCTTGGAAGTCCAGACGATGCCTACTCTCTAATGAGAGACCTGTCTTTAGGAATAACTAATGATAATCTCAGAAAGATTGGAGTGGGAAATGTGGAATAAATTAAATAAACAGAGCAATTTAAATAATAAATATTTTAAAATGATAAACATAAAACCAAAAGCTCAGGTCGCTTATTTTAGTATGGAAATTACCTTGGAAAATTGTATTAAAAATTTTGCTGGCGGCTTAGGAATTTTAGCTGGCGATATTTTACGTTCCGCTAGTGAAAAAAAATTTCCGATGTTGGCCGTTAGTCTTTTATATAAACATGGTTATTTTAAACAACTAATAAGTAAAAAAGGAAAACAAGAAGAGCTAGTTGATAAAAGCGATTTTTCTAAATTAAAACTTCTTCCTTTTAAAATAAATATAAATATCAGTCAGGATAAAGTTGTTCTTCGGGCTTGGGAATATATTTTGAAAAGTAATGAGGGGATAGAAATTCCGGTTTATCTTTTGGATAGCGATTGGCCAGAAAACCGTGAAAAGCATCGTCGGCTTTGTGAACATCTTTACGACGGCGACTTGAGGAAAAAATTAAAACAATCAATCGTTTTAGGCCGAGGAGGAGTTAAATTATTAGAAAAATTAGGCGAAAGTAATATTTCTAAAATCCATTTAAATGAAGGACACGGGGCTTTAGCGGCGATAGAATTATTTTTAACTTCCAAAAAAAGAAGTGAGAAGGATAAAATAAAAGAGGTTAGAAAGAAATTAGTTTTTACAACTCATACTCCCGTTGTTGCCGGACATGATATTTATTTTGGTGAGTTTTTATTAAAATATCAGCCTGATTTTCCCCTTAAAATAAAGGGTTTAGTTGAAAATGACAAAATTAATTTTACTAATTTAGCGATGTTTTTTAGTTCCTACATTAATGGCGTTTCTTTAAAACATCGGGAAGTTTCTAGGGCGATGTTTCCCGCTTATAAAATAGACTCAATTACTAATGGTGTTAATTCTTCTTTATGGATCGCGCCGGAATTTAAAAATATTTTTAATAAATTTATTCCAAGTTGGGAAGAAGACAATAGTCTTTTAAAAGAAGCAGAAAAAATTCCTTTAGCAGAAATTAAAAAGGCCCACCAAGAAGCTAAGTTAAGGCTAATAAAATTAGTTGAGGAAAAAACAAAATTAAAATTTAAGGAAGATATTTTTACTATAACTTTTGCTCGTCGCTTCGCGCCCTATAAAAGGCCGAGCCTTTTACTTGATGATTTAGAGGTGCTTAAGAAACTTAATAAGCGAATCGGGAAAATTCAGATTATTTATAGCGGTAAAGCTCATCCTAATGATGTTGTTGGCCAAACTTTAATTTCCGAAGTTAATAAGAGAATTAAAAAACTTGCTAGAGAAATTAAAATTGCTTTCTTGGAAAATTATGATATTGAAATTGCTAAAGTTTTAGTCGCTGGTTCCGATCTTTGGCTTAATAATCCAGTCGCACCGAACGAAGCTTCGGGAACTAGCGGGATGAAAGCAGCTCACAACGGCGTTCCGCAATTAAGTACCTTAGACGGCTGGTGGCCAGAGGCGAGTCCGGAAAAAACTGGTTGGATAATTAAAGATGATGGCATAAAAAATAATTTATTAGAAGTTCTATCAGAAAAAATTATACCTTTGTATTATAAAAGAGAAGGAGAGTATTTTAAAATTTGTCGCCGAGCAATAAGTCTAAACGCGGCTAAATTTAATTCCCAAAGAGTTTTAGGGGAATATATTAAGAAGGCTTATCGCGATTAATAAATCAAGGCTAAAATTTCGTCTCTTTTTTCCTTCATCACATCTTCATTTATTGCTTCTAAATTAAGACGAATTTTTGCTTCAGTATTAGAACCACGAACATTGAACCAAAAATTTTCGTAAGTAATTGAAACCCCATCAAGTAAATTAATTTTACCGTCTTGATATTTTTCCTGAATACGTTTAAAAACCGCTTCTTTATCAGAAACACTTTTATTTATTTCTCCGGAATGAAAGTATTTTTTATAAGGTTTAATAATTTCTGAAACCGTTGAGCCTGACTCTGACAAAAGTAGTAATAATTTAATAATAATAATCTCCGGATATTCAAAGCAGCCAGCGCGACCATTGAAATAAAAATGACCAGAAGATTCGCCCGCAAAATAAATATCTTCCTTAATCATTTGCTCCTTAATTAAAGAATGGCCAACCCGAGTTATAACCGGAATTCCGCCATTTTCTTTAATTAAATCAGCTGTAATTTTTCCAGGACGCACATCATAACCAATTTTCGCTCCCGGCTTATCTTCTAAAAATAATTTTGCCATTAGTCCGCGAATGATTGCCGGATCAATTGTTTCGCCCTTATCATCAACGAAAAAAATTCTATCACCGTCGCCATCGGTTGTTATTCCTAAATCAGCGCCAATAATTTTAACCTCCTTTTTTAATTGCTCTAAGTTTTCTTCTTTTAAAGGGTCAGCTTCATGAGCTGGAAAATTACCGTTAAGCGGGAAATTTATATAATTTATATTAATATTTAATTGACGAAATAAATGTCCGAGGTAAGCTCCACCCATACCATTAGCGGTGTCAATTACAATTTTTAAAGGTTTTATTTTTTTGTCACGCAAAAAACTCAAAGCATAACTAAGAGCCTCAACTTGAGCGTTTTTATTTTCCGAAATAGAACCTTTTTCTTCAGTCGGTAAAAAATGGTTAGTTAAAACTTGTTCCTTAAGAAATTCAATTCCGCTTTCACCACTAATCGGCAAACCTTTCGCCCGAACTAATTTGAAACCATTCCACTCCTTAGGATTATGAGAGGCGGAAATCATAATCCCGCCGTCATAATTAAAATGGCCGACAGCAAAATAAAAAGTTGGGGTTGCAATTAAACCTAAATCAACCACATCCGCCCCCGCTTCAGTTAAACCCCGAATTAAGCCCTCTTTTAAAGCCGGCGAAGAAAGACGCATATCATAAGCGACGCCAATTTTTAATTTAGGAATATTCTTTCCGTCCTCATCATTTTTTCTTAAAGCAACATAAGCTTTACCTAAACGATAAGCAAGTTCATTATCAAAATCTTGGCCGTAAACACCTCTGATATCGTAGGCCTTAAAGATTACTGGATTCATTTCTAACATATTTTATTAAACCGCTTAAGCCGAATAAAGTAGCGACAGTCGCCACAATATTTCCCACATAAGGCAAGGTGAAAATTAACCAGGAAATAATTATTCCTAGTATTAAGAATAAAAAAGTATTTTTTTCTTTTCCTAATTTTTTTTGAGTGAACTTAGTAAGGAAAATTACGGCCATAATTTTAGCTAGATAAATTATGCCGAAAAAGAAGGAGGCCAAAAGCAGAGCTAAAGGAATGCCAATAATTGTAATAAGTAAAATTATAATTATTATTGGCAGAACGACAAGAAATATTAAAACCGGAAGTAAGTCTTTAAGCGAGAAATTTGATAAAGACTTCATCGTCTTTTGGCTAATATTTTTTAAGCCGTAAAAGAAAAATGAAGCAACGATCAGAGCGGCTAAAATTGCAAAGATAATATTTCCTGCTTTTTTTGAGGGACTATCTTTTTGTCCTTCATATTGTTTGAAATTAACGCCCTGCTTGAAATTTTCTTGATTTGCAATTAAAGTTTCTTGGAGACCAAAATAGTTAAGAGTGCCACCAATAGTTGTTTCTGGTAAAATAGTTAAGCCTTGTAGTTTTCCTTCGAGTTTAATATTAGCGTCTTTACTTATTTGAGAATCAACGATAACATTTTCTCCTATAACATCAAGACCGCCATTTATTATTCCCTTAACAAAAACAGTTTGTCCTGCTCCTAAAAAATCCCAACCGATAAAAGATTCGTGATTTAAATAAATTTCTTCAGCTATAGCATTAATATTTTTATTAACAAAACCGTTTAAAGTAAAACGAGAGCTAGCACTACGAATATTTCCTTCTACTCTTCCATTAACTTCAATATCTTGAGCAGCGACAATTAAATCACCAGCAATTTCACCATTAACCCTTATATTTTTAGCTGCCCCAATTAAATCACCGCCAATTTTTCCGTCAATAATTAAATCAGAAGCAGCGACATAGAAATTACCGTTAACGACCTCATTTTCTTGAATATGAACTAAGCCACTCTGTTTAAATTCTGCCGCTTTTGAATTTGGCGTTAAAAAAACAAAAAAGCCAAGAATTAGAGCAAAAATCAATAAACTTCTTTTTTTCATAAATTACTGATAAAATAGATTAGAACTAAAACAAACTTAATAATTAAGCCTGTATTCATTATAAAACAAAATGACAGACGAAGCAAACAAAGAATTAGTTAAAGATTACGGAAAAAAAATAAAAAGTCGCGGCGATTTAGACGCGGTTAAGCGTTTGTTTTGTAAAAAATATAAGACGAATTCAATTTTAAACTCCGATATTTGGCGCGCTTATCAAGATTTATTGGTAAATGGTCTAATAAAAGCTAATCCGGTTTTAGAACAAATCTTAAAAAAGCGCTCAATTAGAACGATGTCAGGCATCGCTCCAGTTGCGGTTTTAACTAAGCCCTATCCTTGTCCAGGAACCTGTGCCTATTGTCCCCGCGAAAGCGAGGATGTTCCGGTTAGTTATTTATCTAATGAGCCGGCGGTTATGCGGGCGATTCGTTGTGCTTATGATCCCTATGTTCAAGTTGCCCTAAGACTTAAGGCCTTAGAAAGTAATGGTCATAGTCCAAAAAAAATTGAAATCATTGTTATTGGCGGAACTTGGAGTTATTTATTGGAGAAATATAAGTATTGGTATATTTTAAACTGCTTTAAAGCGGCCAACGATTTTGATTTGGTTAGGAAAAAAATTAAAACAAACTATAACGAGAGCTTTGGAAAAAGCGAGGGGCTTGAGAAGGAGGTCCATCTTTTCAAAAATGAATTAAAAGCGGTTTATAAAGAAAATTTAAGTCTTGATAATTTAAAAAAGAAATTAATTTTTGAGCAAAAGAAAAATGAGAAAGCGGAATATAAAATTATTGGTTTAACTTTAGAAACAAGACCCGACTATATAAATAAAAAAGAATTGGAGGAGATGAGAATTTTAGGTTGTACTAGAGTTGAGATTGGGGTTCAGGCGGCTGATGATGAGATTTTGAAATTGAATAAGCGGGGTCACGGGGTGAAAGAAATTGTTGAGGCGACAAAAAAACTAAAAGAATATGGTTTTAAAATAACTTATCATCTAATGCCCGCTCTACCGGGGGCAACCCCGAAAAAGGATTTAGAAATATTTAAAAAACTTTTTACCGACGAAAGATTTCAACCCGATCAAATTAAATTTTATCCAACAGTTGTTACTAAGGGCAGCTTATTATATAAATGGTTTTTGGCGGGTAAATATAAGCCTTATAGCGACAAGGTTTTACAGGATTTAATTGTTAAGTGTAAAGAAGTCGTGCCGAAATATGTTCGTATTATTCGTTTAATTCGTGACATTCCCGGCGAATCAATTATTGCCGGTAATAAAATTACTAATTTAAGACAGGTTTTAAAAGACAGGGGGGTAAAATGTAATTGTATTCGTTGTCGAGAGGTAAAGGACGGAAAAATTTCAAAGTATCAGTTAAATATAGAAACTTATCCCGCTTCTTTGGGCAGAGAATATTTTATTTCCATTGATAGTTTGGACGGAAAAACTTTATATGGTTTTTGTCGTTTAAGAGTAGATAAAAATAGTCCGATTGCCGAAGCGATTATTCGCGAACTTCATGTTTACGGCGAATTAGTTCCGACCGGAGATTTAGCAACAAAAAAAATTCAGCATCTTGGTCTCGGTAAGGAATTAATGAAAAAAGCTGAAAATCTCGCTCGTGAAAATAAGGCAAAAAAAATCGCTGTTATTTCCGGAGTTGGGGTTAGAGGCTATTATCGCAAGCTTGGCTATAAGCTAAAAAATAGTTATTTACTTAAGAAAATTGGATAATCCTCATTTTGACAAATCCCTATTTTAAGACTAAGATTATTAAGTAGATATTAAAATAATTCTAATTTAGGGGCTCGCTAATTTTCAAAAATATGCTTTATAATCACTTGGAAAAACAAGATTCTGAGCTTTTTGCCTCAATCTTAAAAGAAGAGAAGCGCCAAGAAAATGAGCTTGAATTAATCGCCTCGGAAAACTATGCTTCGCCGGCGGTGATGGAAGCGATGGCGACGGTTTTAGCTAATAAATATAGCGAAGGCTATCCTGGTAAGAGATATTACGGCGGTAATTATGTTATTGATGAGATTGAAACTTTAGCGATAGAAAGAGCAAAAAAACTTTTTGAGGCCGAACATGTTAATGTTCAACCGCTTTCCGGCTCTCCAGCTAACGCCGCCGTTTATATGGCTTTTTTAAATCCTGGTGATAAGGTTTTAGGCTTAAAACTTGATCACGGTGGACATCTTTCCCACGGCCATAGCGTAAATTTTTCTGGTCGTCTTTATAATTTTGTTCAATATGGAGTTGATGAGAAAACTGGTTTAATTGATATGGAGGAGGTAAGAAGAATTGCTTTAGCTGAGAAACCAAAAATGATTGTCGCCGGCTTTAGCGCCTATTCACGAGAAATTGACTGGCAGGGTTTTAAAGATATTGCTGATGAAATAGGCGCCTATACTTTTGCTGACATTGCTCATATCGCTGGCTTAATTGCGGGCAAGCAGTTAAAAAATCCAGTACCGATTTTTGATGTTGTTTCAACAACAACGCATAAAACTTTAAGAGGTCCAAGAGGGGCAATAATAATGTGTAAGGAAAAATTCGCTAAACAAGTAAATAGCGCTGTCTTTCCTGGAATGCAAGGCGGACCACATAACAATATGACAGCGGCCAAGGCTGTTGCTTTTGGTGAAGCTTTAAAGCCAGAGTTTGAGGAATATTCAAAACAAACAATTTTAAACGCTCAGGCGATGGCCCAAGAATTTTTGAATCGTGGTTATAAAGTTGTTTCTGGGGGAACTGATAACCATCTTTTTGTTTTAGATTTAAGTCCGAAAGGAATGGTTGGTAAAGAGGCGGAAAAGGTTTTGGAAAAAATTGGCATCTCCGTTTCTCGTTCAACAATTCCTAATGATCCTAATCCGCCGATGAATCCATCAGGCATTAGAGTCGGAACCCCAGCGATGACAACTAGAGGGATGAAAGAGGAAGAGGCGAAATTAGTTGCTACTTATATGGACGAAGCTTTTGTTAATAGAGAAGACGAAATTAAATTAGAAGAACTAAAAGGAAAAATTAAAGAACTTTGTTCAAGATTTAAAATTCCTAGTTAGAATAAAGTTTTATGGTTAAATTAATTGATGGAAAAAAAATTGCCGAGAAGGTAAAAGATAAAATTGCCCTTGAAATTTTTGAATTTAAAAACGATAGACCAAATTTAGCGATTATTTTAGTTGGCGAAAGAGAGGATTCTAAGCTCTATGTTTCTTTAAAGGAAAAAGAGAGTGTTAAGGTTGGAATTGACACCCACACCTATCGTCTTTTAGAAAATGTTTCTGAAACAGAACTACTTGAGGTTATAGATTTTTTAAATCATGATCCGCAAGTTGATGGAATTTTAATTCAACTGCCGCTACCGAAAAATTTAGATACCAATAAAATAATTAAAGCCCTTGATCCAGAAAAAGATGTTGATGGTTTTCATCCTAAGCACCCCAACTATATTCTTTCCCCGGTTTTAGCGGCGGTCAAAGCGTCTTTAGAAAAAACTCAGATTAATTTTAAGGAAAGTTCAGCTTGTTTATTGTATAATGCTGATATCTTTGGGGCAGGCCTTAAAGAGACTTTAGAAAAACTAGGGATTTCCAATTTTTTGAGTCGAGAAAAAATGACTGAGGCGGATATTATTGTTAGCGCGATAGCTAAGCCAGAAAATATTAAAGCGGAAAATATTAAAGAAGGGGCGATTATTATAGATATTAGCACGGTTAAAGTTGAAGGGAAGGTTAAGGGCGATGCTGATTTTGAAAGTTTAAAAAATAAAGCTAGTTTTATTACTCCGGTTCCTGGTGGAATTGGCCCGATGACAATTGCTTTTTTATTGAAAAATGTTTTAGAAATTTTTAAGCGAAAAAATAATTTTAAATAAGCGGATGTTTAAAAAGAAACAACAGCTCTTAGAACTTCTAAAGATCCATTTCGGTTATGGGTCTTTTTTGCCTGGTCAGGAATTAGCGATTGATAATATTTTAGCGGGACGGAATACGGTTGTTGTTTTGCCGACTGGTGGCGGCAAGTCAATGATTTATCAATTACCAGCTTTAATTCTTGAGGGGACGACGATTGTTATTTCGCCGCTGATTGCTTTGATGAAGGATCAAGTTGATTCTTTAGAACGAGTTGGAATTCCGGCGACTTTTATTAATTCTTCAATTTCGCCCGAGGAAGCTTCAAGGCGAATGGCAAAAGTTAGTCGGGGTGAATTTAAATTAATTTATATTGCGCCGGAAAGATTTTATAATATTCAGTTTTTAGGTGAGCTTAAAAAAATTAAAGTTTCTTTATTTGCGATTGATGAGGCTCATTGTATTAGCCAGTGGGGTCATGATTTTCGGCCGAGTTTTTTGCGCCTCAAGGAAGCGGTAAAAATTGTTGGTAACCCACCAGTCGTTGCTTTAACGGCAACAGCGACCCCGGAAGTTCGTGATGATATTGCGCGTCAACTTGAATTTAAAGATCACGAAACAATTGTCACCGGTTTTTCTCGACCGAATTTACAATTTGCCGTTATCCCAACACCTAATAGTCAAAAAATAGAAAGTATTGTTAATTTTTTAGTTACAAACCCCGACCTTGGTTCTGGTGTTATTTATGTGGGAACAAGAAACAAGGCGGATGAAATTTTAGAACGCTTGGTTGAAAATGATATTAAAGCCGTTTCTTATCATGCCGGGATGGATGCGAGTAGTCGCAGTTGGGTTCAAGACCAATTTTTAAAAGACGAGGCGCGAGTTGTTGTCGCAACCAATGCTTTTGGGATGGGAATAAATAAAAAAGATATTCGTTTTGTTATTCACCACGACTTACCCGGAACAATTGAGGCTTATTATCAAGAAGCGGGGCGGGCTGGACGAGACGGAAAACCGAGCTTTTGTTTATTGTTTTATAATCAACAAGATAGATATTTACGAGAATTTTTTATCAAAGGCGACAACCCTGATCCAAAAATAATTTTAGAGGTTTACGAATTTTTAGTTAGTCGTGCCGATAGTTTTATAAATCCAAAAGACTCAATTCTAATAACTTATGCCGAAATTGGTCAAAACTTAAGTGAGCAAACACCGGAAATGGCGATTGGTACGGCGCTTAAGATTTTAGAACGAAGTGGCTATATTAGTCGGCCGAATGAAAAAACTTCAAACTCATTTTTAAAAACAAAAAGACCTTGGAGCGAAGTAATTAACTCAATTTCTAAAAGAGCCAAGATGCAATTAGAGGTCGTTTTAGGCTTAGCAGAAAAATATCTTGATAAATTAACCGAAGGTTGGGAATTTAATCCGGAAGAAGTTGCGGTTGTTTTGGGTTTAAAAAAAGATTCTATTTTAAGAACAATTAAAAAACTAGCCGAAAGCGATTTAGTTGAATATCAACCGCCTTTTCGGGGGACAGAAATTAAATTATTAAAAATTTTAGCGTCTGAAGATTTAGAAATTGATTTTAAGGCTTTAAAAGAAAAGGCCTCAAGGTCTTATGAGAAATTAGATGAGATGGAGGGCTATGCTTATACCCTTGATTGTCGCCAAAACTATATTTTAAAATATTTTGGCGACCACAATAGTCCTGATTGCGGAAAATGTGATTCCTGTTTGAAACTTGCTCGTCAAAAAAAGAAAAACGGCGAAGATTATCGCTATAAAGAATATTTGGATTAAACTATCGGCCAAATAGTTTTAGCTAGAAATATATGAATTTCCGTCTTAGCTCTTCTGAGATATGTACAGATTTTTTATTAAGACTAATTAAAGCAATATGGACACAAATGAGTTCGAAAAGGAAACCATTAGAGATGATTTAGAAATTTCAGAAAAAGAATATGGAAAAATTTTTTCTTTTGTGGATTTTGCGAATGTAAATAAATGGTTTCAGAACGACAATCAAGATTGGAATAGTCAATTACTTAAAATGGATGAAGTTTTAGTAATAGACCTTAATAAATTGAAAAATTTTTCAGATATTTTTAGTGAGAAAACTAGAGTATATTATGGCGAAGACCCTAAAAACAAGAAATCGCTGAGCTTTACATATGTTATAAGAAAAATATTTGGAAAAAGAAGTATTATAACCAAGGATGTACAAAAAATTAAGCATTATATAGATTCTTATGAAGATTTGTCGTCTAAAGTACTAATAACTGATAAAGATAATCAAAAATATATTGAGATTAGAAAATGTAATTTTGATGTAGAGATTTCTGTTGATGCTATTAAGATGATAAACCATTATGACACTTTTTGTATTTTTTCAGGAGATGCGGATTTTGTGTATTTAAATAATTTTTTAAAAAAAAGAGGTAAAAAGATTATTATTGTAAAAGGGGGATACATTACTACTAAGTTAAGAAAGACAGCGGACTTAATTATAAATGCTCAAAGAATAAAGAAGTATATAGCTAAAATAGAAAAAACAAAGACCTGACATAGTCAGGCCTTTGCGATGAGTTTTCCCGAATTAACCTCGGGCAGGTGTAAATACAGTATAGCAACCTTTGTGGTGAAAGTCAACTAAATTTGAAAATCAACTTTAAGCTATGAGAAAAAAAACGAGAGAAAAATTATTAAATATTGTTAAACAAAACTATTCCGAGATTGCGACGGATTTTGATATTAGTCGGAAAAAATATTTATGGCCAGAGATGGAAAAATTTTCTGAGCTTGTTTTTGAGGGGGCGAAAATTTTAGATGCTGGTTGTGGTAACGGGCGATTGCTTGAAGCTTTTAATGGAAAGAAAGTAGATTATAATGGTTTTGATTTAAGTCCAGAGCTAATTTCTTTTGCCAAAGAAAATTATTCCGAGCAAGAATTTTTTGTTGATGATTTACTAAAACTTGAGAATTTACCAGAGAGAAAATATGATTTTATTTTTTTAATTGCTGTCATTTTACATATTCCCGATCGTAATTTGCGCGCTCAAGTTTTAAGAAGTTTAGCCGATAAATTAGAAGTCGGTGGGCGGATAATTTTAAGTGTTTGGGATTTTTATGGTCAAAAAAGATTTGACGAATTGGTTAGAAAATCTGAAACTAAAAGAATTTTTTCTTTTGATGGGCGAGAGTGCGGTGATTTATTATTTTTATGGACTAGCGGTGATGGCAAGTCAAAAAGCCAGCGCTACTATCACGCTTTTAAAGATAAAGAATTAAAAAGTTTAGCGAAGAGCGCTGGTTTAGAGATGGAGGAGTTTTATAAAAGTGGAAAAAATATTTGGTTGGTTTTGAGGAAATAGACTTTAACTGATATTTTAAATAAACTCTAAACTCGCATTTAAACTCGCTCTATAGACATAGCTAAAAATTTTTGCTATAATTAAAAAACTTAATTATTAATTATAAAAAAAATATGTCACAAGCGATAGATGTAACGAAGGCTAATTTTGAGGCCGAAGTTTTAAAAAGCGAGCTCCCGACTTTAGTTGATTTCTGGGCCCCTTGGTGTATGCCTTGTCGAATGATGGCGCCAATTCTTGATGAATTAGCGGTTGAGATGGCGGGAAAGGTTAAAATTGTTAAAGTTGATACTGAGAACGCTGAAAATCAGGACTTAGCAATTCAATATCAAATCCAAAGCATTCCTAATTTAAAATTATTTAAGGACGGAAAAGTTATTGGTGAATTTATTGGTTTAAAAAACAAGGAAGCTTTGAAGGGGGAGATTGAGGCGATTTTGATGTAAGAGAAAAAAAAGGGGGGGTAAAGTTTCAGTTCAAACAATTAAATACTTAAAAGAGAGCTGCCTGATGAGGGTAGCTCTCTTTTTTTTCCTTTTTATTTTCTCAAATTTTCTCACTAGTTGCACTCAGCGCTAGCAGCAGAATCGGTTGTTCCCGTTCCGAATCCAGGCGCCGGGGAAGCGCTAGAAAGAGCGGCGAAGCAAGCGTCTGGCTGAGTATTGAAGGCGCTACAAATAGTATAAAGTAAAGAAGCGGAATCACGATTAGAGCTAATTGTTTGTCCGTTGATAACTAAAGTTGGAGAACCGCCAACACCATATTTTACATTATCATCTTTATAGATATTGAAGCCTGGGTAGTTTCCTTGGTAGCCAACTTTATTTTCAAAGTCAGAAATAATGTTATAGTCTTTATCTGTTTTCGCAAAACAATTTTCCATTTTTTTAGTATCAACTTTAGCTGAAGCTAAACAAGAGCTAGAATCACCGGCAACTAAGAAACAATTTAAATAATCAAAATAAACATTTTCTTGTTCGGTCATGATACAGTATTGATTTATTTGTTCAATAAGTTCAACTTCACCGTGCATAGCATAACTATTAAACTTTATTTGAAAATCAACTGTATCTCCCAGAGCTTTAACAACTGGTAAAATTCCTTTTTCCATTTGGGTGCCGTAAGGACAGTGACTCATAACAAATAATTCAACTACCGGCTTGTCATTTTTATTTGTAACTTCGGCAACGGGAGCACTAGCTTCGTTGGCAACAGGAGTCTCCTCTGCATTTATCTCTTCAATATTAAGCGCTTGAGGGAAAAATAATTTTCCATCCTTACTTAAATAAGAGTCAACGACACTGCTGGTAATATCAACTTCTATTTTATATAAACCATATTCTTCGGTCACGCTAACAATTGAAGCCTTTGAACCCGGTTCCATTAAATAGGAATTAATAAATTCTTCTGCAATTGTTGATGCTTTTTCTTTACTGACACTCTTTTTCATTGAAGGTGAAAAAGAAATAAAACCGATAATAATTAAAGCTACCACCAAAACAATTGGAGTTATTTTAGATGAAGCCTTATTTTTATCAAAAAACTTTCTAATAGTTTGTTTCATATTATTATGAATTAATTATTTTTAATTATTTAAATTTTTGTAAAAATTTTTAAAACTTATTAAGCTTTAATAGGGTTATTATAGAATATTTATTAAAGCCTGTCAAAGCTAGTTGGTTAATTTTTTGGTAATTTATTTTCCAAGTCTTTTGGCATCTCTAAATTAAAATCTAAAAGCTTACCTTCTAAATTTTTAAAGCTTAATTTTTTAGCAAACAAGAAAACTCGTCCAAGATTTAATTTTTCATTTTTTACTTTTGTTTTTTTAGTAAAATACAAATGGTCACCAGCCAAGGGATGTCCGTAGGCGTAAAAATGAACCCTAATTTGGTGGGTGCGGCCAGTTTCAATTTTAATATCAACTAAACTATAATTTACAAATCTTTTTAAAACTGAAAACTTTGTAATTGATGCTTTTGACTTAAAGAAACCATCAAGATTTCCTTGATCGCGATTTTTAGGTGAATGTCTAGTTAAAAGATTTTCAGTGTTTTTTGGTTGGGCGGCCATTTTATAACCATCCTTTGATCGTTTGATTGAAAAATCAATTATATCTTCATCTTTAGAAACTTGACCATGAACCAGGGCAATATATTTTTTAATAACTTTTCTGTCTTGAAATTGCTTTTTTAAACTCTCGTAACTTTTTTGGTTTTTAGCAACCACCATTAAACCACTAACGTCCATATCAAGACGATGCATAATTCCTGGACGATCTTCATCTTCGCCAACAGTTTTTATGGCTGGATAATAATCTAATAGCCAATCTTTTAAAGTTGCGCCAACAATATTGCCTCCTGGATGAACTGCTAGACCAGCCGGTTTATCAATTACCAAATAATTTTCATCTTCAAAAATAATAATTGGATCTTTAACGATGCTTAAGTCTTTGTCTTCAATTTGTTTATCTTTATCTTTTGTCATATTTTAAATTCCGGTACTAGAGCCAAAGCTTTGGCCACCCCCGTCTTTTTGTTTTTTAATAATCATTAATAAATCGTCCTTTTTAACGCCTTTAAGTATTAGCAGGAAAACCAAATAAATACCAGCGGCGACAATAATTGTTAAAGCAAATTTTAAAATAGCAATTACAGAAAGCTCGCCAATATTTATTTGCCAAAAGGTTCGAGAAAAGTATAAAAAGAGACCCATAATTAAAGAGGCTAAAAGGGCGCGCTTCATTTTTTTTAAAGAAAACTTAAAATTACTATACTTAAGAACGCAATAAGCCGAGAAGGCACTAATTGTAATCTCGCTATAAATAGTAACGGCAGCCGCTCCGAAATAGGAAAACTTTGGAATTAAAATTAAATAAGCAAGGAGAGAGCTGATACTGGTAAAAATATAAAATGGAATCATCTTTTTTTGTTTATCAATTGCGATAACGGCGTGAGCAAAAATTGTTCCTGGAAAAATTGCTAGTAATGAAAATATTAAAATCTTTAAAATTACTGAGGAAGCAGAAAATTCAGAGCCCGCCGCTAAGAGCATAGTTTCTTTGGCAACAAACTGACTACCAATAATAATAGGTAGAGCAATTATGACCATTAAATCAAGGGATCTTTGTAAAACATTTTGAAAATTTTCTGATTTTTTTTCTAGCCAGGCCGCGCTAAGAATTGGTAAAATTAAGCCGGCGAACATAAACGGTAAAGAGGTTAGAACATCAATTATTTTATAAGGCGCCCCATAAAAACCAACCTCCTCGGCGCTTTTGAAAAAAGATAAAAGTAAAGTATCAGCTCTTAAATAAATCAAATTTAAAATAACTGTAAAAGCTAGTGGCCAAAATTTAATAATTACTTCTTTCCATAAAGAAAAATCCCACTCAAGTTTAATAACAGCAAATTTCAAAGAGAATAAATAATGGAGAATAAAGCTAACGAAGGCGCCAAAACTTGTTGCTAATAAAATTCCAGTTAAACCGAGATTAAACTTTTCTCCCAAAAGAATTCCAGCCAGTAAAATTAATTTACCAACAGTTTCGGCAATTGCATTTTTCTCCATGCATAAGCGCTTTTGAAAGAGACCAACAATAATTTGATTTAAAGCGGGGAAAACAAAAGCCGCCATCGCAATAATTAAGCCGGTTTTAGTCGCCGTTGAATAAGGTAAGAAGACTGCAATTAAAGGGGCAGCCCCTAGAAAAATTAAAACTGATAATAATCTAAAAGCAAATAAATTATTTAAAACTTTCCCCTCATCTCTTCTTTTGTCGCTAATTAACTGGACCGTTACTAAAGTTAAACCAAAATCGGCGAAGACGGCAAAAAAGCCCAAAAAAGTTAAGACGGTTGTATATTCACCAAAACCTTGAGGACCGAGATAGCGGGTAATTAAAGCTAAAGAAAAAAGACCGAGAATTGTTGAGGCAATTTTTCCGGCAATTTGGGTTAGGGTGTTATAAGCAATTTTTTTGACAAGACTCATTTTCTTGTAATTTGAACTAATATTTTGTATAATAGCAGTATTAATAATTATATCATAATATATGAAAATTTCTAAAAAGAAAATTTTTTCTTTTGCCCTGCTCCTTTCCTTCTCGGCTTTATTTTTCATTTTCGGCGGAGGGGTTTCTGAAACACAAGCGCAAAGCCGGATGAATGCAACTGATCTCTATAGAAGCCAAACAGGGATGTCTGAGGTTGGCGCGGTTTATGGCGACAAAAAACCAGAAGATATTAGAATTGTGGCGACAAAAATTATTCAATGGGCCCTTGGTTTTCTCGCTTTAATCTTTTTAGTTTTAATTATTTTTGCTGGTTTTAAGTGGATGACTTCTGGCGGAAATGAAGAAGAGGTAAAGAAAGCTCAAGCTTTGATGAAAAATGCGGTTATCGGTTTAATTATTATTTTGGCGGCTTGGTCTATAACCTATTACCTAATATATATGTTCAGAAAAACGATTATTGATCAAGCGGTTGATTTGAACTTCGTTCCTTAGGTTAGGGGTTAACGATTTTGACAAATTCTAAAAAATAGTATATCTTATATAAAGAAGCTAGTTGTAATTACAATTAGCTTTATTTTTAAGAATAATAAAAAATATATGTCAGAAATCAGTTCAGCTATCAAGGCGCTGTGTGAAGAAAAAAACCTTGATTATAAGGCTGTTATTGAAGCAGTTGAATTAGCTCTTGCGGCCGCTTATCGTAAAGATTACGGCGAAAGAAATCAAAATATTAAAGTCAAATTTGATCCGGAAAGCGGGAAATCAAAAGTTTTTGACGTAAAAACCGTCGTTGAAAATTTACCAGCTGAAGAAGAGGCGGAGATGTTAAAAAATCTTTATAATCCTGAGCCGACACCAAGAGAAAATTTTCAAGAACGCTATAATCAAAGAGTTGATGAGGAAAATAACGAAGAGAGTGAAGAAGAAAAAGAAAAATTTAACCCAAAAACAAATATTCAATTAAAAGAAGCGATGATTTTGAAAATGGGGGCTAAAGTTGGCGATGAGCTTAAGTTAGATTTAGCTATTCCTGAGAGTTATGGTCGGATGGCGGCGCAAACTGCTAAGCAAGTTATTATCCAAAAGATTAGAGAGATGGAAAGGGATATGATTTTAGCTGAATTTAAGGATAAGGAACATGAAGTTGTTTCTGGGGTTGTTCAAAGACGAGAAGGTCGTTTTGTTTTTGTTGATTTAGGTAAAGCAATTGGTTTAATGCCAATGGAAGAACAAGTTAGAACTGAAAGATATGAAGCTGGTGATCGGGTTAAAGTCTATATTAAAGAAGTTAGAGAGGGTCACAAGGGCCCAGAAATTATTTTGTCTCGTCGTAGCGAAGAAATTTTGAAGAAAGTTTTCTATTTAGAAATTCCTGAAATTGCTAATGGTTTAGTTGAAATTAAGGCCGTTGCTCGCGAGGCTGGTTCTCGTTCTAAAGTTGCGATTTGGACTGATGAAGAGAATGTTGATCCAGTCGGATCTTGCGTTGGTCAAAGAGGCTCAAGAGTTCAAACAATTATTAGTGAATTAGGTGGAGAAAAAATTGATATTATTGAATACAATGAAAATCCAGTTAAATTTATTGCTAATTCTTTAGCTCCGGCTAAAGTTTTATCGATTGAATTAAATGAAGAAGAAAATAAGGCGAGTGTTAAAGTTGCTTCCGATAAATTATCATTAGCAATTGGTAAGGCGGGTCAAAATGTTAGACTAGCTGCTCGTTTAACTGGCTGGAAAATTGATATTATTGAAGCTTTGGAAGATGGTGAAGAGGTTAAAGTTATTGGTAGTGATGAAGATGGGGTTCCAGAAATTATTAATGAAGAAATCTTAACTACTAATAACATTAAAGAAGGTGCTGAGGAGTCTATTGTTGAAAATAAAGAGGAAAACAAAAAAGAAGCTAAAGAAGAAAAATAATTTTTTAAAATAAAAATAATTGTCAAAACTATGTTAATCAATGCACTTATTATTGGGAGCGCTTTAGTTGCTATATTATATGGAGCAACTATGATTGCCTCAATTTTACGATTACCTGAGGGTAATGAAAAGATGAAAGAGATTGCCCGAGCGATTCAAGCTGGCGCTAAGGCTTTTTTAAATCGCCAATATAAAGCGGTTGGAATTGTCGCGGTCATTTTATTTTTTATTATTGCTTTTATTCCGGCTCTTGGTTGGAATACAGCTTGGGCTTTTTTAATCGGTTCCGTTTTATCGGCTTTAACCGGTTATATTGGAATGTTTGTTTCAGTTCGCGCTAACGTCAGAACGGCTGAAGCTGCTCGCGGTGGTTTGCAAAAAGCTTTGAACGTTGCTGTTCGTGGAGGTAGTGTTACGGGGATGTTAGTTGTTGGTTTAGCTCTTTTAGGAACTGCTAGTTTTTATTTTATTACTCAAGACCTCCATGCTCTTATTGGTTTTGCTTTCGGAGGATCTTTGATTTCAATTTTTGCTCGTTTAGGTGGCGGTATTTATACTAAAGCGGCTGACGTTGGCGCCGATTTAGTTGGTAAAGTTGAGGCTGATATTCCTGAAGATGACCCAAGAAACCCAGCTGTTATCGCTGATAACGTTGGTGATAATGTTGGTGATTGCGCGGGGATGGCAGCTGATTTATTTGAAACTTATGCCGTTACTTCGATTGCCGCTATGATTTTAGGTTCTTTAATGTATAGCGGAGTTGAAGGAATTGACTTAAAAAGCATTATTTTATTTCCTTTAGTTTTAGGAGCCGTCTCTATTATTGCTTCAATTGTCGGAATTTTCTTTATTCGTTTAGGAAAAAAACAAAATATCATGAAAGCTCTTTATAAGGGTTTGATTGCCGCCGGCGTTTTAGCAGCGATTGCTTTTTATCCAATTACTCAAATTTTTATTACTGATTCAATTTTAGCTTTTAATGTTTATTCCTCTGCTTTAATTGGTTTAGTGGTCACTGGCTTATTGGTTGTTATTACTGAATATTATACTTCAACCGCTTTTTCTCCAGTAAAAGATATTGCTAAAGCTTCAGAAACTGGACACGGAACAAATGTTATTGCTGGTTTAGCAGTTTCAATGAAATCAACTGCTTGGCCGATTATTGTGATTGTGGCGGCTATGCTTAGTGCTTTTTCTTTTGCTGGTTTATACGGAATTGCAATTGCTGCTATGGCTATGCTTTCTATGGCGGGTATAATTGTGACAATTGATGCTTATGGTCCGATTACTGATAATGCTGGTGGAATTGCGGAAATGGCTGAGCTTGGTGAGGATGTGAGAAATATTACTGACCCTTTAGATGCGGTTGGAAATACAACTAAAGCCGTTACTAAAGGCTATGCGATTGGTTCAGCTGCTTTAGCTGCTTTAGTTTTGTTCGCTGATTTTACTTATAAAATTACTGAATTGGGAGGTAATGCTCAATTTTTGATTAACAATCCTTATGTTCTAGCTGGTTTATTTATTGGTGGATTATTACCATATCTTTTTGGCGCCATGGCGATGAAAGCGGTTGGTCGCGCGGCTGGTTCGGTGGTTGAAGATGTTAGAGCTCAATTTAAAGAAAAACCAGGGATTATGGATTATAGTCAAAAACCAGATTATGGCCGAACAGTTGATATTGTTACTAAGGCGGCGATTAAAGAAATGATTATCCCCGCTCTTATTCCCGTTTTAGCACCGATTATTGTTGGTTTTGGTTTTAATTTATTTGGACCAGGACACGGAGTTGAGGCTTTGGGAGGATTACTCGTTGGTTCAATTGTAACTGGAATTTTTGTCGCAGTTTCTATGACATCTGGCGGTGGTGCTTGGGATAATGCTAAAAAATATATTGAATCAGGACATTTCGGCGGTAAGGGCTCAGATGCTCATAAAGCAGCAGTTACCGGCGACACCGTTGGTGATCCTTATAAAGATACCGCTGGCCCAGCGATTAATCCGATGATTAAAGTTTTAAATATTGTCGCTTTACTTATTGTTGGTTTGTTGTTGCTTTAGTTAGTATTTGTCACTGGAAAATAAATTTATTTTTCTCGAGTTCAAATCGGAAAGATATTTCTTCACCAGTCGGATTTCCTTCGTAAACCGACAATCGTTCAGAACAAGTCTTTCCTATTTGAACTAATAAAACAATTAGTCCCTGGTGCTAAATATTCAAAACAAACAAAGAAGGACGGGGTTTGGCCTCGCCTTTTTGTATTATTGACACTACTTAATATATTTGATGTAATATTTTAAATGCTTAAATACTGAGCATCACCGAATTCCGCCAGGAAGCGTGGAAAAAATAGTAATTTAAAAACAAAATTTTATATTATGGAAAAAAATAGCTAAAGCCCTATAACATTGTAAAAAAATCTTCAATTTTGATGATAATTATCTCAAATTCAGAAAAGCCATTAAGCCTCAAGGCTCTTAACGGTGAGTGTAATATTTACAACGCCAATGAAACTTTTAAATTATCAATTGACCAATCTTTTTATCAATTGTAACTTGAATAAAATTGGAGTTGCAAATCCTGAGACACTAGTCAAGGTTCATGAAATTGTCCAAGATAGCACATTCATGGATGTTTTTCTCGCTTTACTTGGTATCTGGAATCAAAAATGGTTATCACAAAATCAAATCATTGAATTTTGTGAAACATTGCCTGATTACCTAAAACAAGGTGGACACGCCACAATGTTTCTCGCTAAAAAAGATGATAATGAGCCAGTTGATGAAGATAACCACTCTGAAAATTTGGTGGTGGTTTGTGTCTGTGTTAGCAGGGGCAATAGACGAGCTGATGTTGCCCTCTTTTAACATGACCTGGGGCTATGAACAGCGTCGTCGTGTTGTATCTCCGAAACTTATATTCCAAAAATTATACTTTGATAACCAAAAAAAAATGAAAAATGAAAAATGAATTTTTTTCAAATCAACTTCCCGATTTGATTGATGAGCTTAAGTCCGCAAATACTAAAACTGGCAAAATTGATTTGATCAGAAGTTTTATTGCCTCATTGCCAGGAGCAATGTTGGTAGAGGATGAAATCTTACCTTTAGGGGTTGTTGTTAAGGGTTGTGTTATTCTTTGCTCTGAGGAAGAATATTTGAATACTCCTGAGGAACAAAGAGGTTATAAAAAAATTGACTTTGAGTTTAAAATAACTCAAACTCAGATTCCCCTTGCTAAAATAGAACGGGAAAAAATCAGATCTTTTGTTGGTCTTTGGCACGAAGCTCTTGAGAGGTTAATTAAAGAAATGACGCCGGAAGTCAGAAAAATCTGCGCAAATTAGACAAAAAAATTAAAGACGAGAATACTCGTCTTTTTTCTTTTCCAGCATTTATTTAACGGTTGATTTTTTAAATATCTTGTGTTATTCTCTTTAAAGAAGGTCATTATTTGGCTGATTTATTAAGTGGAGAGCTCCGCTTTTCTTAAAAATGTTTCTAATAAAAAAATATGCAAGTAAATAAAAAAGATTTAGAGAAATCACAAGTTGAATTAACAGTAGAATTAAGTGCGGAAGAGTTCGCTCCTTTTATTGAAAATGGTGCGAAGAAATTATCCGAGAAAATTAAGATAGAAGGTTTTCGTCCTGGTAAAGCCCCGCTTGAAGTTTTAAAAGCGAAGATCGGAGAAATGAGTATTCTAGAAGAAGCGGCTCAATTAGCAGTTAATAAAACTTTAGATGATGTTTTAGCGGAGAGAATTAATGAGATTAAAGCGGTTGGACAACCAAATGTAAATATTTCTAAGCTTGCTCCGAACAATCCTTTTGAATATAAAGTTACGCTTTCGGTTTTACCAGAAATTGAATTAGGAAAATATAAAGATTTAGGTTTGAAGACGGAAGAAGCAAAAGTTGAAGAAAAAGAATTGGATAAAATTTTAAATGATTTACGCGAGATGCGAGCTAAAGAAGTTTTGGCTGAAAAAGATAAGGCGATTGAAAAAGGCGATAAAGTTGTAGTTGATATTAAATTATTTGACGGCAAAGTTCCGCTTGAAGAAGGGGTTCATAACGACTTAGCCCTTTTAACTGGGAAAAATTATTTTGTTCCTGGTTTTGATGAAAAAATTATTGGCGCTAAAAATGAAGCAGAGTTAAAATTCCAATTACCTTACCCGGAGGATCATCACCAGAAAAACTTAGCTGGAAAAATGATTAATTTTGAAGTAAAAATTAAATCAGTTTTCAAAAGAGAATTACCAGAATTAAATGATGACTTCGCCAAAGATTTTCGCGTTAAAGATTTAGAAGCGCTTAAAAAAGATTTACAGGAAAATGTTTTACAAGAAAAAAAACGAGAGCTTGATTTGAAAAATGAATCGGAAATGATTTCAAAAATTCTTGAGGGGGCGAAAATTGGCGACTTGCCAGAAATTTTAATTGAGAGTGAATCAAGAAATATAATGTCAGAACTTGAACAAAGTGTTTTACGTCAAGGCGGAAAGTTTGAGGACTATTTAAATCACTTGAAGAAAACTAGAGACGAATTGAAATTAGAGATGATTCCTAATGCGATTAAAAGAGTTAAATCATCTTTATTAATTAGAGAAATCGCGGTCTTAGAAAAAATTGATGCCAGTGATAAAGAAATTGAAGAAAAAATTTCCGAGTTAAAAGAACAATATAAAGGAAATGAAGAAGTACAAAAAATGATTCAAGAACATCACTATAAACATTATTTAAAAAACATTTTAACCAATGAGAAAGTTTTAGCAAAATTAAAAGAATGGAATTATGCCTCTACTGGCGCAAAACAAAAAAGCTAGTTTTGATTATGAGATACTGGAGAAGTTTGAGGCCGGTCTAGTTTTGTTTGGTCACGAAGCTAAAGCTTTGCGTGCGGGTCAAGCAAGTTTAAAAGGAAGTTTTATTGGGATTAAAAGAAAAGAGGGCAAGGCCGAAGTTTATCTTTTAAATTGTCAGGTCTCTCCTTATAAAAATTCTGGGCCAATGCCCGAATATAATCAAAAGCGAGAGCGTAAATTATTGTTAAAAAAGCAGGAAATAGACTACCTGGCCGGCAAAAGTCAGGTTGAGGGCTTGACACTTATACCGCTTAGAATTTATACTAGTCATAGCTTTTTAAAACTTGAATTTGCGCTAGCTAAGGGTAAGAAAAAATACGATAAGCGTGAGTCAATTAAGAAGAAAGATATTGAAAGAGATCTGCGAACTTTAACAAAAAGAAGTTTTAAAAGAGTAGATTAAGTTTAGACGGGGATGCCAGGCATCGACAGTCGCCTCTTTTTCTAAATATGCAAAACGCGCTTAGCTGTCGCGTAAAACCGGCTAAAAAACACAAATGTCGAAAAGACAAAAGCGTTTTCTTGGAAAGTTCCAAGTTTCGCTCCTGTTATGGCCTAATAAAATAAAGCTATAACCATCTCTTGCTTGTGAGTCCTCATAGCTTGTAAGCGGTGTAATATTCTTGAGGATAGGGTTCTCTCATTCTTTCGGGGAGGGTCCAAAGCTAAAGAAAGATCGTTTCGGTTGCTTTTAGTTCAATTTTGATGGCCGGGATTAAAACAATAAATTGAAATATTTTTGTAGAAGTATTTAGGAAAAACGATTGGACATGGGTTCGACTCCCATCATCTCCACAGAGTTTTTAATGGTCCAGTGGTGGAATTGGTATACACGCAGCACTTAAAATGCTGTGCCCAAAAGGCGTGTGGGTTCGATTCCCACCTGGACCACGGTTAGAAAATGCGGGTATAGTATAGTGGTTATTACACGTGCTTGCCAAGCACGATAGACGAGTTCGATTCTCGTTACCCGCTCACAAAAAGAAATAGCCCCTAAAGGGGCTGTTTTTGTTTTTTAGGATGGTATAATATAATGTGAAATAGTATTTAATTTAAATAATATGAATAATCAGTATAAAATAATTCTCGCATCTTCCTCTCCGCGTCGAAAGGAGCTGTTCGAGAAATTAAGACTACCTTTTACGATAGAAGCCTCTGATTATGAGGAAGACATGACTCTAAAAATACCTCCCTTGAAATTAGCAAAGACCTTATCTTGCGGCAAAGCTTTAGCGGTAGCCAGAAAGCATCAAAGTGGAATTGTAATTGGCGCTGATACCTTTGTCGTTTTTGATAATCATCTATTAGGTAAACCAAAGAGCGAGGCGGAGGCAGTTAAAATGTTAACAAAATTAAGTGGCAAAAGGGTTGATATTCTGACTGGTCTAACTATTATCAATATTGCTTCTGGAAAAAAAGTGAGTATCACCGATATCACCAAAGTTTATATAAAGAAGCTAAGTAAGCAGGAGATAGATAATTATGTCATGTCCGGTGAACCAATGGATAAAGCCGGCGCCTTTGCTATCCAGGGATTGGGGGCGGTTATTATTAAAAAAATAGAAGGAGATTTCATGGGCGCGATGGGTTTGCCATTGTTTGCCTTAGCTAAAGAATTAAAGAAATTAGGGATAGATGTTTTGTAAATTTATAACCAAACCGCAAAATTAGCTCATAAAACAAAGACAGCCCCGAAAGGGGCTGTTTTTTTATCTGTAAACAAACCTTGATTTTTAAAATACAATATTATATTCTTATATGAACATTTAAATAAGAACATTAACAATTAAATTATAGGAGATTTAGACATGGATAAAATATTAATTACAGGTTTTGAAAACTTTGGAGATTATGGTGAAAATACTACGGAAGTTTTAAAAAATAACTTACGTATTATAGGGTCTCATATTGTAGAGTATATAATTTTTCCTGTTAGAATTTTTTCTAACGGTGCAGAAAATTATGGAAAAAAGATTGTTGCTAGAGCAAAAGAAATTAACGCTAAGGCTATTATTTACTTAGGAATGGCTTCCGATGTTTATGGCGTAAGAATTGAATCCCGGGCTATTAATTGGGTTGAGAATGAAAAATATTGTTTGCCCGAAGAACATAAAATGGTTTTAGATAAAAGTTTATATCCAAAACATCCATTTGACGTTGATTTAAGTAAATGGAATATAGAAAAAATTCTTTACTTTCTTTGTAAAATCAACTTAGCTCATGAGACGCATATATCAACCAATGCTAATGCATTTTGTTGTAATGCTTTAATGTTTAGAACCTTGTAAGCCATGCAAGATAATAAATATGATATTCCTTATATCTATTTACATTTACCCTGTACTTCAAATGCTATTAAAAATTTGCGAGAGTTCGACAAAAACAAATATATAACATCTACAGACAAGGTGAGTCAAATTCTTTCGATTTTTGCAATGTTATACAGGGGGTGGAAGATTTGAAATAATCAGTCACAAAGAAACTTTAATCTAATAATTTAAATTTTTTGAAGACTATCTCATATAGATAGTCTTTTTTTATTATTCCTAGGTTAAATTACAGACTTTTCTTGCTTTATTATTTGTAATATAATTAATATTATTAGCTTATAAAATATTAAGTGTGTGAAGTTTCTTCGAAATAACTTATTTGATTAACATATTTATATGAACAAATTTGAACAAGTCCCTACTGAAAATTGGGAAAAATCTTGCGCCGCTAAATCTAATGCAATTGTTAATAGTATTCATGAAATCGAAGCTAATTATATAATAGATACGGCCCGAGTAAGTGCTAAGTTGAAAAAAATAACAGATGAAATAATAGAAAAACATAATTTACCTAAATCTTCAGCTCATCAGGCATTAATTGAAGACGCCTTAATGAAAAATGCTCTAGTTAGGATTGCCCAAGATTTTGGTGGTAATTTACGTTCCGAGCCTAATTTAGAAGATAGGTATTTAGAAATTTTGTTTCATGAAATAATGATGAAAGGACCTAAAGATTATGAGGAAATAGTTGGATTAGTTAAAAGTCATGATAAAGATAATATTTTAGATAATAACAAAAAGGCAGAGCTAGTAAGTAGTTTGGCGGAAAAATTACTTTTAAATTAAAGACATATTCGTTTGAGCTAAAGGTATTGACATTTTTTCTAGTTTAGCTAAAATTGAACGACAAGAAAAAATTAGTACTTTTAAAGATATAATAAAAAGAAGTGTAGGAAAGTGGGAAAACAAGGTCAAGCGCGCTGTCACCGAATCGCAAAGTGACAAACCGTGTGAGATGGTTTAAATTGTGAATGATAGGACTGATTCAGTTTTAATTAGCCAATTTTAAGAGTAGATTGGAATAATGAAGCAGAAAGAATCATATCCGATTCAGCATTTTAGACCAGGAGCAGTAGCTAAGGTAAAATAATTATTTCATTGCCATTGTAATAGACCGAAGCTCTGTGTGCCTGCGAAAAATGGCGCGGTACATAATTACTTCTTTTTTAAGGCTATCTCATTTAGGTAGCCTTTTTTATTGGTGTTTAAAAGATGAAAAGCAATGAGGATAACCACAAAGTTTATTCACAGTTAATCTATTGACAAAAAAGTAAAGATATGTTATAATTAAATTGTATTATTAAGATTAGTTTTTATATAATAATTGAGGGGCGCCTATAAAAGGATCGGCCCTAAAAAAAGAAAAAGCATGCGGAAAAAATTACCTTTCTCCCCAAAAAGGGGAACATTATTTAAGCGAATCCGGTAGCTGACCGAGAAACATCAGCCCTTGAAAGCCTCATAAATTTAATTTGAGCCTTTTTTACTTGACAAAAAATAGTTTTAACTCTAAAATAAAGGCGCAATTAAATAAAAGCCTATAAGAAAATCTTTGGAGAAAGAAGAGTTTAAAACTCTGAGGCAGCCAAAGAGCTTCGCGCATAGCGAGGTTAAGCTCGGTTTTTTTATATAAAAACCAGTTTAAATATATGGAAGAAAAAAATACAAATCAAGAGGACTTAGATTTCGCTAAATTAATAGATGGCGACGCTATTGTTATTCCTCAAGTTGGCGAAATCATTAAAGGTAGAGTTGTTTCTGCTTCAAAATCAGAAGTTAAACTTGATATTAATGGAATTTTAATGGGCATCGTTCGTGGTCCAGAGCTTTATAATGAGGTTGAAGAATTTTCAAGCTTAAAACCTGGAGATGAAATTGAAGCCGCTGTTATTGATACTGAAAACGAAAGAGGTGAGCTTGAATTATCTTTTCGTTCAGTTGGTCAAGAAAAAGCTTGGAAGAAATTACGTGCTGCTCAAGCAAATAAAGAAACTATTAAAGTTAAAATTACCGATGCTAATAAGGGCGGACTTATTAGTCGTTATTGTCAGATTGATGGTTTCTTACCGGTCTCACAATTAGCTCCAGAAAATTACCCAAGAATTTCCGGTGGTGATAAGAGTAAAATTTTAGATAAATTAAAATCATTTATCGGCACTGAATTCGAAGTTAGTGTTATTAATCTAAGTGAAGAGGAGGAGAAAGTTATTTTCTCTGAAAAAGATGCTTGGAGTAAAAAACAAAAACCAGCCCTTGATAAATATCAAATTGGCATGGAAGTTGAAGGAACGGTAACTGCTATTACTAATTTTGGCGTTTTCGTTTCTTTCGGCGATGATAGCATTGAAGGTTTAATCCATATTTCTGAGCTTGCTTGGCAAAGAATTGATTCACCAAATGAATTACACAATGTTGGTGATAAGATTAAGGCGGAAATTATTTCAATTGACGGTGCTAAAGTTTTCTTAAGTGCAAAGAAATTGATGAAAGATCCTTGGCTTGAAGCTAGTGCTAAATATAAAGTTGGCCAAGTGGTTCCGGGTACAGTTTTGAAAGTTAATCCTTTCGGTTTATTTGTTAAACTTGATGAAGAAATTCATGGACTTGCTCATATTAGTCAATTAGAAATGGAAGGTAAGGAAAAAATTGCTGAGCTATATAAAGCTGATGATGTGATTGATTTCGAAATCGTTAGCATTTCTCCATCAGAACATCGTTTGGGTTTAAAGTTTGCTGAGGATAAAAAAGCTGGTGCTAAAACTACTAAGAAAACTTCTAAAAAAGAAGATGAAGTTCAAGAGGAAAAAGTAGAAGAAAAAGTAGAGGAAGAAAAAGTTGAGGTCAAAGAAAAGAAAAAAACAAAAAATAAAAAAACCGAAGCTGACGCCAAATAAATAGAATTTGTTTTAAGAAATAAAGCGTCCCTCGGGGCGCTTTATTTATTAGAGTCAAGCTTTTTAGCAATTGCCAAAAGCGAATTTTAAGCTTATACTATATAAAGATAAAAAATATTATGATTTTAAATATATGAAGAATTTATTAAGGAATTTTTTGCTTTTAACTCTAGCTTTTTTTGTAATTGCGGCTTTATTCAGTGCTTTTAGCGAGAATGGAACTGAAAAAGAAATTGTTGGTTTAGAAACGGTAATTAATAAGATAAATGATGAAGAAGTTCGGGAAGTAAAAGTTTCGGGAAATAATATAGAAATCATTTTAAATGATGAAAAAGTTTTAAAGGCGCAAAAAGAAGGTAACGATTCCTTTGCTTCCTTAATTAGTGATTTTGCTATTGCTCCAGAGAAATTAGAAAATATAAAAATTTCAGTAGTTGAAGAGAGTGGTTTTAATTATTGGTTTAAAGCTATGCTACCAATAATTCTACCAATTGTTATTATTGGTTTTTTCATTATTTTCATGATGCGTGGTCTTCAGGGGGCAAATTCAAAGGCGATGAGTTTTGGCCAATCAGCTGCTAAGAGTTTTAAAATCGAAGGTAAGGAAAAGCCGACTTTTAAAGATGTGGCTGGAGCTAAAGAGGCGAAAGAAGAATTAACGGAAATTGTAGATTTCTTAAAATATCCTAAAAAATATCATGCTTTAGGAGCAAAAATTCCTCGTGGAGTTTTGCTTTTAGGGGCTCCTGGAACTGGAAAAACATTACTCGCTCGTTCGGTTGCTGGTGAAGCGGACGTCCCATTTTTTCATATGTCTGGCTCGGAATTTGTTGAGATGTTTGTTGGTGTTGGGGCTTCAAGAGTTAGATCTTTATTTGATAAAGCTAAAAAAGCCGCTCCTTGTATAATTTTTATTGACGAGATTGACGCTGTTGGTCGTCGTCGCGGTTCTGGTTTGGGCGGTAGTCATGATGAGAGAGAACAAACTTTAAACCAAATTTTAGTTGAGATGGATGGCTTTGAGGCGACTCAAAATGTCATTGTTATTGCCGCGACTAATCGGCCCGATGTTTTAGATCCCGCCCTTCTTCGTCCGGGAAGATTTGATCGCCGCGTGATGATTGATTTACCGGATATAAATGATCGTGAGGCAATCTTGAAAGTTCATAGTAAGAAAAAACCATTAGCTAGTGGCACTGATTTAAGAATAATTGCTGAGAGAAGTGCGGGCTTTTCTGGAGCTGACTTAGCTAATATTTTAAATGAAGCGGCAATTTTAGCGGCTAGCAACAATAAAAAAGAAATTGTGAATGAAGATTTATTTGAGGCGATTGAGAAAGTTATGATTGGCCCAGAAAGAAGAAGTAGAGTAATAACCGATAAGGAAAAAAAGATTACTGCTTATCACGAAGCTGGACACGCAGTTGTTTCTCACTTTATTCCCGGAGCCGACCCCGTTCATAAAATTTCAATTATTGCTCGTGGTTCAGCTGGAGGCTATACTTTAAAAGTTCCTGCCGAAGATAGGCATATGCATACGCGTTCGGAATTTTTAGGGGAAATCGCCGTACTTTTAGCGGGACATATGGTTGAAAAAGAAATTTTTGGGGAAGTAACAACGGGGGCAACTTCTGATTTAAGAAGGGCAACTTCTTTAGCTCGCCAACTTATTACTGACTATGGGATGAGCGAAAATCTCGGACCGAGAACTTATGGGGCAAAAGAAGAGATGATTTTCCTAGGCCGTGAAATTCATGAGCAAAGAGATTATAGCGAAAAAGTTGCCGAGAAAATTGATGAAGAAATTTCTAGCTTAATTAAAAAAGGCGGAGAAATGGCAAGGGAAATTATTGTTTCTCAAAAAGAGGCGCTTGAAAAAGTAACCAATGCTTTGCTTGAGAAAGAAACAATTGAGAAAAATGAATTTGAGCTTTTAGTCGGGGTTAAACCAAAAGCTTAGTTTCCCTTATTGACTAAAGCCAGTATTCCGATATACTAAAAATATAAAATAATATAATAATATGGCAAATCCAAAAAAGCAGAAGACGCATAGCAAAACCCATAAAGGGAGGGCTCATTTAGCTTTAAAGCCTAAAACTTTAAACAAATGCCCTAAATGCGCTAAAGCGGTTCTTCCTCATACTGCCTGTGAATTTTGTGGCACCTATAAGGGTCGTCAGATTCTAGTAGTAGATAAAAAAACTGTTAAGAAAATTAAAAAATAAATATCTATGTCAAATCGCCACCTATCAAGAACGATTGCCTTACAAACTTTGTTTGCCTGGGACTTTAATGGTAAGAAGGACGGTGACATTGATAACATAATTGCTGATAATTTTTCCAATTTTGCACCGAATTTTGATGACGGCGGTTTTGTTAGTGACTTAGTTTTTGGCGTTCGTGATCATATTAAAGAAATTGATCCTTATATTGTTAAACATGCAACCGAATGGCCACTTGATCAAATAAATGCAATTGATAGAAATATTTTGCGTCTTGGTATTTATGAATTACTATTTAGCGTCACACCGCCACGCGTTGTTATAAATGAAGCGATTGAAGTTGCTAAAAATTTTGGTGGTAATGCTTCAGGAAAATTTGTTAATGGGGTTTTGGGCTCTCTTTATGCTGAGAAACCAGAAATTCAAGAACGAGATAATAAAGAAGAATTTGATAAGAAGGTTGAAGAGTTAAAGGCGGAAAAAGCAGAAATTGAGAAGGAAGAATTTGAAAAAAATAATTTAGAAAAAGAATAGCGCTTAAAAATCGTTTTCTTTGTTAGTTATATGGCAAAAAAAGATTTGAAAGATTTACAAAAAAAACTCGGTGTTAAATTTAAAGATGAGAGTTTATTGAAACAGGCTCTTGTTCACCGTTCTTATTTAAATGAAAACCCAAGTTTTGAAACTGGTCATAACGAGCGTTTAGAATTTTTAGGCGACGCCGTTTTAGAATTAGTTGTGACGGAATTTTTATATTTGCAATTTACTGATAGACCAGAAGGAGATTTAACTAGTTGGCGTGCCTCCTTGGTTAATTCAAAGATGCTTTATGAAATAACTCCTGACTTAGGTATTGAAGAATTTTTATATTTATCAAAGGGTGAAGCTAGAGATAAAAATAAAAAATCAAGACAGTTTATTTTAGCAGATGCGGTTGAAGCAATAATTGGCGCTGTTTATTTAGATCAGGGAACAGAAGCGGCTAAGAAATTTATTTTAGACAATATTATTTCTCGGCTTGATAAAATTTTAGCTAATCAAACTTTTTTAGATCCTAAATCTTGTTTTCAAGAGAAAGCTCAAGAAGTAAGAGGAATTACCCCTCATTATGAAATATTAAAAGAAGAGGGCCCTGATCATGATAAAATTTTTACGGTTGGTTTATATCTCGGAGAAGAATTGATTTGTGAAGGCGGGGGCTCTTCTAAGCAAGAGGCTCAAGTTCAGGCGGCCACTACTGGAATTAAAAAATTAAATTGGTTTTAAGTTTAATAGAATAATTATTAATTTCATCATTTAATTAACTAGTCATCTAAGCATCATTTATATGGACATAAATTTACTATTCAATCTTGCGGCTGAAGGTGGCGCCTCCGATATTCATTTACAATTTGATTATGAACCAATCTTTCGTCTTAACGGTAGACTTTTAAAACTAATTGAGTTTTCTGAAAAAATAGCAAGTAGAAAAATAACTAAAGATGATTTAAATGCTTTTATTGATCAAATTTTAACTAAGGAGCAAAAAGAATTGTTTTTTAAAAACAAAGATTTAGATTTGGCTTATCAACTTGAAGAAAATCGTTTTAGAGTTAATTTTGCTTTTGAAAAAGATAATATTTCTATTGTTGCTCGGGTCATTAGTGATGAAAAACCAAGTCTTGATGAAATTGGCATACCTCAAGTTGTTAAAGATTTGTTAGATTTGCCTCAAGGTTTTATTTTAGTAACGGGGCCAACCGGTTGTGGTAAGTCAACGACTTTAGCGGCGATGGTAAATTATATTAACGAAACAAGAGATGCTAATATTATTACGCTTGAGGATCCGATTGAATTTATTTTTAAACCAGAAAAAAGTATTATTTCTCAACGACAATTGGGAATTGATATGACGACTTTTGCGGGCGGATTAAAACATGTTTTACGCCAAGATCCGAATGTTATTATGTTGGGTGAGATGAGAGATTTAGAAACAATTGCCACGGCTATTACTTTAGCGGAAACGGGGCATTTAGTTTTAGCAACTTTACATACTTATAACGCCGTGCAAACTATAGATAGAATTATTGATATTTTTCCGCCACACCAACAAGGTCAGGTTAGATCTCAGCTTTCAGGAATATTAACTGCTATTATTTCTCAAAGACTTTTACCAAGTCGTGAAGGCGGGCGAATCGCGGCGCGGGAAATTTTGTTAAATAATAATGCGGTCGCTAATCTAATTAGGGAAGGAAAAATTGCCCAAATCAAAAGCACAATTGAAACTAATTCGGCCTCGGGTATGGTAACTATGGATAAACACATCAAACTTCTTTATGAAACCGGGAAAATTGAAAAAGAAACTGCGGAGCTTTATATGGAGGATAAAAGGGGGGTGGAGTAGGGGTAATATTGGAGCACATTCGCCTGCTATTGACAAATAAATTTAAATGTGCTATAATATAGTTATAATTAAGGTTTTTTGAACTTTGTCCTTAGACCTTAGATAAAATAGTATAACGCTACTTTATCTAAGGTCTTTTTTAAAACAACAATAAAATGATATAATCATAATGATTAAAATGAATGTGCGAGCGGTCAAGGCTTCTTGCTATTTTGATTGGCATCTCTTTTTTGAGAATGTTTTTGGTTAAGGCTTAAAACAGAGTGAAAATTATGATGTCTAAAAAATAAAGAAACTTGGTTTGAGATATTAAGGCATTATCATGCCAAATACGATTCAACTTATTTGAGTATTCAAAGAGTAGTGTAATAGGTGATATTTCAAACATTTCGCGACTCCAATGGCAACCTCTATGTTCGTTACCTCAACTGGAATAGTTCCAAGTGGAATTGGAACTACAACTGGCTTGATAACGACTTCAACTCTGATAATCCCGCCGCCCTCGCAATTTTTCTCATTTCTCCCCTATCTTTTGATAGAGGAGTTTTGTTTTATAATCTGCCCATTCCAGCCGCCAAGCATGCGACCAATTTCATTTATTTTTTCTGATAAGTCTATATACTTCTTGTTGTCTAGAGATTTTGTCTCAAAAAGAAGTAATAAAAATATTTTTATACTATCAGTTTTTCTGATAGCAAGTTTTATATAAGGTAATTTTTCCGGTCCGATCAAAAAAGAAGCACTAGTAATCGCCTCAATTATTTCTGATAATAAATTATCTATTTTTGCGCCCAATGTATAACGATGTTCTTTTGGTAATAATTTATAATATCCATACCACAGTAAATATAAATCTTTTTTATAAAACATCGCTTGAAAGTTAAATACTATATTCGTTATGCTGATGATTTTGTTTTTATGTCTGCTGACAAGGAATATTTAAAAAATTTGATAATACCAATAAAGAAATTTTTAGGCGAAGAATTAAAATTAGAAGCTCATCCTAAAAAGATATTCATTAAAACTATTTCTTCTGGTGTTGATTTCTTAGGCTGGATAATTTTTCCTGGCCACAAAATATTACGACGAGTCACTAGACGACTGATGTTTAAGAAATTAGAAAAAAATTGTTATCAAGAAGAATCTCTAAGCTCTTATTTAGGAATGATTAGTCACGGGAACACTGGAAAGATAAAATTAAACATTTTAAATTTGAAATCAACTAAGAATTTCCCGCCCACAAAAAATAGCTTATTTTAGGCTATTTTTTTTAATATTTAAAGGCTTGACATATTTTTTAAAACCGCTATAATAAGTATCAGTTTTAAGAGTGTCTAAAATCTGTATAAAAGATATGCTAGAAAAATTTTTTCGGCTTATTAAAAAGCGATTCTAAATTGATCAATATTTTTGATTTTTTTGGAACCGCCAAAAGCGGTTTTTTTGCGCCCTTAAAGTTCATTAACAATTTAATGTTAGAGAAATAGACATCAATAATCAGATAGAAAAATATAAGTGATATTTTAATCTTATTAAATCCGAATTTTTCGTCCGGAGAAGAAATAAGAGCTGTAAATAAAATATCAAAAAACGCTTTAATTTTTAAAGATAAAAGCGTGAGAAAATCACAGTAAGAGTATATGGCGGATGCCTTGATATAAGAAGACGATGAAGGACGTAGCAGCCTGCGATAAGCTGCGGTTAGGTGGCAAGCAACCTTTGACCCGCAGATTTCCGAATGGGGAAACCCCCTTTCTTGAAGAGAAAGGAAGCCAGACCTTTTAGGTCGGCTGGAACACCCGGCGAACTGAAACATCTTAGTAGCTGGAGGAAAATAAAATAATAATGATTCCCTAAGTAGTGGCGAGCGAACGGGGAGGAGTCTAAACCGAAATAACCGAGTAATAAGTTTAGTTTACTAGATGAATTACAGAAGGTTCTGGAACCACATGTTTTTTCGGTGTTGTAAGGCCTAGTGCTTGTTGCCAGATCAACAGGACGGAGTCAAAAAAGATATTTTTTAATTGAATGAGCTGGAAAGCTCAGCCAGAGACGGTGATAGCCCGGTAAGTGAAAAAAAATAACTCTCCGTAACTAGTGCTCTTAAGTAGGACGGAACACGTGAAATTCCGTCTGAAGCCAGGTCGACTATGACCTAAGACTAAATACTTCTTATAATCGATAGTGAACAAGTACCGTGAGGGAAAGGTGAAAAGCATCCCGATAAGGGAGGTGAAATAGTACCTGAAACCATATACTTACAAGGAGTCGGAGCCGTGTTTACACGGTGACGGCGTGCCTATTGAAGAATGAGCCAACGAGTTTGTTCTATGTGGCTTGCATAATCTCCTCTGGAGAGCATGCAGAGTGAAAGCGAGGGTTAATAGCCCGTTTGTGCTTCGCTTTCGT
>Ga0100402_1000547_pt1 | contig 44311 bp, 67 predicted proteins | sample CryGeyme20150102_FD_80419 | JGI IMG/M metagenome (GOLD analysis project Ga0100402, IMG submission 80419) | Groundwater microbial communities from Crystal Geyser aquifers in Utah, USA - Crystal Geyser metaG 2015-0102 | ecosystem: Environmental > Aquatic > Deep subsurface > Groundwater | place... | reverse complement strand
AACCCCAACCCCAACCCCCACCCCACCCCCAACCCCACCCCCAACCCCAACCCCAACCCCAACCCCAACCCCAACCCCATATGTTCGTATCAAATGCAGCATCATATAGCATTTTGGACGTCGGTCAATATGGACAACCACAACTCTCCTCAAAAAATAAAAAGGAAAAGGAAGAGTCTCATCGACAGCATGGCCTTCATGCAGATACATGAATCATCCAGGAATTCCCCAGAAACTAAAGTAGGACAGCAGGATGGCTGCTATAATATTGACGCTCCCAGCCCCTCGCTCTAGACAAACTATGGAGGAAGTAGAGAGGTCTTTGAAGCAGACAAGAAGAGGAAGGGTAGACAACTGATTCCATTTTTCATTCGAGTTCAGGAACAATGCATGGATCATCTTCAGAATGCCTGCAAAAAAGTACAAGAAGAGCGAAACTTTGAGAGGTTGCTGTTGCTTTTGAACCCTCCCTTCAGATAGACCTTTGGAGGTTGAAAAACACCTTGATATATGCATTATGTACCACTTCTTGGCTTATAACTAACAGGCAATATTTTGAGAAATTATATACTTTCATTGATTGAGATGGACCTCACTCCCAAAGAAATCTTCCCCTCAGCTCTCGTTTCTGATCTCCAAAGCACCTGTAGCCTGCCACAGAAATTCATAAATTATACCTAGCATCAGAGGGAGTTTGAACTACCGACTCTCATCAATCAGAAGGAATGCAAGACATGGGAGGACAGAGTGCTGAGGAGGAGAGAATTCGAAGCCATCAGGGACAATAGGGCCAGACTGGTGGACTGGTCCCTTTAGATATTTGCTATTTACTAACTGGGATGGGAGTGCTTCTGGATGAACATCGAATTGGTGGACCTTCTCATCGCAGACTTTGACTATGTTGGCCTTCACAACATCCAACTCGTTGCGATAACTTCCTGCTTCATCACTGCCAAGCTAATGGGGAGTAAGAACCTTAATCTGAGGAGCACATGCGTCGGCCTCGGTCATAGCAGGTTCAGTTAGGCTCAAATTCTGAAAGAGGAGCAGAACATTCTGAAGATCGTATTTGAGAGGTCTAATTTTTAGAGAAGGACCATATACAGCTATCTGCTGGATAGGTATGACTCTTTTCCTGCAGAGGCTTTATTGAGGGCGATGAGGATGATGGCAACTGCATGGATCCGTCCTGATATGGCATTCGATGCGCTGAGGGTTGGAACATACAGGGAGTTGGTAGACTTCGTGATGCGGGAAGTGTTCGGCAGGAGAGTGCCTTCGGTTATTCTGGCCATTGAAGAGGATGTTCTAAAGGGTTTCAAGTCGGACAATATTAAAAGATATGGAAACAGCATCTCTCTTTGATATCTATGATATTGGGTAATAGAATGTAGTAACAATAAAGTGTTTTAATGGATCAAAGCTCATATTCTCAGTCAAGGAAGTCGTAGGTTAGGGCACAACACTCCTCCTCAAACACTATCGTTCTGCCAGTCATTTCTTTTAGATCGGTAGAGCTAAATCTCTTTACCTAGTTGCCGCAGGATAAAATAGCAGGGGTGTCTTTGGACAAGGGATATATCGATCCCTCCTCTACAACTCTCCCTTCTCTGCTGGTTGGGTTTTCCTCATGCACAAACGTTATCTTCCTGCTTCTGACACCTTCCCTCACCTCGATACTCCTAATGACAATGCACTCCTTTGTGATTGACCACTTCAACTTCAACTTCCCAGCGGATTCCTTTTCCCCAGCCTATATTTATAAATGTTGTTCCCGTGGCCCATCAATCAATTCAGACACTTTTTTAAATACTTTTCCGACCAGCCGATCGACTGTTACTTCACTGTCCATGACCTCAAACCGAATGCTGCTTTGCTCTATTTCTTGCTGTTTTATCTAAAGAATGAAGGTTTCCTTCCAGATTGGCCTCAGTCCAACATTCTACTGGACACTTGTCCTGTGCCAGTTTATCTCTTGGGAGGGCTCTTTGGTGATATAAAACCGGCAGTAGGGGTCCATCTTTGAAAATAACTCTAGGTCTTTCGTCAAGGTTGCTTCTTCTATAGTCAAGCATAGCCACTGTTTATTGGACCTTCCGATTACTGTTCTTACCTCCTGATCCAATCCTTCAGAATAGAACCTTCTAAGCTAAGCGTAACAAATTCCTACTTCCTCCTTGTCGGTGTTCATGATAGGTCTGCAGAGAATAGAAATGTTCCTGTCTTTACCTTCATTGAAGTTGATAGGTACTCTAAACAGCTCTGAGTCATCAGACACCCCTATCAGCGTGACCTCCTGTTCCTGAATGAGCTGAGAAGGTTGAGCCACAACAATTCTGTTCTGACTAGCAAGAACCTGCATTTTTTTGAGAGTGTGCTGACCTACTACATATACCTGCACACTGCTGTTCAACTTGTCGAACAACCAACAGTAGACCTTTGATAGTGACAGTAACTATCTCTGGATAGGTATAAGCTGACAAATTGTAAAAATCTATTGCGGTGATTTCTGCGTCTACTATGTTCCTAAATTAATAACCTGTTCTGCTTTTATGCTCCCCCTTTAGTACAGAGTCACAATGGCTGCCGAAGAGCCAGAAGGCAGGAAGGCTGTGTCTGTCTCTACCGACAGCTCTCTACTTCTCATACACTCAAACATGTCTTTTTTATAACATGCCCTGAAAATTATATGCTTGTCGAGAGGTGACCCCATGCTCACTTCTAAACAGTCAGCATCATCTATAGTACTCCTCATTTTTTCAGAAAGGCCTGCCACTCTCAGTATGAACCAACTGACTCTAATGCTGCGAACCATCAGCTGCTAAGCTTATGAGTCAACAGTAATGGGCAATGTCATAACTTTAATGGTTCCATTGCCACCTTTCCTATTGTCTCCCTCACTTGAATACAGCACCAACTCATCCATCCTCTCTTTTTACTGATGACCTTGATTGACAGGCAGAACAGCGTTTCCGATGAGGTCGTCAAAGAACATGTCTTTGTCCTTGAAGGTAAAGTTGAGAGAGTGCTCGGTGATGATGTTCATTTTCCAGAATATGCTCTCCCTCCCGAGCCCAAGATCAGATATGTACACTGGCCAGCTGTCTTTGCTGAGAGCTTATACCTCGATGTATGGCTTCATCTTTACAAAATATTCAGTGTCCATCAGGTCCCTAGCCTGAACAGACACCACCTCCCTTGTTCCAGCTAGCTCATCCTTGTCCCTCACCTCTCTTACCCTCATACATGCCACTCCCACAGCCAACCCGTCCTTCTCTAAAATGACCATTCTTTCTTCTCCATCGAGATAGGGAGAACGGACGGAGGCCCAGCAGAAGGGCTCCTGCTTCTTGAGGAGGGAAAGCTATCCACTTTAGTTGCTGAGAATGTTGAAGAGGAAGGGTTTCTGCAGACCTACTTTGGAGATCGGCATCGGTCTGGTTGTGAGATTTCTGGCGTGTGTCCTGAGATTGACTGAGATGTCGTCTTTGAGTTTATTGTAGTGTTTTTTAAAGGTCAGGTTGAAGAGTGACAGTTCAATAAGCTGGATGCTCTTGCCTTTGTTCCTATCCAGAGAGACGCTATTAGAGCGTTTCTTTTCATACTAGATGATGAGGACGCCATTGAGAGCACTGGAGCTGGTTCTCAAAGGTTGGATAACAGTTACTCTGTCCCCAGCATTATTCAACTCATGGAACAGCTTGAACTCCCCTAGTAACTTCTGACTGTCTTTTTAACTAATGTTTATTTGGTATTCTCTGGGGTCCTCCGTTACGATGAAGCTGTCTTCAGACTCAAGTCTGCTTACTTTGCCTTTGGAGGTGAGGCTGATCGACTGATATTTTTCCTTGTTGGGACCAAACTGCTGCAGAGAAGCCTGCATTTCTGGCTGGTTGGGTCGAGTGATGTGGGTAAACATGTTGACATCAACGAACTCTACCTCTCTCTTGTTGGTATACCTCATCTCGAGCTTGCCAATAATCGTACTGTTTTTTCTGACCTCACTGCAGAAGGTGACCTCTTCTTTCAGAACATACGCCTATGACAGTTCGATTGAGGCCTTTCCTATTGTTGTGCTCGATAAAATGCCTTCTTCCGTCAGTAAAAACTCAGCAGTTGAGACAGGCTCAACGAAAAAAACACTGCCTGTCTCAGCAGTGTAAATGTTGGAGTCAGGCACTCTCTGAAGCTGCAGCCTTTCGTGTTGGTTGTTGAGGACCAATTCTAAAGATACTTGATTTGAGGGTGGATCTTCGCTGATTTAGAAGGAGAGGGAGGTGAGTTGTATGAAGGACATACCATATAGTGTGTTATCGACAGGAGGTGCAGGATCATACTTTCTTTCAACAAGGCAGCTAGCCATCTGAGCATGGACAATCACTTGTCCGCTTTCAACATACCTGTATTGCTCCCTGTTGCTCTACATCCTTAGTCCAAATTAGAACTCTAGGAACCTTTATAGCCCTTGGTCTTAGAGCTTAGAACCTTATAAATATCCTGAGAAAAATAAAGTTCCTGACTTTGGGGGCTCAGCGATACACAGGCTTATTCTTTCAAATAGGAAACAACAGTTTTGACGGACTGCTCCACATGTAAACTTCTTTACTGTCAAGGGTGTACTCAGATGGGCCTTGACACTACTGAACTATTTAAGCTTTTCAATGTTATTGACTTTTAGGAAAAGGTAGCTGAACTATACCTCAAGAATTGAATTTTGATTGTAGTCCTCAAGTTGATAGTACAGAGCTCCTTTTTTGGGCACAAATATTTTCTCTTCACTGTTACTCAGTTTAATCTTCTCCTGCTATTGACTGCTCATGTTCGTGATGGTGATACTGTCAGGAATATTCTTTGCATCAAATACGATGGGGGTTGCCTGATCATGAAGGACAAGGTAGTTGTTGTAGACACTGGACATTTTTTGATGCAGCTCTAGGGTTTATCCTTTTTCTGAGCTCAGGTCCAGTTTGTACTATTGACTCTCCTTGTACTAATAGGGCTCCCAGTGAATATGCTTGACAGCCTTAAACTGTTTGTCACGTTTGGCCTTTTCCCTCTAACTCTCCTCCTCAATGGTGGTCTCGTATGTGAGCCCTTATTATACTTTCAGGAAACAGACCTAATCTGGATGACCTTCGAAAGGATGGATAACCTTGAATGTCTGCTGCTTGTGCGACGAGAGGGATAGAGACAAATACTTTCCTTCATTCTGACTTTACGCCGTGAATCTTTTGTGATAGAAAATAAGTTGAGTTTCATTACTCTTTTCAGGCCGTATAAATATTCTATGCTGTAGGTCGCTTACAAGAGAAAGGTCCTTTCTACAGCAGGTATGACCTGATATGATTGAGTACCTAACACTGCTCAGGACCTACACATAGTAGAGGCAATGTCCTATGTGTTACCCTTTCTAACCAATAATGTCTGCCTATCCACATTTGAACCGCTTGTCAGTCACCTGCACTTTAAAGGCTCCTACCTTTTATACTGTGCTTTTGAATAAACTCTTGTACTATTTGTATACCTCAAACTGCAGCTACTTTTGGCCCACCTACCACACTACAGCATCAATAGAAGTCAGCTACTCAGACACATAGCTGAACTCGACGATCCTTTCTCTCTCTTGCTGAGTATTCCCTCTATCCTCCTGCCTGATATAGTTTATCCAGCCCTTCTCCTCTTAAAAGTCTTTAATAGACTCAAAGGAAAGTTTATGAATCACCAGCCTATAGACCAGGTCCTTCCTACTGAGCTTTTCTGTTGACTTAGGCCTAAAAACTACCTTCTTCTGTATCAATTTCTAAAATTTTCCTCTTAACTTGAGACCTCCGCATGTCGAGTTATCCTTCACAATGCTCCCGTGCAGTAGCTATGATTTTCCAGAGTTAAGCAGCTCAGGATTAAGCTTTGTTCCGATGCTGACCTCCCCAATATAGTCGTCTCTTCCGATGGGATCGTAGTCGTGGATCTGGCAGGAGATGATGTCTTCTTCTTCATTTGTTGACTGGCTGCCGATAATTATTTTTTGGTTTATGTTGTTCCATACAGGATGTGAGCCTATGTTATCGAGGTACTATGTCCTATGCAGCTGTCTGTTCTGAGATGAGATGGTCAGGTAAGGGTCTATCTTTCCTATCCAGTCAGCCTCCTCCTCAATGTCAGCCTCTATGGAATCTATAACAAAGTGATACACCGACTATGGTATTCTGATGCTATTGAAGTGTAAGCAGTCCCCCTCCTCTCCAAGAGATACAATCAGTGCTTCCATCTATAATACCTTCTGAGTGATAACGATTGTCCCTGAGTAGACAACCTTGGTGCTGAGAGTTCCGTGCTCAGTGATCTAATAAGGTATCTCTAATTCAAAACTGTCCTTGATGAAGAAGTCAAAAGTGAAGCCCTCCTTCCAGACTGGCTGATTGCCTTTAATCTGCTTGCTTTATTATGAGTTCAGCTTGCAGCTGTAGCTGGAAGAATTTGACAGGTTGTGCAAGTGGGCAGATGCAAGCTCCAAGGAAAGGAAATACTAACCTTCCTGAATGCTGTAATCGACCTCAAGCTTGGGCTTGTCTGCTGACTCGGTCAATAGCTGGTTGTCGTAGATCGTATATCCTAGTTTGAACTTGAGAAAGCCTATTCTTTTGAAATGCCTGCTGAAAACCTTGTAGTGGTTCAGCATCAGCAGCTTGGTCTCAATTACAAACTCCTTGTACAATTTATCTTTTTCCTTCTTGCCCTTGCGATTGTAGTTGATCTCTTGCACTTCATCCTCCTTGTAGCTCACCCGAATAGTAACCTCCTTTAGAAGCCTCTCAAATAAGTGACTCTCGTGCTTCAGGTACACCTGCTATCCTTCTAAGGTCTCTATGAAAAATTTATATATTTTCCGAGGAGCCTTAATAGCTTCGTCCAGTCTTAATTACCCATCAGAGTTAGTCAGTGGATCCACCACCTGCTCCTCAAGCTCCCTATTTGAGAGCTCCTTGACGATGCTGAGAGTGTTGGCATCTCTGAGTTTGAACACAAGAGGAAACTTGATGTTTGCATGAAGAGTGAGCTTATCATATGTGACAGTAACTATCGGAGGAGGTGCTCGCACAGACAAGAATTTTCCCTATCCACCTTCAAGCAGGTCCTTGCTGATCCTTTCTGGTTAACTCTACTCGGAGATGAGGAGGTATACTTATCCTTGAATAATGACCTTCCACCCCTCCATTGTCACGAGAACTTCCTTATGTCCTTCTTTGGCAGTGAACGCGTTCAATTGTAGTTGTCCTTTGAGGTCTTGTTTGGGAATTGCCACTTCCATGCATTACTCACAATTTTCAAGGATGACAACTGATCTTTCAAGATAGACAACCTTTTAAGGCAGGTCGAACTAGACAGGAAGAAGGGGGTTGTAGGGAAACTGGATGTTAACGGTCTCTTTGAGAAGGTGCTTTCCTTGGGGGATTTCCAGCAGAACTGATGTTATTCTGAATTAGTAGACATTTCCTTTCGGGTAAGACAGAGAAAACCTCACCCGGCCCATGAACTCCTTTTCCTTGCGAACATTGACAATCTTCTCCTCCTCGCAGCTGGCAGAGAGTTTCCCTCCTCCTAGAGCATAGTCCCTCAGACCCTTAATCTTATGCATCAGCTGGATATTGATGAAGGGAAAGTCATAATCCTTGAGCAGAAACGGTTGGTTCCAAACAGGTTACATCCCCTCTTTGACCACAGAGTCAACCTGGCTTTCCTCATTGACCTTGATCCTGACATAGTGCTGCTGGGAATGTCTTGTTCTGATAGGCTTGATGTTACCGTCGATGAGAGTCACCATTATTACTGGATGCAGGGTCAGAACGCACAGGTCTTCGGATAGAGTCTGTGTTGCCTTGTTGAGATTTTGGTGCTTGGTGACTGTTGGCAGTGTGTAATTACCTGCTAGCTGAGGTTCCTGATAGTATCCAAATATATTTTTTTTCAGGATGGGAGCCGGCCTTTTCTTGTGACCTGATTTAGCAGAGCTGTCTGTCAGTATCAAAGGAGCCTCCTTCTCTATAAGTTTATCTTCCCCAGTGATTCCCTTTACTGACTGCTGTGATAGCTAAGTAATATTTTTGAAAAGCTCGATGGTTGAAGACACATATTCATGGGATTAAGGCTCAAGCTCTTTGCTGCTGGTGAGGTATTTTTTGAGGTGAGCGACAAACTATCCTCCTTTGGCCTGCATGCTCCTCTCGTATGTTTTGAGCCTCCCCTCTAAGGCCTTGACCTTGGAGTGGTGGACCAAAATATCAGCCTATAGTGCCTCGATTTGCTTGATATAGGCAGTTTATTTCAGCAGGGTCAAGTTTGACTGTTCAGTTTTAGATGGTTCCTTTGCCTACTTTCCTTTCCATTCTTTGACAATGGTTTCGGCCAGTTACTTTTTGTTGGCATCATTTATTTTTTTGGGAAAGAGCCAGTCGAGCACCCTTTTGACCCCTTCTTCAAATAGTACCTTATAGAAGGCGACCTTAGCTGGAGGACTTTTGCTGTCATGCTCTTGAATGATGAACAACACCTTCATGATCTTTTTCAGGAGACCCTTGTACTTCGGAAATGTGTTGTCAAGGTACATCTTGAATATCTGCTTATGGTCGACTGTCAACGCTGCTTCCTATTTTAGCCTCTTGTCTGTGGCCTCCCTGCTCCTCTGAGCCCTCACCTCCCTTAGCTTCTTTATCTCTGTCTGCTGCTCCACCAGCTTTTCCTCCTGCTGCCTTGACTTTAGTCTCAGTTCGTTCTCTGACCTTCTGACTGCCGACAGGTCTTTGAGCAGCTTGAAGATCCTTTCCTTGGACAGTGATACGTCCTACTCCAGGATGTGGGTGAGGGCATGCTAATCCCTGAGCTTGCTATCTAGAGGCAAGAGTACTCTTCTAAAAATTGCTAGTATGGGCTCTGCTGCATGTCTGATTTAAACTAGTTATAACAATGCCGTTTATGGATGGATCAGGCCTACAACTTGGGCTCGTTTTTGTTGTGACGGTTGCGTTTCTTCTTCTTCGGCTCAGGAGGATGCTGTCCAGGGGCCAATTTGGGACCCTCCTGCTTATTCGGAGGAACATAAGCAGCTGTCTTTAGAGCGTCAAAGTCAAGAGAGGCCCCAAAGGACTTGAACTTAGCCTCCTGCTTAGCCTCTCCGCTTTTTCTGCCCGGACTGAGCCCTCTTGCGTCCTTTTCTGAGAACTGGTTGTTTTTGAGCCAGACTGCTTCGTAGAGCTCGGTATCGTCGAAGTTGGCCTTGTGGAGCTGGACTCCGGTATAGGAGAATATTTTATAGCAATTGTCGACTCTGAGGCGAGGAGTGAGGATGGCTGTGATGAGCTTGCGGTCATCGGTGGACCATCCGCAGTAGGAGGAGGAATTGGACTTGCAAGCTCCTACTTTTGTCTTCTGTTCCAGGTCCCATATGTCCATCTATCCATTGAGGTTGCCAAACCCTGCCAGGCAGACAAAGCGACCAAGGTTTCCCCAAATGATATGATTTTTGTGCTGTTTTCCAAACTCGTGAAGGACCTGGTTTTGATCTGAGAAGAGGACGGGTTCTGCTGGCATAAATCCGCTGATCACCAAGAACTGGTTTCCTTTTTTGTTCCATGAGAAGTCGTGGACGGGTCCTGAGGCGGTTTTTATTTTTGATATCTTTTGGAGCTCGTCGTTGTAGAGGTAGAGTCCGTACTCTCCATAATATGACTTACCGGTTGGGTCGTAGTAGGTCTGGAGCATTATCAGGAATTTATTGGAGGTGGGGCTGAACTTGATTATTATCTATTCAGCCTTGTTTATGGTCTTCTCATAAACAGGCTAGTCTTTTTCGTGACTGTAGAGCTGCAGGCAGCCCTTGTTGGTCTTCCGGTCGAGGTATGCAGTGGCGACCAGGTAGTTTTGCTAAGTACTGATGACTGAGGGCTGGAGAAACTCCTGCACTCCCGCCTTGATGACTCTCACCTGCTTGCAATCCCAATCATAGACCTCAATGGTCTTACAGTTGTACCTGAACATCAGTCGATCATCAGAGGTGAATTTTATGAGAGGATAGCTTGACTTGACGTAGTAGTTGGACTGGGCATTTTCCTTGAAGACTGCCACCTTCTTGAGAGAGTCCAGACTGATGATAATAGTCTTGCCCTCACTGGCGTCGACCTTGTCAAGGATCTGCAGGTACTGTTAGCTGGGAGAAAGAGTCATCGAGTAGATGTAGTTGCAGTCTTCTTCGAGAAGCAGGGCCCTTTTGGAGATGTTGTAGATGATAAACCGGTTTTAGGAGCCAGCCACCAGGAGAGAGCCATCCTTAGTTTGGAGGAGGAAGGCGGCATTACCGAAAATGGGATAGGCCTGCTAGAGTCCCTGAGCATAGGCGGGAGTCAGGAAGAGTCCCTTTTTGGACCTGATTAGGAGATCCTTGGGTCCCTTGTCGTCGTTTTTGCTGTACTCCCTGCCTTCTCCAGGATTGACTGCCTACATTATGATTATAGTTGAAATCCAACAACAAAGAATATACACAAGAATATACACCCTAAGCTACCACGCCCAACAACTCTCTACCGCAATAGCCCACATCTGAAGCAGCCCTGATAAAAATTAATACAATTATCGTCTGTTATATGAAGAGCGAACTCGACCTTTCACAGCTGGATAAACTGCCAGCACACCTCAGAAGACTTCTTCCCCAGCCAGAAGGCAAAAGGGTTCCCTTTGATAGCCTCACAGACTCCAACGCGTAAAAAGCATCCAACTACGTCAAAACAAAAACGATAATCGACCTGTTCAATCCACCTCCCCTCTAAGATGGGTCTCTGACCAAAGGAGAAGGTCCCATCATTCTTGTTCTCTGCCAGCCTTCTGAGTAATTAGCGATTACACCCAAATGGGACATATATCCTTACACTCCCGTTTCATTTCCCAACTGGTTAGAAGGAGCAGGGGCCAGATGCATTCCGCTGCCCTACAACATCAACGAGGGCTCGATGCATTTTTTATTCGAGAGGGCTCATGGTCTGCTGCTGCCTGGAGGAGGATCTAACCTTTACAAGAGCTACTCTTCAAAGGAAGGCCATGGTTCTATAACTGTGGGTTTTATGAAGATGTGGAGGTGTATTCAGAAGATGTGGGCAAAAGGTATCAATTTTCCTATCTGGGGTACCTGTCTCGGTCTATAGCTGATGCTGATAATGCTGTCCAACGATACAAAAGTACTGTCTCAACTGAACAACAGGGGTTACCAGTGTTAGATCTACCCCGACTACGACAATTCCACCATATTGAGGAAGATGCCTCTGGACCTGAGAATAAACTTGGAGCACAGAAAACTAATCAACAACCACCACGTCTATGGCATCAGCATCAAAAAGTTTATGAATACCCCCAAGCTAGTCGATAAGTTGAGGATAACCGGGATATCTAGAGACCAGGATGGGAGGTGGTTTTGCACAATTATGGAAGGCAGAGACAGACCTATTTATCTGACTCAGTACCACCCCTAGAAGCAGGCCTATCAGTGGGGCAGCAAGGGGGACATCGTCCACAACAAACCAGCCATTTAGATATCTCAGTTCATGGGTCAAAGCTTTCTTCTGGAGTGTATGAAATGCCGAAACTAGAAGGCCTTCAGCACGATGGCCGAACTGCAGTTTTACACCTTTCAGCAGTTCAGACAGATTTACACTCCTCAGAAATTATACAAGTGCTATGCGATTGATTTCAAGTTCAGGGAGTACGACAAGGAGCACCGGAAGAAGATCAGCTAAAAACAGGTCAACCCTTCCTCTAAAAAGATATTTATATGACTGCCTGTACTATGACACCTTATCACCTTATAGTCACCTTTATAGCTGTTATAACGAATGTTCCACCCTTCACAGCTGGAGCTGAAACAACTGAAACATCGACTGCTCATGACCAAGTCAGCAGCCTTCATGAAAATCATCCTAGCAACAGACAGCAAAGACAGCCTTAGCCAGTGCAGCTCAAGCAATTGTCTAGGATACCCAAAAGTACAGACTATCTTGGAAGTAGCAAGCAAGGTTGCCAGGGAGAGGAGAAGAGGGCTTGTGAAGGCAGCATTGGAGAAAATCAAATAGGCAGGGTGGAAGATCATCCCTGAGGTGGACGAAGATGATGAGTATTCCATCGACCTGGGATAGATTGATCTGAAGAAGGTTAGCAACGTTTCCACAATGGTTCCAATCGATCATTACAAGGTTAGAACAGTGGAGGGCCCCATTGAAACAGAGTCAGTACACTATGTTGAGTAGCATGAGCATTACTACCTGGAGAAGGAAAACTACTAGCCTAACATCAGGTCGTCTGGAAAGTTCAGCGGTAGAAGATAGGGTGAATCAATGGACTACGAGCGTAGGATGAAGAGGAGGAAGAGAGCGATAATAATGAGTAGGCTTGACAGCATAGAGATGTGCACCGACTACATCAGAGTGAGTAACAGGAGATAAATCAAGCATCTTCTTCAAAATATGCACTCCTGATTGAATTACTGCCTTAGTTTATATATGCCATTCGTCCCTCATACTATTTTCCCATTCTACATATTTTATGCATGAGCATAGACCTAATTTTTGATGTGCTCCCTACTTTAAAATTCATGATTCTTTCAAACCTCTACAACTCTCCCCGCTTTGTGAAGGAGCCCTACAGCTACGAAAACAATCTACTTGGAGACCTCAGAATGTCCCAGCTCATGAAGATCATCGAGACCTCCCTCTAGACATGCCCGCAGTGCCAGATCCGGAAAAAGAACCATTACTGCACTGAGTTGCATTGCAAGCAAAGGGAGCTGATATGTCCGGAATGTGAGGTTGGCAGAATAGACCAGAAACACTACCTTCACGACTACTCTTACATTTTGCCTTTCCTCAGCAAGGACATTCTCAACAACTACTACAGCCTCAAGAAAAAAATTACCAGCTTCCACGATGACATCGCAGGTGAGATCAGAAAGATAGAGGAATACCTCAGGGAACTGAGGAAGGTCTAAGCCACCGTCAGCAAACAGATCTGTCTAATCTAGGAGGAGTAGGAAACAGGAAAGATCAAGGACTACCTCAATAATATGGCCAACTTCATCAGGAACCACCAGCCTGGCGATAAGCTAAAGGACCAGATAGATAAGGTGCTCTTCCTGTCAACACAACAGTGTCAGGCAAGGGAGTAACAAATGAAGGCCTAGATTGTTGGAAGCCTAGATAAGCTCAAATGGCCCAAAGACCCTCAAAAAGTGCTTAAAGAGAGGCTCAAAGGGGGACAGGAGGAAGATAGAAAGGAAGTATTTATCTCTCGATCTAAAACGCTAGAACTCAACGAGATAGACAGCAATTTCAAAGCACACAGCGAGTACTTCACCTAAAACCTGAAGAGGCACTTGGTGGAGGTCAAGCTTGAAAGCGACCTGCTGGGTAAGCCCAAGTTCTATGAGTCCTTCATCTATCACTTCAAAGACTGCTAAAAACTGGCCATCGAAAATGGCAACGTCAACCACCTGAAGACCCCTCTAACCTTCCGCAAGCTGAAGACTTTCGAGTTCAACTTTAACATCGAGACCGACCCTCAAAACATTAAACTAGAGCACATTTCTGACTAAATACGGGAGCTAACCTTCCAAAGGTTCAGAGAGGAGGATCTTAAGCTGCTGAAGCAGATTACTGGGACGTGCACTCAGCTGCGCAAACTGCACCTGTAATTTTCCAATAAGGTCGACCTTTACCACTGTAAGTAGCTTATTTAGATTCTTGGCCAGGACAAGATAAAGAGCCTCTCCAGTCTGACCCTCAAGATAAGGACATAGAATGAGGTGAAGAGGCTCTACGGGTACCTTTCTAAGTTTTACAAAGACAAGGGAGATGTTCAGTCTAACCTGAACAATGCACTTCTGTAATTGATAGATGCCAACAGGTCCCTTACGAAGCTGGTGGTGTAGGGCGTGAAGCCTTTGGAAATGCCGATGGTGGTGGCCCGGATGAAGAGACTGCCCTTTTTGATGGAGTACAAGGTATACTTTGAGAATGTGGACATGATGACGGAGGTGGAGGACAGGGAGGCGAGATACTTGGAGGGGGTGTGCGAGAGGCGGAAAAGGGTGCTGTATGCTTTGGCTAAGGCTTCCAAGCAGAAATATTTTCCCAAGAGCATAATTGACCACGTTGTAACTGACTACCTCATCTGACCTGATAACCATTATTGCCTTGTAATAAACAACTGACTAGATATGCCAGGTTGTATGTCGATAGTCCACTGCCAGACAGGATGTAAAGAATAATTCTGATGGAGATGAGTATCTCTATAATATCGGACATTGGGCTATAATATTTGAGATGGCCTATATAAAAGAACTAATCGACAGTTTATTCGAAGAGGAGAATGAGGGAAACGTCGAATCCTTCAAAAAATTAATCTACCTGGCCGTCAACGAAGGGCCCATCTTCAGCCCTCACGCCCTCTAACTTGCCAACACCATCTGCCCAATCCTCCACTGCATCTAAGACACCACCACTAAAATATACGCCCTCCAGCTCCTCTCCTAGCTTGCCACTAACTACCACCAACGCATCCCTCCCCAAGTATACGACCTCCAGCAAGCAATTGCCCTCCTATCTGACTAAAACGTACACATCAGCCCATCCAGACCGAAGTCAGAAAAGCCGCCCACTACCTGTTGCTCATCTTCATCAAGAAGTACGAACGGATCGATGAGGTCATCCAGGCATACCTGGCGAAGATCAAGGAAAGTCCCGACCAGTGGAAGCAAATTCAAAAAATAATACATTCCTTTCAGAGCCTGCTGGTGATCGAGCCAAAGAGTTTGACCTATCCCCTCGACTTCACTCATCTCAATAGTTTCCTCAGGTTCATCATAGCCTTTCGGACCCATCAACACTCTCTCATCCAAAAGGCAGCTGAGCAGGTACATTTCCTCACATGAAGACCTTGGCCTCTTTCCTCAAGAACGAGCACACTCCATCTATACTCAGCAAACTCGACAGTCCGATATAGCAAGAGCTTTTGCAGATGTCATAAAAATTAGGAGTATCTCTGAAAGCAGGCTAGGAAAGTAAAACAGGTGAAGAGAGGAGGATAGGAGCAGAGGGCTACAAGAGACAGAGCAGTCAGAATGAGCTGGACATGATGCTGCAGGCTATGAAGAGGGAGGCAGACTGGAAGGTGAAGTCGGAGATGATATAGTAGTTGGGTAGGAAGCTGCAGGGCGAACAGACCTGGAGGATCAGCGAGGACTTCATTGACGGAATGTTGGACTACACCTACGACTACAACTTCAAGATTTGCATAACGGCCATGAACATAATACTGATGCTGATGGGTCAGTATCCACGGGAGTTGTCTCCCAAGCTAAGAAAAATAGAAGACGTAATGGTGGAGAAGATATGCGACTTGAAGATGGCGGTTCGACAGATAGCTGCCAAGACCCTAAGAAGGATATTCGATAACGGGAGCAAAGACTCTCCAAAGAAGCTACTAAACAAGTTAGCGAGTTGCTCTGTGGTGGGGAAAGAATAAATTTTGACCTTTTTGCAGGACTACTACGGAAGCAACTTACCCTCTGATCTGAGCCTGATCCTGACATAGATAGCCAGCCAGCTGTCTAACGAAAACACCAAGATAAAGATCAAGACCCTGGACTGCCTGGTGAAGATCAGCCTCAGCAGCAATATCAACTAAGCCAAGTACATCCTCCAGAAAAAATTGAACAAAGTCTACTACGACATGTTCCTCTAGCGACTCAAGGAAAGGCAGCCATAAACACGGTCCGAGAGATGGGATGATTCGAAGAACAATAACATCAACAAGGGAGCTACCTGGCAAGCAGAAAGGTCTCCCAACTACACATAGCCCGATAACAGCAAGTTCCTTACTAAGTTTTAGTTTGCCAAAAAAGTAGACAAGCCGCAGGAAGACACCTTCGAGGACTTCAGGTATGAGGCGCCCACCTTTGGAGGAATGGAGAAGAGTGAGCACAGAGAGTAAAAGATCATGCTCGGGACCAGCCATACGTCTAACAAAACGGACTCCATCTATGACCACAAAAAGCAAGAAACTCCCCTCAGCAACAAGCTCCACAAGAAGACAACAGACACATACAAATCTAATGCTAACTCACATCTTGATGCCTATGAAGAACCACCAATCTAAGAAAAGAAGCTGCCCTTGAAACCCAAGCCAGTCAAGAAGGCGCCCATGGCTCCTCAACCTTTTTGTGGTGAGACATATAAAGAGGAGGCTAGTAGCGATCTGGTGATCCACTCGAAGGAGTACCAGAACAGAAACAGCTCTGAGGATGTGGGGGAAGAGGTGAAGGTCGAGAAGCGATAGGAAGTGAAGAAGGTGAGGCAGATGAAGCTGACAAAAAATTATGTGGAGAGAGACAAATCTGACCTATCCGAGAAGTATTCTGAGGAAGGGATGAACAAGTCAGCGAAGGAGCCCTTCGTCATCAAGAAGACAGCAAGCGTATGGCTTATGTTACTTAGAAAAAAGACCACCAGCTCGACTACAAGGCAACACAGTACGTCTCAAAGGAGTAGCTGGCTCCCGTCCAAAACACAAAGGACATGATGAAGGAGATCCTCAGCAATCTCCCCAAGGACAACGACTGGGCCAAGCAATTTGACAGCCTCGATGGGCTTAGAAGGCTCATCAAGAACCACGAGTAATTTTATCCAACAATTCATCAGAATCTACAGGCTATAATGCCGGATGTCCTAAAGCTGGTCTAGTCTCTTAGATCTAGCCTTGCCAAGAACGCAATGATAACGTTAGCTGAGATGTGTGAGGCCCTGAAGAAGTCAATGGATCCTTTTCTGGAGGCTATTTTTGTGAAGCTCTTCAAGAAGGCTCAGGACACCAATTCTTTCATTATTGAGGAGGTCAATAAATGCATCCGATCTCTCTGCAGCTACTGCTCTGGAGTCAAAATAGCTGGCATCATAACCAACAACAGCCAGAGCAAGGCCATTCCCATAAAGCTAAAAGTAGCCTTCACCCTTCGTCAGCTTCTGGAAAAGGAAAAGTATAAGATGGGCTTTCTCAAGGAGAACCCGAAGTTGGCTGGAGTGATGGGCAGCTATATAACTGACAGCTCTCAGGAGGTCAGGAGCATAACAAGGGAGACCTTTCTGAGCATTTTGGGGAGCAACTCTCTTCAGGAGGTAGAGGGCGTGTTTAGGAAGAGCCCCAAGGAAGTGTGGGAGAAGTGGAGGGGGATAATAGACAAAGACCTTAAATGATTGTAATTATATGTTTTTCACATCACTCTTCGTTCAGAATGGCTATGCTCTCCAGCACGCCTTCCCCTGTCAGCTACAGCACATGCAGATTGTCGTACCACCGAGCGATCGGATTATTCTTCGAAAGAAGGTACTATGCCATAAAGATTCTTCCTCCGAATATGATGGGCGTGAACTCACCGTACTGTACTCCCAGGCAGGGGTTCATTCTTCCCAGTTGCACAAAGGAGTTGGTTTATGGCCTGAATAGATAGAGGTTGGGACTGAGCTACCTGTCGGTGGATCTTTTATTGTTGGACATATTTTCGAGGAACTTTTTTCCTCCCAAGAAGAGTATATCTGTCGGGTTGATCTGGACTGTAACGAACCCTGAAGCAAAGTTGAAAGGGTTGGAGAGGAAGTTCCCGATAGTTATTTCTTCCCATTAGTTGTTGTTGATATCGTAGCGCTCTATGTTTATCTTTTTGCTTTCGGGAATGCCGAAGCAGTAAATGCTGTCGTTGAAGACACAGGTCGACTGGTGAGGCTTGATCGAGTGCATGCTCTTGATGTCGTACCACTCCTTCCGCTCCAAAGAGTACTTCATGCCTCTTCTTGTCCATTCGCTTTTCTCCACGATCCCCCCAATTAGGAAGATGTACTTGTTGTGGTAGGCCAGACTGTTGGAGGGATTGACAGCATAGGGCAGCTCACCTAGTTTGAATATTTATGAGGAGGAGCTTCTGAATACAAGATGGGTGTTGAGAATGTGCTCCTTCTTCTTGACGCCTCCAATAATGTGGATGTCTCCGTTCGGAATTATGATGGTCTTGGGGTAGTCGGGAAGGTAGCTCATGGTTTTGAACTACTGGATCTAGTAAGTCTTATTTGTCAGGTCAAAGAGGTAGCAGTGGTTCTTTTTGATGGGGAAGATGGGTACCTCCTTCACCTCGTTCAGCAGGTAGGAGGGCTGGCTGATTGTTATGCCTCGTTTATTTGTCTAGACAGCTCTGGTGTAGTTGACTGTCGAAATGGCATTGCAAAGCACTTCTGATAATTCCACAAGTATCCTATCATCGATTTTGATGGAGGGGCATTGGGGAATGTTTTTGAGCTAGTTGGTCCTGTTCATGAACTTATCTCTCAAGAAACTGACTTCCTTCTCATAGTCCTCGATCATGTAGTCTCTTACTATTTCGTCGTAGCTGCTATCCTTCATCAGGTTCCGGTTTGTGTATCTCTTTAAGTTCTTCTAAAGCTCAGCCAGCTGATCGAGGTTCTCGTCCAAGCTTGAGTACTTTTTGAGGAAGTACTCCCACATATTTACCAGCTCAAGGCTGATCTCAGAGAAGAACTTCTATACAACTTTCAGAGTTTATTTCTTCATGAAACTCACCTCGTCCAATTGCTGCTGGAACCTTTCGGGGTGCAACTTGCTGTTGTACTATTCCCGGTCGATGCTGCTCTCCTTCTCTCCCCTCATTCTGATTTACCTTAGGCGAGAGAGGAGCTAGCTGGAGGTTTTTTCGATTTGTCTGACTCCGTCTTCCAGCTACTGGATGTTATGTCTGTTTGTGGTGTGCTACTGAGCGTGTGAAATTGAACAATTGAAACAGTAGAGGTTGGAACAGGTAAAGCAGACTGCCTGGACCTTTCCGTTGCAATTTGGAGAATCGCATCTGGTCGTGTTGGATTTCATTGTTAGTAGTTATATTATGTATATTTAAGAGTCCTTTGCTTTATTTGAGATAATGGAGGACATTGCCTGCAGCAAGGCAGATGCATATCAGTATTTTTCAATTTTGTGGTTCTTCAAACTGCCCTGTTTGTTTAGACGGTCTCTGGCTTTCTGGTACCTGTGCTGTACCCGAGGCAGTTTTAGCTCCTTGCTTTCGTCTATCCTGCAGTTGATCCCGTTGATCTACAGACCTGACCTCGAGGACCCCACTTCTGACCTTTTCCTGTCTCGGATCATCATGCTGACCTTGTCCTTTGAAGAAAGTCTGTCTGAGTGTTACCCTGGTACTATTTTTCTATCCTTATCTAAAGTGGGCAAGCTCTCGACTTCACACACTACATCCACCACTACTTACATTATTTTTCCTAAAGACTTTCGATGAGGCTCTTCGCATTTTTAGCCTTCTTCAACTTCAGCTGATAGTTTGATTTCGGGAGCATTTCCCCTAAAGAGTAAAGGTCTCCCCTGATGGTCTTCAGGAGCTAGGATTTTTATGCCTACTAAAAGACAGTGGTGCTATACCTTGACCTTTTGCTCATCTGGGGAGTACTCAGCAGTTTGGAGCAGGAAGGTCGAAGCTAGGAGTCTGTCTGAAGTAGAGACCGAATTATATTTCCTAGGTCCGAAGAGTACTATTTGGGAAGCTTCGGATAGATTCCTCTCGTGACCTTCTTGAACAGCCCCTCCATGTCCTCAGCTTTGAACGGAGGTTTCAGGGTTATCAGCTCATAGAGCACGCATCCCAAGGACCACATGTCTGACTTCTAGTCGTAAGGCTCATCTTTCCAGACCTAGGGGCTGGCATAGTAGGGAGTACCTGTCTGTGTCATGCAGAAGCCCCTCTCAGTGATCTTGGATACATTCATGTCACCAAGTTTGACCACTCCTCCTGAGTGCATGAATATGTTGGCGGGCTGAGTGTCTTTCAACGTACCTTTATGTCCCTGTGAAAAATATTCATTCTATGCAGCTCTCCCAGCCCTCTCACTATCTGCACCAGTATCGGCCAAATCTACGACTAGGGAATCCTGCTGCTCTTCTTTTCCTGCTGCGAGATCTTCCGAGCGAGGTCGCCCTAGCTGGCATACTCCATGACGATGCTACGTGGGAGGAACAGTACCACAGGGACTTGGATGCTTCATCTATAAATGCTTCCCTGTAGGAGACGATGTTGGGGTGCCTGATGGATGCCAGAATTCTTATTTAGTTGAGTGCGTTTTATTTTTCTTTGGAGCTGAGGTTTCCCATTTTGACCCTTTTGAGAGCATATACCTGGTTGTCTTCTATCCTAAGCACCTTGTAGACAGTCGAGTAGGCTCCATCGCCCAACTTGTTCATAATCTGGAAATCTTTGACTGACATGCTCGTTACTACCACACTCGATATTTATAATAAAATTAAGGCATCAAACAATCCCGAAGATTTCCTCGTAGGTGTTCATTATCCTGCCCAAACACACGGAGGCAGAAAGTGCATACTTCGATATGCAAACTGACTCCTGAATGTAGTCCACCTCCATTGTTGGGTTTCCCTTCGCCACCGCTCCCACGACAAACACTACAGGCTGACTGTTGTTCAGACTCTTTGCGAACTTCGCCATCGGTATCAGCTTAGCCTTTGTTGAGAAGGCAATTCTTATCGAGTCTGGAGGTAGGTGCTGCTGGACTGGGCTCTTAATGACCTCCAGCAAGGTTTAGCTGCTCTCCTCAGCCCTGATGGACAGTCTCTTAAGAAGCTGTGCGAAAAGGGCAGCAAATCTCTTATAAGTTCTGGGAATTCTGGTGGAGGGATGGATCTTGATGACCTGGTTGGAAGCGGTGGTGACGTAGACCTGAAGCTTACCTGCCTTGTTAAGAGGACTGTCTAGCAAGGTAAGAAGGCACTGGTGAGTGATATCTGGCCTGAAGTCAGCAGGGTCTTTTTTGAGCTTGTTGATGATATAGCTGGCATGATCGTCTCCATTGACCAGCACGTTCTCTCGCTTCTTGAAGGCAGCCACTTCAAGGTTGGCCTTCTCCAGGACAACGATGACCTTCCTCTCGTCTTTTTTGTCTTCCTCGATTAAGTGTACTTTCTTCATTCTCAATTATAATGGATTCAACAATCAAATCATTTCTGAGGCTTCTTGGCTGAAACTTCCTCAGGAGTAAAATCTGGCTGTGCGAACCTCTTCAATAAATCCGCGTAAAGAGCGTGTCTGCCTGTCATCGTGAATCCCCACTTATCCTTTATCTGCTGGCACATGTTCAGGTCCAACTGGGTTATCAGCAATCCATCCCTGGTTCTGCTTAGAGGAGGAGTCCTGCTACCATCAGGAGCAGCTACGTAGCTGCTTCCGTAGAAGTGCCCGAAGTCTCTGTGAGCTTTTTGTCCATTTCCACTAGTGAACTCATTGGGGAAGATTTAAGTTCCGACTCTGTTTATGCCGACAGAAAAGTAATGGTTGGCGATTGCAGCATTTCTTGCCTAAACTCCCCAGAGAGGCTCAGACAAACCATCGACTGTTGCTGAAGGGTTGAAGACGATTTACGCTCCGTTGAGGCCGAAGCCCATCCAATGGAGAGTATGATGCCTTCCATAGCAAATGTTGACCCCGATCTTTCCAAACTCAGTGGTAAATACAGGGTGTCCTGATTCTCCTTCCATGTAGTAGGTTGACTCGTTGAAGTCTCCCACTCTTGGAATGTGTCCCTTTTCCTGCTTGCCAAGGATGACTCCATGATTGTCAATAACAACTGCTGTGTTGAGCACGGTACCCTTGTGGGGAACCCTCTCGAGAATCGAGGAAACGATGACCATGTTGTGCTTTTTGGCCAGCTCCTGGAGCATTTGGGATGATTGACCATCAATTGGTTATCCGAACTCGATCCAGGGATATTTTTATCGAGTGCAGAGGAAGAAAGGAGCCGTCCACAACTCTTGAAGACAAATGACGTTGACGTTCTCTAAAGCTGCCAACTCAATGATATCCTTTATCCTTTGCTCCAAAGCCTTTTTCTGCTCAGCAACAGGCTTGTCAGTAGAAAGAATTATCTTGTTTTGGATTGCTCCAACCTTGACTACTCTTGGAGGTCTCAGCTGCTCTTGCTCGCAAGGAATTTTGTAAGATTTGACCTCAACGTCTAACTTGCTAGCTTGGTCTACAGTACTGAGTTGAAGAGCAATTTCGGGAGTCTGGGCTCCGTAGAATATTTTCCTGACGCTTTCGAACACTTTTCTGGGCAGATATGACTCGAGAGCTCTATATGAGTCAACGAGTTGTCCTTCCTGAGTAAAGAATTTATCCTATGATAGCTTCTGAGTGTTGGCTTGATTGCTGAGCTCAGCATTTTCTTGTCTCAGTCTTGATACTTCCTCTTGGAGCCTTTGAACCTCATTATTGGCTTGAGAAGAGGCTGAGTTGGTTGGAGCTAAGCTGTTGGCTACTGACCCTGGGCTGGATCCAGACCTATCGACTTTGAAATTAAGTGGATCGTTGAGTTTGGTCCAGGCTGAATGCCTTCTGTAGGTGAATCCATGGGTTTTTCTTTCAACAAATTTTCCCTGATGCTGGTTGTGAAAGCTCTTCCCATCCCAGACAAGTTCACCTCTAGAGAAAGTGTTCTCTGCTCTTCCGTATACTTCCATTCCTTCGAAGACGTTGAAGTCATGAGCGTGATGGTGCGCCTTGGCTGAGATGATCTTTTTGAAGTTAGGATCCCAAATTACTATATCTGCATCTGCTCCTTCTCTTATGACGCCCTTGTTAGGGTACATGTTGAATATCTGAGCAGCATTTGTTGATGTCTTCTCCACAAACTGGTTTTCGCTGAGCAGGCCAGATCTGACGCCCTTTGTCCACATTATTGACAGTCTATCCTCAACTCCGTTCACTCCGTTGGGAATTTTCGGAAAGCCTTATTTTCCCAGTTGTTTTTGGTCGGTACAGAAGGTGCAGTTGTCTGTGCTGACAACGTCAATAACTCCGCTGTTGAGGTACTTCATGATCTGTGTTTTTGTCTTAGGGTCGGGAGACAGGCAGGGAGACATCACATATCTGGCGGCAACATCCCAGTCCTTATCCCACAGCTTGGTGCCATCGGTTCCAACAGTAGCAGCTAGGGTCTAGCCATACACCAGCAGTCCTCTATTTTTTGCCCTCATGACCTCTTCTGAAGACTCTCTGCTCATCAAATGGACGATATAGAGGGGAACATTGGCATGCTCAGCTATCGTTATGACTCTGTGAACAGCCTCAGCCTCCACCGACTAAGGCCGAGAAAGGTAGTGCCCTTCCGGTCCCGTAATCCCCTTTGCCATCAACTTCTGTTGGTTCTCAGATATGATATCTCCGTTTTAGGCATGGACTATGCACAAAGCTCCAAGGTCCCTCGCAACTTCAAATGCCTTATACATGGAAACATCGTCCAATCGGAGCACGTTGTTGTAGGCCATGAAAAATTTAAAGCTCTGAACTCCATTTTCTACCATTCTCTTCATATCGTCAATTGTTTCCTGATTCCAGTCTACTACGGCTGCGTGGAGACTATAATCGCAGTTTACCTTCGAGTCAGCCCATCCTCTCCATGTTTTGTAGGCCTCTCTCATGGGAGTCCCTTTGCTGGGAATTGCAAAATCGATGAAAGAAGTAGTTCCTCCAGCGATGGCTGCCTTCGACCCGGTGTCAAAGTCGTCCTTGGCGTAGGTGCCCATAAAAGGGAGCTGCATGTGGGTGTGGGTATCGATTCCTCCAGGGATGAGAAGCTTGCCGGAGCAGTCAATAACATTAGCATTTTTGTGGGTGAGGCTGCTCGAGAGAGCAGCTATTTTTCCGTCCTCGATGAGGACATCGGCAGTGGTGGAGACGTCGGAGTTGACAACTCTTGCGTTTTTGAGGAGATAGGTGCTGAAATTTCTGAAGACCGACCTGTTGATCAGTTTGTTCATAGATATGGATATTATGCTGTAGTTAATAGTAAGCTAAGCTGATAGTAAGTAATAGTAAGCACAATAGATAAAAAATCACCTTATTCTGGAGCCCTCAACAATCTGATTGACTATCGTCCCAGTGTCTCGGTTGTTTTTTGCCTTTTCAGTCAAATAAGCATTCTTCAGGTTGAACATGACGTCCTCCTGCCTCATTTCCTTCACATCCCCTCCTGTTATCTTCCGAAGAATCTGGTCATCAGGGTAGATCGGTAGGCTCTACTGGTCTATGAACCAGGCATCCCTGTCCTTGTTGATCGACTGCCGAGGATTGAAGCAACGAAGGATAACTGCTGCCAATAAGCCAAACAGTAAGCCCAGAGCAGCTGATATCAACACACTCAAAAACTGGAAGCCTCCTTGTTGAAGAGGGTTGTCGCAGAGTGAGGGAGTCCTGCCATTTCTGCCGGCTGTGAAGATTGAGTTGAAGATTCCTCCGAGCACTGAGAATATGATGCCTTATAAGGGGTACCCTTTATTGAGGAGGTCAGGTATGAATTTTTAGAGAAGAAAAGCGAGAATGGGAGCAAAAGCCCCCATGAGCAGAGAGGCGAAAGGGTCGATGATGACGGCAGCCGACGAGCTCAAGAAGATTCCAGTCTGAGTAAGTTAAAAGATACCATGAGAAGGGTGTTTATGAATTTTTACAGAACGACCTTTTACCCGTAGATCCTGAGCCCAATGGTGGTTCCGATGGCTGCACAAAAGCCAATGATCATGTGCAGGAACGACTAAGCAGCTAGGTATGCAGTGGACTGTAGGGATCCAATTGAGGTGATCAGGTAGTACTCATCGACTAAAGCTGTTGTGTATGCGAAGTTGGGCCACAGTAGAATGCAGGCAACCAGTCCAATAAATTTCAAAGTCAGGGTGAAATACCTCTCTTCCTATTTGTTCTAAATTTCCTCCTTACAGCAAAAAAATTTGATCGGGAGGGCGAAAACATATCCAAATAGAAAAATATTCATGGTTCCTCCGGCGGTGATTGCCTTTAAGCCTACATAGTTAGAGAGGTACCTAGCTGATTGATAGAAAAGCTGAGGGCAAAGGCAAAGATCTACACTATGCTCAAGGCAAATATCTGCTGGGGAGTGAACCTGCCGACGAACTGGAACAAGGTGACCAGAATGGTGAGAGTGCACTCGATATTGATTATGAGATGAAGGGGGCTGATGTTGCTGGTGGAGTTAAAGGTGCGGTAGAAAGAGGACTCCCAGAAGATGAAGAGGAGGGTGTTGAGCTGGAAGGTAATGGCTGCCACGAAGAGGAGGTTGGTGAGCTGTGACCAGTCGTACATCCGGTACTTGAAGTGGAGGAGGGTGAAGGCAAGGGTGAAATAAAGGGGAGCTTCAAGGTCAGAGAAGGAGGATGTGGTGGTGTATCCTGTGCGGAGGAAGATGCCGTAGAGGACGATGATAGCCAGTTCGAAGATGAGGATGTAGTACCCCATTGGTCGGTTATAATAAGAATGTCTGCCTTATTAAAGCACAGGCCAGTCTCATTGGTATCAATTTGTAGGCCATTCATAGATCATTGATAAGCCCATTTATATATTAGATTCATCCCTCCCTTCTTAAGCTCAACTAAGCCTTATAAGCAACCCAATCACGGCATTCATAAACTACAGCCTAGCACAACTACCAACCACCATAAGCTAGTGCCCCTCCTCACCTTGCCCTTCCGCCACCTCAAACCTCCCCATCCCTCCATACTTACCTCCTAGCATCATCCAAATATTTGCATAGATCTCAGCTCCTCGAATAAGGGCTCAAAACAAGTCGGAAGGCCAGAATTAAGAAAGGCAAACTGAGGTGAGTCTCAAGAAAAAAAGAAGGCTCGCAAACTGACTTACTGTTGAGGGCGGGAGAGATATATGTTGGCAGATATCAGAGTGTTCCTATCAGCGATGGGGTAGCATCAGGAGGGCAGGAAATATTGCAGAGAGGCGATAAAAAATATTAGGAGGGTTGTTTTGGCGCATTTATGCACTCTTTGGACGGATCAGCTATTAGATTTATTATATTAGCTGATCAGGAGAGCCCAACCAAAAAATAAACCCACAGCCAACAATATGGGGAAGTAGGCCTCTAGCTGAGAGAGTTGAGCCTTCACTGTCGATGTGAGACCCAGAAGGACGACAGAAATCACTCAAAGAGATAGGTCTATCCATCGAGGATCACATATGATATCAAACAGCATCCAGACCCCTCAGTAATGCGGCAGAAAGCTACTCAATAGTCGAGTCAGGGCATTTATGCAATAAAAATGTGGATTGGAGCGGTCGGAGGAGTCAATGCTACCACACATGTACATATTGGAAATATTTTCAAAATGAGTCGTCAAAAACATATCTGAATAGCAGCTCAGAAGCTGGGAGGGCGGTTATGAACTTCCAGGCGAATTTATATTTTAATTTATTATTTTTCATATCATGAGTTCTTTGCGCCTTTAAAATGATCCCTCCTTCGAGGAGGAAGAATAAGTTGACTTATCGGAGTCAGACCCTGAGTCAGCTAATGCTCGGAAGGGGAGCAAGAGCGGAGGAAAAGTGGGTAGGCCTCGAGGGAAAGGCCGACCAAAGAGATCCTCCAAGATGCTGTCTAAGAAGCAGAGCTAGGATGAAGAGGAGTGGGAGTAAAAGGCATTTGCGCGGGAGAGACCGACTCCTGGCAAGTAATAGTCCTCCATCGAGGGGTATATTAAAATCATAGACTATCTAAAAAAGATAGATTACGAGGAGAACAGCCTCCAGAACAAGATGAACCCCTTTAACGCACTCACCGCCACCTGCTTCTGGTACGCCATCTCCGCCTAGTTCTACAGCTTCGACTTCTTCTCACGAAAAAACCCTCATGATGTTGCCATGGAGCAGCTTGACAAAGTTCAAAGGATTTCCCTTCAGCTGCCCAGCAGAATAAACAAGGCACCAACTGGACCCTCTTTGCTCGACATGGAAACAGAACAACTCAACAGACTCGGCTGTGAGATCGGCGAAAAAATGGCTAATCTGATTCCAGCGCCATTGTCGAACCGCCCCTAGATTATTTAGCGCAAAATTGGGACTACTTCAGTTGCAGAGGACGATCACTTCGTCTCTTCAACAAGAGCCATCCTTTTCAACTACATCACCAAAAAGATCAAGAACAGTGAGAAGTGGGCTTCTCTTCTCAACTCCTATGAAAAATAGATTAGTTAGTTGCCATCGATAACCTTTCCCCTCCCTGAACCTGTTTAGTTCCCAGAAGAGGAGACTCCTTGCTAGGAGGTCAATCTTTTCGAGCTCCTGAGGCAGCAGGCCAAGAAGAAGGTGATGAAGAGGGAGAAAAACAAGCAGCAAAGGGCTTCTAAAGCAGGTGAAATATTTCATGACGACGAGTCCAACCGATAAGAAGACAAATCAGTCAAGCATGAACACAAATAAGATCACTCAGTTTCTGAGGTCCGGTAGATCTCTGAAAAGAAGATATCTAATGCCGAAGGGCCGAAAATAGATGGAGGTGAGTCAGGTCATCATGAGGAAAAGCTAGAGGCGTCAATGAAATAAGAGGAACCTCAGGCATAAATTAATCAAAAGATAAATGTTACTGAACTCCTTATAGATAAAATCGAGTAGAAGATAGAGCCTGAAAAGGTAGTTTTAGAGTATAGCCGAAAGCAGAAGCAGCAGGACGTTGTATTAGACTCTATTCTCCACATGCCTATTGATAAGGTCATCAGCGTGCTGCAGTCCAGCATCCCATCTATCTAGCTACCGAGCTTCAAGGAACCGATGATGCCCCTTCCCACCAAAGACCCTCTTGACTTCGTCTTTCAGCTCCACCCTGAGTAATAGAAGTACCTTGAGTACATGAAGGAGCAGAGGAAGAAAAAGTACAGGCATAAAGTTGAAGTCGGTGAAACTGCCAACGAAGACGAAGATAGGGATGGCCAGTTCTAAGACGCCAAGTGTCAGATATGCACAGACGGAGACTACACTGACGACAACTTGATTGTCTTTTGTAGCATGTGCAACATCAGCCTTCATCAGAGATGCGTTGGGCTGGCAAAAGTGCCAGCTTAAAGTTGGATCTGTGATGTCTGCTTGGCCTTTGGTCCAGGAGGAATCAACCTTCCTTGTCCTCTTTGCGACATCAAAGGAGGAGCAATGAAAAGAACTTCCATACACATAGACTCCAACATCTTCAAAGAAACAAATCCAGGATACTACTAATACTCGAGAAAGTGCTCCTACAATAAGCAGAAAGAGGAGTACATAGTCAAGGAGAAAGTTGAGGGAGAGTAAATCAAGTAAGAGCAGGCCGAACAGCCCATCAAGGTGGTCAGGTAGAAGGGAGAAAAGTAGTAGGAGTGCTACTATGACTATTTTGTGAAGTCGACTTACCCGAGTGATGTCCCCGTCTGCCACTACGTCTGGGTCCATTATGTCTGTGCCATTTGGGTTCCTGAGTGCTACTTCGAGGAAAAGAATGGGAACATCAGCATCAGGGGTATTTAGAACATTGAAAACAAAAGGTTCAGAATTGAGTGCTTTGTTTGCAAGAAGAACAGATGTGGAGCTTCCGTAAAGTGTGAGGACTCCTAGTGCAACAAATATTACCATCCTGAGTGCGCCAGGAAGAAGAAGGTCTATATGGAACAGTTGAACCTTGAGAAGTTAAAGTACCTGATTTTTTGTGAGGAGCACGAACCTCTGAAGTTGACTAGGCAGATTGAGTACAAGAAGAAGAAAAACAGAGAAGAGATCATCAAGTTTGCCCGAATGATATAAAAGTATATCGAGACCTACAGAATAGCACAGTTCCCCTTCAAACTGATGAAGTCAGCAGTCCCTTCCAACTTCATCGACACAAGCTACAAGCAGTAGCGAGAAATCAAGGATAGGAGGGCCATTGCTGCGAATTCCGATGAGGAGTTCCTGAAAGATCTCATTTCCAACCTTTCTAAGGCAAAGATCATGACTGTTCACCTGGAAAAAGTTGACAATGGCTATAAGATCACTAACGTTTAAACTCCCTCCAAAAGATAAATCAGAAAATGTCTCAACAGGTACGATGAGTTCTGGAACTCCCTTAAAAATGGGGATACTAACTAGGAAAACTTCAGGAGGTACTAAAGAATAATGCTGGAAAATCAGAGACTGAAGGAAAGACTTGAACAGTTTCTTAATGGCAACCTGTCCATCTGTCCCAAAAATGATGACAAAAAGGAGAAGAAGCCAGCCAAAAGGAGGGGAAAAAATGCCGTTCAGCAGGTCGAGACTCTAATCGAAGAAGGTACTATTTAATCTATGCAGAAGGGGGCATTTTCTGTGTCTGTAAGAAGCCATACGAAGGAGAAACTGACATGTTCGAATGCTAAGTTTGTGGAGAATGGTACCATTTCAAGTGTCTGGGCTTCATTGGAGCAGAGGCAGATGCACAGAACATGGAGTTCAGCTGCATGAAGTGCATGAAATTTGAGCCAAAGGATAAAAAAGATGAAAGGTTGGCAAAGTATCGAGGCCTATTTGCACCAGACTCTATTGTCTTTCTATATCGTCCTCCCACTCCCGACCTGCTTTCCTAGGAGTAAGTCGAACAGAAGAATTATGTGGAGCTGATGGAGGAAGTAAAGAAAATGAACTCCCCTCAGAAAGAAAAAGCATAAGACAGTTAGGCTAAGATTAAAAAAGATCTGCTTGCCCTGAGATAAATCAAGAAAAAAGGTTCAAGACAGTCTGAATCCAAACAGGATGCAAAATAATAGCCTGTAGATGGTGCATTACAAAAAAAGGAAGCTGCCGACAATATTGAGCCTGAGCCATAAGCAGAACTCAATGAAAAGGAGGGAAAGGAAGCCATTCAGCCAAACGTAATGAGGCCTTAGAAGATAGAGGAAGAGCCAGTCGACAACGACCACTTGTAAATCAAATAAAAGGGGTAGGTTGAACCTGAACAATAAGCTCCACAGGTTATGGAGGTTGAGCAAAAGGTCGCCATGGATGCTGAATAATAGGTAGCTGGAGGCCAGGATGAGAATGATAATGTCAATCAATGATGCATAGTTGATATATTACAAGGAAGAAAAGAAGTGTCATATCGCGCTCTCGGGGGTCACTTTCACCATGTTTCCCTCTTTGTCTCTCATGATACCCTCGTACCTGTTGCCCTCTCTAAAAAGACCCTAGAAGTTTTCTCCGGATTTGTATGTCTACTTTCCATAGCCGTCTTTAAAATCTTTTTTGAATTCTCCCTAGTAAACTGCTCCTTTGTTGTAGACCCACTTGCCTCTACCTGACCGAAGGCCATTAGAAAAGTGACCCTCGTAGTAGCTGCCGTCAGCCCACTGATACTTTCCTTGCCCATCTGGCTTGCCCTTCTTGTAAGAACCTGCGTACTTGTCTCCGTTTGAGAACAGCTCCTATCCCTGACCTTCTTTGAGGAAATTTACAAATTATCCTCTGAAGGTGCTGGTTCTGTGGTGGAAAGTCCCTTTGCCGTGTTGTCTATTCAGCAGCCACCCTCCTTAGTAAAAGTCGCCTTTGGGAGACCTCCAGATGCCGAAGCCATTTTTCGTGCCATTTCTCCACTATCCCTCAAAGACCTCCCCGTTGTACCATGAGAATGTTCCGTAGCCCTCTCTGACCCCATTGACAAACTACCCCTTGTACACTCCGTCAATATTCTTCTCGCAACCGTAAGTCTTCTGGTTGTTTTTGTACTTTCCCTCAAAAATGGTCCTTTCTGTGATCATGAGGCCCTTTCCATTTCTCTGGTCGTTGACATACTATCCAAAGAATACTCCATCTTATGAAGGGACCACTTTGAAATGTTCCTTCCTGACCAACCTCTTTACGGCAAACTTCTAGTTCATTGGCTGATACCCTTTGAGGAAGTCCACGTATTAGTCTTCTTATGGAATGACGAACAACCCGTTTTTCTTCTGCATTACATATTTTTCCCTCTTGATTTTTGGTTCAGCTGCCTAACTTTTGTTGACTTTTGATGATTTGCTGCTGAGAGTTTCCTGTTTGGTGAGGGTATGGAACATCGTGTTATTGCCCTTTTTTTCCCCCTCAAAAAGGTGCTTGGAGATGGATGCTGAGGAAACTGAAGAAATAATTGATTTTCCATCATCAGAGTCTGAATCTATCTACATTTCGTTGAACTGAGCCCTGAGCTTCTGCAGTCGGAAGGCCTCTTCTTCATAAGATGGGCCCTTAAACAGTTCAAGATTGCTATTGTCCACACTCTCTTACTTTTTCTTTTATGCTCTATGGTCCAGACTCGATGCTGCCTTTTTACTCTGCTTCTCAGGAAGGCAACTCTCAAGAGCTTAACTTTTGCCCTTTAAGGGAATTTCTTCCTCGGAGGGCTACTTTATCAAGACACGATCTGCAGGATTTTATGTCTGAACTTCGATGCTGTTCGTCATCAAGGGGAACTGTACTTCTGCATTAGCTTTCTTAGTTGGCTGCTCTGCTTTGGCCCGGCTTAGCCTGCTTGTCAGTTAATTGGATCGAGTGGTATCCTGCTGCCCGTTTCTCAGAAAATCTAACAGAGATAGATGTCGGGCTTAGCCTGGTGTGTCCTATTGATATCGACTTGTAACCACCTTATGCCTTGTTTCTCCATCGTTTTACATCCAGCATGGTTCCTTGGAATCCTCCTTCACTGTATTTTTAGGACCTGGTTTTAGAGGGGTTAGCTTTGCTGGTTTATGTTTGATTTTATCCTTGGTGGCACTACGGGTAATTCTCTCTCCTTCCTTCTCATGCAGCTTATTGCAACAGCAGTACCGTTTGTTGCAGTAATCTCCTTTCGGGTTGCTCAGCCTCTCGTTGGACCTTTTGTCGTAGCTCTTCATTTATGTCTTGAACCTTGCTGGTTTATCCTAGAAGGTGATGGGTATGCTAGTACCCTGTTAGCTAGGCTGACGGTCAATGGTATGCTTCTTGGGACGTGTATCTTATGAGAGAAGTTTAGCTGGTTGTCGGACTGATAGTTTTTTATTTTTGCGGATACCGTATATTTTAGGGAGGGCTTCGAAGGTGGATTTGGAGATCGGGTTGCTGAACCACTGTTTGTCATCGGCAGGTTCGCTTCCTTCTGTGGGAGTTTGCTTATTTTTGAGCTGACCGGTCGACATTGTTATTATTAACACTTCAATAAACATATTAAACGGCTCCTCTGTAAATACATCCATATGGAAAATTTATTGAAATTGACAAATTATCTACTGCAAGAGGAGTCCTAAAAATGCCTCATTTTGCCAGATTATATAATAAAGTAAGGTAAGATGAGAACAAGCATCCGGTAGAAGAACAAATAATTCAGAGACCTCTTTAGAAAGCAACAACTTGAGAACTACCGCAGCCAGATTCGCTAAGGAATGATCAGGAACATGGTGGAATAAAGTGCCAAGGAAGAAGTCAACAGAAACACCCTCTAGTTGATCAATAAAGGAAATACTGATGGACTCTACGAGTACCTCTACCAAAAGGAATCAGGAAATGTCGGGGGTTTAAGCAGTGAAACTGTTGACCTCCTCCTCGAACTCCTCATGAAGGACATTCACAGCATTAGAGTTCTCCTTCTGCTTGTCAAAATATTCGACCTGCACTACAACAGCATCTTCAACAATTAGAGCACCGCTCCCCGAGCTAGGGAGATTATCAGGCACATATACGAGTCGACTAATATATGTGTAAGGGAATACAGTAAGGGCGGGAAAGGGGCAGATTTATAGAGACTGGTCAATGGTCTGCTCTCCTGCCTCAAGAGTCTGATTTACAACAAAGATGAACCAAACAGCCAAGGCTATAAATTTACTGAAAGTGTAAGAGAGGACTACCTGGTTAATTATTTGTTCGGATGGTTTGAGACCCTACACGGGAATACTCAGTACATGGTCATCTTGGCGGTGGTCTAGTACGACCTCAACTTATCGTTGCTAGAGCCCATATCTAAAAGGATAAATAGTAACCCTGGCATTATGCTAACTCTGATGGAGCAGGCCGACCCTCTTCAGCAGAAATACAAGTCAATATCTCTTCCCAGCGTAACCCTCGCCAACTCCTTCTTGCGGGTGGTATCTAATATGGAAGTCCTGTAGCAGCTGATAGTTCCTTACTTGTAGATGAGCAAGGTGGTTCACTCCTTCCTTTCTGGCAACCTTGAGAAAGAATACTACCGCGTATACACTTTCCACTAGATCCTCACCAACATTCAAGGCATATTCTAGCAACTATCAGAAACCACCTTGTACAAGCATCTCTGCTAGCAAATGGAAATGGCCAATTATTGGGTGTTCTCTGGCATTATCCTGCAGTCATAAACATACGTTACCAGGTCAGTGGTGGCCGAGATCATTAGATTGGCAGTCAAGAACACTCTTATCAACAAGGGACAGCTGCAGGAGTATATTTCATAGAAAATGGTGGGGTTACTGGGCGACGGCCTCTAGACCGAGAACATCGAGATCATTTTGAGCAGTTTATAGACCTACAACATGATCACCTCATACTGCATATAGCACCAAGAAGAGACAGAACAGTTGCAACTCTGGATAGAAGAATTCGACATTGACACTGGACTAGAAGATATGGTCCATCATCCCAACAAGAAGATAGCAGAGCAGGCCCAACTGCTGCAGTAGAGGAGAGATAGGCTCAAGAAGGACTTAAAGGGAGAAATGGAGGCGGAATGCCTATGATTAGATTGCCATGTTATAAATATTCAAATGGACAAATAAAGCAAGGAGGTAGAAGGGAGCATCAAAAGAGCAGAGCACCTCTACTAATTATACCCATCCATGCCCAGATACGCCAACGACCCTGAAGAGTCGTAGATCGTCAAAAACTATGACTTCATTCTCCGCAGGTTCCAAGGCTTCTACTCAAAGCAGCCCACCTATTTTGTAAAAGCAGGCACCTGTCCCCTTCTCTTCGGAGACCAACACTCCTACTCCGGCTACCCTTTCTTCTCCCTGAGCTCAAGCCAAGACATCATAGTTGCTGTTGCGCAAACCTCTTCCGGAAAGATCAGAATTAGCAACTACCAATCAGCTTTGTACGGAGAGAAGGTCCTGAGCAGCAGAGTAGCAGAGATGAAGTACGAGGAAGGAGGGTAGAAATTTATTCATGGCTTTATTAAGATTTTGGGAGTTGTTGCAGAAGAGCAAGGGCTAAAAGACCTCCAGGGTCTAGATTTGCTGATATATACTGGAGTAATTGAAGACTAGTTTGTCGGCTGGAGGGAAGCACTCTATGCCTGCTTCTATACTGCAGTCACTGCCGCCATCACCAAGAATAGGCCCATCCCTGAGACGAGGGTTGCAGGAATCATCAAGCAGCTCAGGCAGTTCGGATAGGAAGTCATCGATCAGCCTCAACTTACCAACTATCACTATGGACATCTCACCCAGCACAACTCTCCTCAATTAAAGGATATTGCTGTCCCTGAAAACATGAGCATTGTCATGGCTCACTCCCTGACACCTCTTCCCAAAAAACTCATCCAAGGCAAAAGATTTAACCTTCGCAGATGTGAAGTATTGATTGCATTGGAGTATCTCAAGGGGTCAGCAGGCACCACCAAAGATTTCCAGTCTTTAAGTAAAGATTTATTGATGTAGAGTAAGCGCAATAGTTCATCGGATGTACGACTGAGGAACTGCTGAAGGAAGTCGAGGAGAACCTTCCCAGTGGTAAACTCACTACTGAGGAGATTGAGTCATATGCCGATAGATCTCTTATCGATATCCTCAAAGAAGTTCCCTACGCCAACAGCGTAATTGACCAGAACAAAGACTTCTTCCCCAAAAAGTACATCTTGAGACATACTCAGTCGCACCCTCTTCTTCCTCAAAGAACAGCTGTTAATCGAAAGATTAACTTCTTAGAACCTGGTGGCTTCTGTTAAGGAAAGTCACAACAACCAAACTGAACTGTTGGAGGTGGGCTCTTAGCAAATCGAGCAACTGATTCAGACAGCCATGCCATGGGTCTTGGCCTACAAGATAGTCGGTAATGGTTGGGGAGGAAACATTATTTTCTTCTGCTAGAAGTCAAAGACCTCCAAGTTAGTGGATGAGCTAATAAACGGTTTTTATTTATCTGAGGAGAACAAGGTGCTCCTTTCTGATGACCTGGAGCAGTACGTCCACGTGCTAGATAGGCCTAATACTGGCCTGGCCATCTTAGACCCTCAGTCGTAGATCTGGTACTGATCATGCATGTTTGTTGTAGTTAGTTAGTCCTTAGAGCATATCTTAGCTGGTTGCCCCAGTTATAATTAACAACAACAAATGGATAATGAAAACAAGGATCTTTCCTGGTTCGATACAAAAATATCAGAAGCAGCTGCCCTCAAGCAGCAGGGAAACATCCACTACAAGGAACAAAGGTATGAGTAAGCCAAGGAAAAGTATCAGCAGGCACTTATGTTGCTTGAACCGAACTCTTTCATGGGAGCCTCGGAAGAGCAATGCCAACAGCTAGCAGACCTTTCAGCCAATTTGCTATTCAACGTGGGAACCTGTTGCTTCAATTAGCAAAAGTGGAAAAGTGCCTAACTTATCTACAGCGAGGCCCTGACTATCAACAGCAAGTATGTAAAGGCACTCTTCAAAAGAGCCATGGCCAGGCATGAACAAGGGTAGTACTAGAAAGCAATGGAGGACATAAAGATGGCTTACGAGCTGGACAGGAGCAATTCCGACATAAGGGAGGGATACGAGAAGATAAGACAGAGGTACAACTAGGAGCTGAAGAAGGACAACTAGAAGAGGAAGGAGATGAACGCCAAGATATTCAATTCGGCCTCTCCTGCAAAGAAGAAGTAGAAGGCAGAGTAGAACAGGAATAATTGGTGGATGCTGAGTCTGGTTCCCTTCGCAGCAACAGCCATCTACCAAGGCGTCAAGTACTTTAAAAGCTGACCTCTTGATCTTATATGTCCTGCTCCTTCCTTTGTGCCTATCCTGCTCCTATTTGTAAGCAAATGTGGTAATTTGATAATAAAACCCATGCGAGACAAAGACCTAACATATCCAACATATTGCGAGATTCTCTTTCAGGACAACAGAAATATGGTGATCCCGTAAGATGACAAGGAGCAGTACTAGTGGATCCGCTGGCTGAGGGTCGGTGTCATCATGTTGTCGGCTGTGATGCTCCTGGCCAACATCATCCTCATCATCAAAAGTACACATCTCTCAAAGCAGAGAAACAGTACAAGTTCAACACCATTCGCCTCTTCATGTTCGTCTAGATCTTCTACGTCCTGTCCCTTCTCTCAGTGGTCTTCCACTCGCCCTCCTTCAATTTTGATGTCTGCTAGTTCGTTGATCCCAAGCCATAGACTTCCATTCAATACACCATCAGCTAGTTTTACGACTGCATCATCAATGAGGGAGAACCCCAATGGACCGCCATTGAAGGATTCGTCAACATGTTCTGCTACACTGTATATTTCTGTCCACTCAGCTGTCCTACTGGTTCGCGGTCTGCATCACCCTCTACATCAAGCATGTGCTTTAGAACACCCACAAGCAGTTCATGAAAAGGAGAGGACCCCTCATCTTTGTGGTTTGCTTGGGAATAGGAATGTGGTTCCTCGTTCCCTTTGCTTTGGCATTCATCGAGGATGTGCCTTTCTCCTTCGGACCAGCAGGCTACAAGTATATGTCCGAAGGCACCTTCTTCTTCTACGGAGGAATCATCAGCAGAAGAGAAAAAGGTTAGGACACCACTAGTCAAATAATGGTGCTCATATGGATGTTGGGAGTGGCTCTCTTGCTCTTTGCCTACCACATATACCTGCTCTGCGTCAACCAGAGGCACATCCGCAAGCTGATAGAGCTCGATGAGATCAACCCTCGCCAATTTTTCATGATCAAATCTGGCCGGCTCAGCTTCGTCATATTTTTCGTGCAGCTGCTGAATGTGGGTAAGTTAGCACTATCTTTTGTATTTGAGGTGGTTGAGGAGGAAGGGCCTGGCTCTCAAAATTTGGTGTTTAGCCTGAATGTCCTTTTCGACCTGATGCCCATGATTCTCATATTCATATACCTGAAGTACTACTACAGGGAGGGAAGAGACCTCCAAGAACGCTCCTAGCTCATCAACCGCAGCCTGATAACTTCCTTCCACAACAGCCTCATCTGATCCTTTTTTCCTCTTCATTTGACCTTTACATAGGAATGATCATAACCATACCAGTCAATATACTTACTATGAAATATTAGAGCCCAAAGAGCAGGACCGAAAACCTGGAACAAGATCGACCCGCCAACTGCCGGGGAAGAAACTGCGTCACCTACGACAGGCACATCCGAAAAATCAACAAATAAACCTACTAGTTCAGGTCGGTCTCCCCGGCCTCCTCAACATCCTCCTCATACCACTCCGAACTCTAAGAATCTCTCCTCAAATAAAAGCCAGTCAGACAGTACGCCATATAGAAGAAGCAGAAGAGACAGCCAAAACAGCATGCAGGCTCAACTGTCAGAAGGATGACACAACCTGTGAGAAACTTCAAAATCAATGGACTGACTGACAACTTTTATTCCCAGCTGCTCGATTGGTCCTACAACAACTTCCTCTGTGTTGGCTGCAAGGACAGCTTGTCCTTCTACAACATGGCCCTTTAACCTGAGAGATAGGAAAGATAGACCTGTACCCGCAGGTATAGAGTCGAGTGCGGGTATCAAAGGCTCAACTCCCTGCATTTTTCACCCATCAATACCAGGATAGCCCTGGGATACAGTTAGGGCTCTCTTCTTTGCTACGACTACTACAAGGGGGACACCTGTTTCGTTAGGCACTCGCATATGGATAGGATATCCTGCATTGAGTGGTACGGAAATGTCATCTACACTGGCTCAAAAGACAGAAAGTTGAGAGCAGTTGACTGCAGAAGCGGAGATCCATCTGCTGTCTTCCCCCAGGATCACTTTCAGGAGATATGTGGGGTCAAAACATACTCCAACTACCTGGCAACTGGAGGCAACGATAACTGGGTCTACATCTACGACCTCCGAAAAACATCCCAGTTCATGAGCCACTACTCGCACGAAGCAGCCGTTAAGGCTCTCGATTGGGTCATTCCCAACACCCTCGTCTCTGGGGGAGGCAACGGTGATAGAAAAATAAAATTTTGGAAAGACGGCTAGGGGATAGTCAAATAAATAGATACAGGTTCGCAAGTCTGTGGCATCATAGCTTCCACAAATTCACCAGAAATCCTCAGCTGCCAAGGATTTTCGCTAAATCAGGTGATCATATGGAACATGGAGGGCAAGAGAGAATTGACAGTCCATGGGCACTAGAAACGGGTGCTTTATTGCGCATTGAGCCCAGGAGGACAGTTCGTGGCTACGGGCGCAGGTGACTAGAGACTAAAAGTGTGGAAATTTTTCGAGTCAGGGAGATACAGAGACTGGTCGATGTCGGATATCCGTTGATGATAGCATACTACTCATTACACTCTATATATTATTATTATTCACACGTAAACCCTATCAGCATGAGCATCAAACTGTTGGTGGCCCTTCTTTGCATCGGCTCGACTCTCGCCCTCTTCGCAGACGACTCGGCCGTCTTCAAACTGACTGCCAGCAACTTCAAAGACCAAGTCGTCAACTCCGATGACTTCTGGCTCGTCTAATTTTATGGTATCTCTGCATAAATTCAGCCCCATGGTGCGGACATTGCAAACGATCAGCTCCCGAGTTTGAGAAGGCAGCTGAGATATTGGACGGAGTGATAAAAGTGGGAGCTGTCAATATGGATGAGGAAAGGGCAGCAGGAGAACCCTATCAAATTCAAGGCTATCCCACCATCAAATTCTTTGGAAGAGACAAAAAGAAACCCCTGGCATTTGAGTCCAACGACAGGACATTCTAGAGCTTCGTGAACTACTCGGTGGACCAGATTAAGAGCGAGATCAAAAACAGACAGAGACAAGAAAATAACGATCTTTGAACTGCTGATTTCATCCATCATATATGTCCAAGTGTTACATAGTTGAAGATCTATTGCATAAATGGCCTCCCTTGAGTATCGAGGGAGGGTGTTTTGGAGGGATTTGTGCTAATATTTAGTTAATTTGAAGCGATGCGATCAGGATAGATAGGCCGGCAGACAGAGTTTATTCGCACTTTTGTTAGACTCAAACCCACCCTTCCTCACCAGACTTCTCTCGTCAGTTGCACACAGACTGAAGTCCTTGTCCGGAAGCACAACCACGATCCATTCGAATACAGTATCATATAATTCGCACATAGATCAGGTCTTCGGGGACAATTGCAACAACTCCCAAGTATTTGAGACTGTGATGGTGCCCATAGTCGACCATATTTTCGAGGGATACAACGGTACCTCATTAATAAGTCAGCATGCATCTTGGCGTACGGTCAGACCTCTTCCGGCAAGACCTACACAATGAAGGGTGTGGAGGGCAACCATGGTCTGATTCCTTTGACAATCCGGGAGATATTCAGTAAGATAAGGAGAAACAAAATGGTAGCGAAGGTCAGCATCAGCTACTTCTAGATATACAACTAGAATGTGATAGACCTTTTGAGCAGCGAGGAGCAACCTATCTACCTGGATCTGGTGACTGACAAAAAGGTCACCATTGTCCAGAACCTGCTGAACCCGCAGGTGAGAAACTAGGAGGATTCATTGTAATTTTACGACAGAGGCGAGGCCAGAAGGAAGTTTGCCAGCAACAACATCAACTTCAACTCCTCAAGGTCACACACCATCTTCAGAATACACCTGGAAGTAGCCCACTAAGACCTGACGACCTCGAGTGCCACCATCTCCATGGTCGACCTTGCCGGCAGCTAAAGCATCAGCAGAACAAACGCAGTTGGACAGCTCAAAAAATAAAGTTAAAATATCAACAAAAGCTTGCTAGCTCTTTCCAACGTCATCAGAGCCCTAGGAGAAGAGATCAAGTACATAAACTTCAGGGACTCAAAACTGACCAGAATTTTGCAGAACTGTCTAACAGGCAGTTCTAAGACGGTGGTGATCTGCACCGTCAACCAGACAGAAGATTGTATAGGCTAGACCATCAACACCCTCAAATTCGGTAGCACGGCAAACTCCATCAAGACACACGCACAGAGGAACTTAGTGACAGCTTCAAAGCCAAAACAAATGTAAAGCAGCTAGCCGAAACATTAGGAGTTGTACGCTATGCTGGAGCAGGAACGAACCGAGAAGACAATGCTGAACAACTAGATAGCTCGATTGAAAGGTGTACTGGAGGGGCAGAAGCAGAAAGAGGACAAGTATGAGGCACAGATAGACGAACTCAAACATCAACTGTCCCTTCAGATAAACTAAAATGAGACTCACAGTATCAGGCTCAGGCAGTTGAACAGCCATGACGCATCAACCTCTAACTTACAACAGGAAACGATTGCTCATCTCGAGGAAAGCATCAAACAGCAAAAGTACGAAATAGACCGACTGGTCAGAATGAACCGAGAGATGGAGGAGCATCTGAGGAGCTAAAGAAGACAGAACAGACAGTTAGAGGAGAATTAAAAAACACTTCTGGATAAACTCACCAAGTATGAGACGGAACTATCCTCCCTACAGAAGAGCCTCAACGTTTTTGAATCTGAACCTTCATAAAGTTCAAAGAACAGCAAAACAAGCAAGACCAGCAGCATCAGGTCAGCAGGAGAGGGCAGAGAGCGAGACAGATCGAGGGAGAGACTGTAAACAATCAGCTAGTTCCCCAACGGAGTCAGGCCTCAGTTTGTCGTTCCTTTCTAGGACAACCCTTACACTCTAGGCAAGGTCATTCAGCTGAGTACCCGCATTCTCTCCATAAAAATTCAGTTGAATGAGTACATCAAGGCTAATGCTGAGCTTCAGGAGTAAAATTAGAAACTAACAGCAAGGGTCGAGCTTCTTTAGAGGAACAAGATAGGTTTTGAGGAGGAAAGGGAAAACGGTTAGGTCAGTCAGGTGAGCAAGCCCAGCAGAATGAGCGGAAGGAGCATACCTGATCTGTAGTTTAGGAGGATGAAGGAGGAGCTGAGGAAGCTAAGAGCCGACAAGAGCCTTCTCTTAAGGAAGGTCAACCAACGTACCCATAAGACTATGCAGTGAGGACGACTTTGAAGAGCAACTCTGACAACTACATATAGGAGTTGACAGGGTTCAACCGTTTTTTAGACAGAAGGTTCGGAGGTGACTAGAACGGTTACTTTGAATTCATGTTTGAGGAGGACGCCAAAGACTACCAGCCTATCGTAAACAATCGACCTAACTGAACATTATTTTATTAAATTTTAGTTATTTCTTTTAGTTAATATACATTGATGTCTTTAGGAATCATAATCTCTTCACTCCACTAGGCTAATATTAGGTTCGTTGGATTACGAGATGAGGGTGGTGTTCTTATGCTGGTCCCTCTCTTCCCTCTTCTTGTTGATCTTTATTTTCCTGAAAACGATATAACCTATATGACAATATTAGTACCCACGCTTCCGGCAGCTACCAGGCCAGCCACCACGCACACGATGATGATGACAGCAGAGCCTGAACTGGCACTACATTTATCGTTGTTCAGGTTGTAGCCTTCGCTGCATTTCTCGCACTTATCGAAGTTGATGCAACTAGCACAACCTTAAATCTATTTGCTGCATAACTAGCAGTTTCTGTCAGGGAGAAGGACAGCATCAGGCTGGCATTGAGTGCAGGTTGATCCAGAAGAACACTGCTTGCACAAAGGGAGATGTTCTGAGCAACTCTAGCATCCTGGCTGGGGGACTTGGTCATTCCAGAAGTATCCAGCAGTGCAGCTCTCGCAACTGTTTTAATTTTTGCATGTCTAGCAGTGGGCCATACAGAGCTAGCATTTGTTGTTTTTGACAAAGAAGCCACCCTGACATTGAGTGCACTGTTTGGTGTTGCTACAGGTCTGACAGTTGAGATCGATTGTTCTGCAACTCAAACACAGGCCACTGGCAGCCTCGACGTAGTAACCAGTCTGGCAGGCCTTGCACTTATCGAACTAGTCAGTGCAAGTCTAGCAGTTCTCGACCCAATGATCACAAGCCAAACATTTGCCATTTTTAGGAGCATTGTTGGGCTGGCAAACCTGACAGTTGTTTCGGCTTGTGCACTCCACGCAGCTGTCGATGACCTCACAGCTGACACACTTTCCCTCCTCCTGGAAGTAGAACTTGTCAATACAGACATCACACTTATCTCTGGAGGTGCACCCCACACAGCCCGGTATCAGTGAGCCACAGCTGAGACATTTTTCATTCTCGAGGAAGGCCTTTCCATCTGTGCATTTGGTGCAGTGATTGGCTCCTGAGCACTCCTCGCAGAACTCGTCGAAGTTGTTGCAGAGATGACACTCGTTGGTGTACAGGTAATACTTTTTGTCGATACAGGACAGGCAGGAGGAAGAAGATTAGCAGGTAAGACAGCCCTTGAGACGAGTGCTACATACAGCACACAGACCCGTGGTTTTCTCCACGAAATACTTGTCACTCACGCAGCCCGTACATCCGTTTTTGGTGAGACAGTATTGACAGTTGGCATCAAAATGGGAACATTAGACGCATTTTCCCTCCTCAGGATAGGTGGTATTCACACTACAGCCAGTGCACTGATCCCTTGCCGAACAGGTCTTGCACTTCTGATCGAACTATGAGCATTTGAAGCAGGACTCGTTCTCTAGGAAGTACTACTAAGTGATGCATTTGGTGCAGTGGTTGACTCCTGTGCAGGAGTAACAGGTCGGCATGGCTTGAGTGCAGTTTTCGCAGTCGTTATTCTTAATGTAGAACTGGGGGTCACACTAAGAGCATGATTGAAGAGTGCAGTGCATGCACTGAGGGTGATGGATGGAGCAAGTAGAGCAAACATTAGGAGCAGACAAGTAGTAATAAGGGTCACATTATGAGCAGGAGTCAGTGGTGCATGCTCCACAGTGCTCAAATTTGTCACCACAGTGACCGCATTTCTTTCCGTCTAGGTAGTACCCATCGATGCACTTCTTGCAACCAGCAGAATCACAGGTCAGACACCCTTCGATCAATGCACAGCTCATACATATACCTCCATCCACATAGTACTTCTCCTGGCAAGTCGTGCAGGTCTTACTGCTCTGACAGTTGGTGCAATTAGCTATGGCCACGCTACAAAGGTCGCAGGCATGGGTGTCGGTGTTGATGTAGTAGGCGTCGGAGGAGCAGGAGAGGCAAAACTAGAAGGCTGAGCAGGTGAGGCAGCCTTAGTTGAAGGTGGAACAAGCCGAGCACAGATGCCAGTTGTTGATATAGTATTGATTACTCTCACAGGTGATGCAAGTAGAGGAATCAGTGCATATCTTGCAATGTGAGTCCCCACTTGCACAACTGATGCACTTCCCACCAACCAGGTAGTACTAATCGCTTTAGCATTGCGTACACTGCCCATCGCTTGTACACTCCTTGCAATGTGAGATTGTGTTGCAGTTCACACATTTCTTGCTGGTGCTGTTGTAGTAGTAACTCGACATGCACTTTTCACAGGTAGAGTTGTCCTTGCAGGATTGACAGCCAGTCATGCATGGGTCGCATACAGGTTTGGGCGTTATTCTACCGACTGAGTGCAGGTAGTAACCATCGAGACAGGTCTCGCATGAGTTTGATTTGTTGCAAGTCTTGCAGTGTGTGATTCCGCATGAGACACACTTACTTCCATTTTTGAATGAGCCATCTCCACACTCCTAGCAAACTGACCCATTTATACATTTTATACAGTTGGGCCCACAGCTCAGGCACATCCCAGAGTCAACATAAGTACCGTTTTCACATTCAAGACAAACGATTCCGTCTTGGGTGCATTTTAGACAATGAGGATGGCCGTGACTGCAAGGAACACAAGCTTAAGTATCCCAAAATTTGCCGTCTGCGCAGTTAGTACAAATAGTGCCTCTGTCTATTCCGGTGGAGCATGACAGACATTGGTCGATAGCTAGCTCACATTTCTCGCAAGTTGTTTTGTCTCTGTTGAGCCAGAGATCGGGTAGGCACTGGCATTGTCCTTCCTAATCTGGGGAGATGACGAAGTTTCTTTCTTGGGAGCACTGATCACATTTACCGGAATCAGGGTGTTCGCAGATGTCGCACCCGATGACGGAGGGACAGGGCTGGTCCTGGAGGATGTTGACAGAGAGTGCGAGGGTGAGGAAGAGTGCGATAAGGATAAGCCTATGGGTGTGCATGGGATGGTGCGTGGTATATCTATATTTATATGATTTGAAGCTGTTGCTATTCCCTTCTGAATCGCCCATATTTGCCATCAAAAGTTGGGGTTGGGGTTGGGGTTGGGGTTGGGGTT
>Ga0100402_1000544_pt1 | contig 44404 bp, 37 predicted proteins | sample CryGeyme20150102_FD_80419 | JGI IMG/M metagenome (GOLD analysis project Ga0100402, IMG submission 80419) | Groundwater microbial communities from Crystal Geyser aquifers in Utah, USA - Crystal Geyser metaG 2015-0102 | ecosystem: Environmental > Aquatic > Deep subsurface > Groundwater | place... | reverse complement strand
AGACTCTAACCTCACCGGAGTCTCTGTTCGGCATAGAATGGTCTTTCCTTTCAAATTGGACAAAATTTAAACGGGGGGGAAATTCTTAACCTGAAAAAAAAAAAAAAAAACAGAAAGAACGGAACAATGTAAGAAAAAACAAGCAGTGACAAAGAAATAACACATGATCAATAGAGTGAATTCTTATGCTTTGTATTCAAAAAGCCAGCAAAGAAATTTAAACGACAAGACGCATATCCATCCATCTCCTTTTGATATCGTAGACTCTCCAACCAAAGTTTGGTTCATGTATCCCAGCTTTCCATAACAAATGATCAGGAAAAAATGCCACAAGGATACTCACGAAGAAAAGCAACAACAACAAAAACAACAAAAAGGTCCAACAAACAAAAGTCACACTACTCTACTGTATCGTATTTGAACTCACTTTGGGGTTCTTGTTAACGCTCAAGTGTACATCGCATTCACGAATGGCGCCATTGCTCGTCAATTTGTGAATATTTCCACCGATTCGTTTTTGAACGTAATCCGTCAGGGCTTTGGTCAGTTCAATATTCTTGCCCGCAATTACCAATGGAACTGTATCGGCCGTATCTTCCGGTGCATTGGTAGACATTTGCAACAACAAAAGGGAAGCGGGCGATCGTGTTTGTTGTTGGTGTGGTTGCTGCTGCTGTTGCTGCTGCTGGCCCAAGGTTGGTGTCATGGTGGTAAAACCAGACGTCAAGCCGAAGAAAGTGATCAGAATAAGAACGCGCATGATAACAGGAACGAATGGAGGTTTGAGAAAGATGAATAGGTGAAGATAATATAGTCCGAAAAAACTTGGGAAACGACGTGTTCGGGTGCTACTCTTTTCGATTTTTTATAGTTGCTTTGTTTGGTGTTGTTTTGTTTTTGATTTATTATGCCAATAGTTCAAAAGAATGTGGACGAAGCATATGCAGCTTCGATGGAATGCAGAAAGTGTCAAATCAACCACAAAAAGAGTGTTCGCAAAGATAGCAAAGATCGTGTTGTCTGACGTTTTTTGGGCGGAGACAAGAACAGACGGATTGTATAGTTGATGTAGAGATAGAGTTACATTCATTCAGTTGTCTAAACTATTTTAGGTATAGAAATTGCTTTCATATTCGACAAAATGGCAAATTTATGACAAAATTTTCTGCCCCTGTTTTGTCTTTTGATCCTTTCAATCGCTAGATCCACGTCTAGGACCTTCCTTGGTTGGTAGGGATTCGACGCTGGGCTACCAATCAGGCCTTGGCTTCAGCAAGAACCTGCTGGCGTGTAGATCTTCCTCCCCGAAGAAATGGTACGCAAGTATTTGCATGACTGACTGCATCCATACTACTGTGGTACAAACCAAAAAAATCAGAATACAGAACACTCAAAACTGGCGCCGCCTCGCTACTAGTAGTAGAGTGAAATTTCGCATAGCTTCTTCAGCAGCACAAGCTTTCAATCTCCATGATACAAGAAACGTGTGTTAGCTATAAACATTGCTTTCTTATTCTTCGTTACCAGGAACGTATTACGGGCAACTCTTTCATTCTTACGTGCTTCGGCTGCTAGAGTACTTCACAAAAGGCATGCTTTACACTACCACTGAAGTCTCGTCACGAGTAGTCTAGTCGTAAGTAGACTTATTAGTCTAGCTACTACTACTAGTAGTAGTAGTTGGCTCTGGTCCGTCTGCTCTTTGCTCCCTACTAGATGACGTTGTGACGTGATATTCGCGAACAAAACAGTCATTGGTGATCGCTCACAAGGCAGTTCCTAGTCCATGAAATTCCTTGTAGTAGACTAGACTAGCTACAGTAGTAGACTAGTAGTATTGTTACCAGGTACGAGTATTATTTTTTTAGTCCTCAAATAAATACGTGCAGTAGACCAGTCTAAAACAATTGCTGCTGACGCTGTGACACAAATTTCTTTCTGAACAACAACGAGAACTACGTTCACGCAACAGCGTCAGGGTCAAGTGAAGGCCAGAGAGACAGAGCAAATAATAAGCAAGAAACCTATCTGGTCGGATAGCGGCAGCAATCAGTCAGAAGTCAGAAGCCGTAGCTTTCTTGGATGCTTTCCAACGTTCAATCCATCAACAACCCCCAATAACGTGCCACCGCCACGAACAGAATCATCATTGAAGACCATTAGACAATCATCAGTGGAGCATGCATCCGTTTTTGGGTCCGAATCGACAAAAGAAGCACTGTCAGGAGTATCAACAACAGCAGCAGCATCAGCAACAGCAGCAACAATCCCTTCCAGCTAACAACAGCATGAACTCATCCTCTCCCCAACATCCAGTGTTGACATCAGAAGCAGTGGCAGCACTGCCCCCACCAGGTAGGTTCACACAAAGGTCGGCGGGGGTGAATGGTGAATGTATGCACAGCCTTCATTCGCCCAACTAATGCAAATTTCCTCCCTTATTACAATTACTTTATGATTCTGAATCCTGAATGTGTCTATACTGATGTCTGATGTAGGCTTATCGGGTCCCTCGTCCCTGACATTTTCTCCTCTTAACCGAGGAGAATCTACTGATAACGATGACCTCTTTCTGGCATTTGTTGCTACCTCGTCCATGTTGACAGCACAGCATCCTCAACGACTGGAATTCAATAATCCATTTCCTTCATCACAATTATCATCAGCAGCAATTACAGCAAACAATAAAAGAGCGGGGGCTTCGTCGTCGTCATCGTCATCGTCGTCGTCCGAGCGACAAATTTTTGTGTTAAATGTATCCAATATACTTTCGCAACACAAACAGAAGCGAAGTTTATCGTCCTCCACAACGTGCAAATTGTCAGGACCACCACAGCCACACGAACCGTTACCAACGTACGAATCAAGTCTTTCCAAATTACCGGTTTATCCGTTACTAAGAATACCCACGAATAGATCGAAGACTGATACAGCAGCAACGTCGACAATCTCAGTACCCAGCTCCAAGAATAGATTCAAGACACAGGAGTTTCCGAAACCTTCATCGAAAACGTCAGGGGTAGCAAATACATCCATATTATCCGCAGCTTTTACGAGCCGAAACAAATCAGAAGCAACAACAAGAAGCACGCCACAACTACAATCTACTGCCAACGCCACTGCGACGACATTTCCGAATATATCCTCCACTTCCCTTATTCAATTTTCCTGGTGCTGTTCGACCAGTCCGAGCAGTTCAGTAAGAGATCCGGTATTCTTGCCGGCAAAAACGAATAATGTATTGCGATTGTTGGTTCCAATACGAGGCTCCCTTTATGTGCAACACGGTATCCTAGAAGAAGCACAACCGCTATCGCTCGTGTACGACAGATCGAGACACAAACCACCATCACCATGGCGGAGCAATAAAACAAACAACGCTTCAAATCAAAACAATACCGATGCCGAAGATTCCCAGTTGAGTCCAGACGGACGAATGGTCGCCTTTGTCGTAGCGGGAGAACTGTTTGTTGCGCCCTGTGACAGACATTACGGTAGTAGCAACAACTGTTGCGTCGTGACTGGCGAACTTGAGTGCGTACAGGTAACGTTTGGAGCCACGGACGTTATTTCGCACGGAGTGGCAGACTTTATCGCACAAGAAGAAATGGATCGCTACCGTGGCTTTTGGTGGCATCCAGACTCGAACGGAATTTTGTTCACCAAGTTGGATGAATCTCCCGTTCCCAATTATCGCATCCTGCATCAGGACGTAGGTAATGGCGTGGGACCGCCAGCCAACAACCATTTAGGGGCCATGATGTCTTCCTCCGTGGAAGGAGGAGATGGGTTTCATCCTAATGGGAATTCTGGAATTACCAGTCACTCTTCCTCCAATGTCGCCACCTACGAAGATCATAGATACCCATTTGCTGGTAGTGCCAATCCCTCGGTTTCATTAGGTTTTGTTGAAGTCAACTACGAGACATATTTTGGTGGATCTAATACCAGTTTCGAAGAAGAACGTAGAGATGCAGCAGAAGAAAAATCAGCAGATCAACAGGCGAGAGAGGAATGGGATCGTGTCAGATGGTACGAGTCTCCTCGGGAAGCTCCTGAATACCTGGCGAGAGTTCAGTGGCTGCCAGATGGATCGGCATGTGCACAATGGCAAAACAGGAACCAAAATACCTTGGTAATGACAAGAATGAACGTTCGAAAGGCAGAACCGGCTCGTCCGCTGTTAATAGAGCGAAGTCAATATTGGATCAATCTACACCACATGCTGAGACCACTACCGTACGCGATACACCCGGATATTTGTGACGGCACTGTCGATAATATTCCTTCTCTCCCGAACCCACTACCGGAGGGCTCATTTTCCTTTTTGTTTGCATCGGAGCGCACTGGCTATTGTCACCTCTACCTTTACACGTACGCTCCAGGATGCGTTGGAGACCAAGCGATCTTGCTAAAATCCATATCTGGCGACGGCAATTGGATGGTGGAAAATATCGTTGGCATTGATATGAAGCGTGATACAGTGTATGTCATGGGGACTTTTGATTCTGTTTTAGAGCGACATTTGTATGCTCTTCCCCTCACAAAAGAGCGCTGTTACCACTGCTCAGGGGTGGGATCAGGAGATCACTACTCCAACGAAGATATTACTGGCAACATGAATTTGACAAATTCGAAGGATATGAGTACTGCGTCCAAACCCGACTATGTTAATCACAATCACAATCACGGAGTACGCCACGGTTTAAAGCAAGTCATGAACGTACTTAGCGGTAAGAATAGATCTCGCAGCAACAGTGGCACCGCTACAGCGGATCTCCACTCCTCTACTGCGGGCACTGTCCATCCTCTGAGACTGACGGTAGATTCAGGAATGCACAGCGTTGTTATGGATGAAAAGTGTCAAGCATTTGTTGACACAAGTTCGGATTTGGATCGTCCGACCACTGTGCAGCTGTTTGCTTTGGACCATGGAGACGAAGACGGCAATAACAATAGAGATTCTTCGATCCGTACTGCTAATACGGGGACAGTCAAATCAACATACATTGTCACCATTTATGATGCGCTCCACGACGAAAAGACCATGACGGCATTGAGCTTGACAACTGCAACGAATGCTCGTAATTCCAACAACCAAAGCCACAACGGGATACCCGGTAAAACGCATCGGTTGCTTTCAAGCCTACCAGCTCCAGAGCTCTTGTCGTTTCCGACATCTGATGGATCCGAGACTCTTCATGCAGCGCTGTATCGCCCTGATCCGGCTAAACATGGTCCTGGTCCTTATCCTTTGGTTTGCGCCGTATACGGAGGCCCTCATGTTCAGCGAGTCAACCGATCTTGGTCTCAGTGCGCCGATATGCGTGCACAGCGATTGTGCTCTCTTGGATTTTGCGTTGTCAAGTGTGACAATCGAGGCTCTTCGCGCCGCGGCATGGCCTTTGAGTCCGCCATTGCTCGACGCCTTGGCCGTCTGGAAGTTCTCGATCAGGTTGCCACAGTTCGACACTTGACGCTTCGAGGAATAGTTGACCCATCGCGCGTCGGAATTTATGGCTGGTCGTATGGTGGATACCTTTCTGCCATGTGTCTTTGCCGAGCTCCCGATGTGTTTCATGTGGCTGTCGCTGGTGCTCCAGTGACAAGTTGGGATGGATACGATACGCACTACACGGAACGATACATGGGTCTGCCATCGGAAAATGTCAGCGGCTACAGAGAATCTGCCGTGTTTGATCACGTACCCAATATCCGAGGCCGTTTGATGCTGGTGCACGGATTGATTGACGAAAATGTCCACTTTCGGCACACGGCGAGACTCATCAATCGTTTGATTAGCGCTGGAAAAGACTACGACCTACTGATTTTTCCAGACGAGAGACATTCGCCTCGGCGTCTCCGTGATCGAATTTACATGGAACAGCGGATCAGCGACTACTTTGTCCGACATTTGGGTGGTAATAGTAGTGGTGGCGGTAGTGGTGGGCCTGTTGGGGCCAGTGGCAACACCAGCGTTGCTGTGAGGAGTGTTCCTGGTCACCTGTGATAATCTCTTCGATAAATTGGTACAGTAGACTTATCGCTAGCTAATATATTGGAATGCTGCAGACACATCATTATTAGCGCTACTAGTTTTGGCAAGCTAGGGAAGTCACAGTACCGTAGTCTACTAGCTAGTACAGTAGACTCCTACTAGCTAGACCAGTAGCTACGATACTCTACTAGCTAGTAGTAGGTCTAATACAGTACTAGGTACAGTACCACCATGGTTAGCTATTCGTGGTAGCAGCCGTAGAGTAGATTATTTGAACAGCTACCGTCGCGCAGGCGGACATTTCGAGCTCCGAGCTTTGATTTAACTCTCCTCAACGGATGAAAAAAGGTTACCTTGACTTTGGACATACGACTGCACAGCCAAATCGTGTTTTACATTCAAGCAATCCAACAACACATGACAATAAAGTAGTAAGTCAGCAACAGCCAACAACCAACAACCAGTACAACGTAATAATAAATAAATAATCATCAACAACAGCATCATGTCAGAAACCCCCGGATGGTTAAGTCCCACAAGTGGTGCTGGTGCCCCTGCTGGAGATTCCAACACATTTGAGATGACGAGTGGAGTAACCCCCGAGCCTTCCCCCGGTGCTTCAGCTGCTGCTGGGTCCAATGGCAATTCTTCTGGCGAGGCCGCCACCGACGACAATGATCTGCCGGGTGTAATCTTGACCATGAGATTGGCTAATATGGGAGTCGCCATTGCTCTTGTGGCATGTTCGGTACGTTTTGTTGATGTAAGAGGGGGAAAATGCTGTGTGCAGCATGCAATGTGCAATCCACACGGCACGCTTTTCCCAATGCAATGTGTTTGTAGCTTTGTGTATGTGTGCGCGCGTCCCTACCAGCTTTCTCATCTCTCTTCGCTCTTATAACAACCTCTTTTACTACGCTGTATTATTAAGATCCTGGTTATGATTGGTATTCCAAGTCCCGACACATTCGTCCTTGCTATTTACGCAACCTGTGGAGGACTTCTCATCTGTTGTCTCGAGACTCAGCTCAAATTCTTGCGCGTCATTATTGCCGTCAATTTTGGGTTTTTGTTCCACAGTCTTTGGAGATTTATTTTTTATTTGTTGCTGGCGACTGTTACATGGTCCTACAATGATCTGTTTGGACAGATCGTGTCAGGATGCCTGGTAGGGTGTGCCGTATTCAATACCTACGTACTCTGTCGATATCCTTCGTACCGAAAAATTCGGGAACGCATCGCCGAAGAAGAGGACAAGCGCATCGAAGCACGCATCAGTAAGGAAGTCAAGAGGCAAGCTGTGAAGCAGATGACTCAAACCAATGCATCGTAAAAAAATAAAAAGACAAGACAACAAAAATGACGCACAGATGGGAGATGGGATCACGTCAACCTCTTTAAACATTGAATATCAGTATCTGTTACAAAAATAAAAATTACAATTTGCATACTATATAACAGAATGACAAGGATGCATCAAATGGTGTAACTGTAGGACGAAGTTTTCTTTTTGTCGTTCTCCTTAGTCTGGACGGGCATGCAATTTTTGCGTCATTTTGGGGTGCCCACCACTCTGGTCGTCGACTCATGTATTTTTTCACTACTAGTAGGCAGCGTATGAGGGAGCCTAGGCTCTTTGTGGATTTTGACTCGAATAGAGGGGGAGAAAGGCGACGATGAAGAACTGTTTTGCCCACAAAACGTCCGGCGTTAAACCAGGTCAAGTCGACAAGGATTGTCATATTCGAAACACTAAAAAATAAATCCGCGTGTGTGCGTGTTGTTGTTGTTGTTGCTGCTGTTGTTGCTATGATTATGTTTCGACCTTCTGGAATCTTGACACCATCCAATCGCCGCACAAAACCAAAGAAAGGTATCGTTTTTGACTACAACTATGGTGACACAAAATTGATAGGCTGCTGCAGTGTTATAGATAGATGCTGATAAATAGTACGCATAAACAGGAGAGCTGGTGGTCATCAGCACCAAGGTGACTTAAGCTAGCTAGTAGTAGGTCTACTCTGCCCCTGTCGTTTGCGAATAATAATACATTAAAACTACGGGTTTACATGTGATTCAAAAGGCCGGAAAAGAACTTCCTTCAAACCATCGCTTATTAAAAAGCTGCCAACGAAAACATCATCAACAGCGCAACCTGAAAAATAAGTATCAAAATATCGATTCAAGATTCAAGTGAGGCGCATACACATACCAGTACATCAATCATCACAGCAGCCAAGTTGGTTCAGTATTCTTTTTTCGTGTGCACTCACTCATTCATCATGAGTTCGCATCACGATCACCAACAGTATCTGCAGAATCATCGAGACCATAGTACCCAACAGCATCAGCATCAGCAGCATCAGCAGCAGCAGATGAATCATTATTACGGAGACAACAACAACAATAATCATCACAGCAATACCAACTATGAGAACGCCACCTTGAATGTCAATCAGCATCAACAACAATATCAACAACAAGCAGCGTCTCGCAAGCGACGCACAACGGAAGATCACGATAACAACAACAACAACAACAACAACAACAACAACAACAACAACAACAACAACAACAACAACAACAATGGCAGTAGCGAGGAAGGAACGTGGCATTCCTTCAAGCGCTTACGCCTCAGTACATCGTTAGAAGAATCTGTTGGTAGCATAAAAAATGGAAGCGAAGACAAGGTGAATCATTCGTGGAACGAATCGAACTATCTGCAACAGCAACAGCAAGAGCAACAACAAGAGCAACAACAAGAGCAAGCTTACTATCAACAATCAGCGCATGTACAGTATCATCATCCAACCATGAATCAGCACCTTCATCAACAACAACAGCAGCAGCAGCAGCAACAACAACATGCAGGTCAACGGACACGATCGGAAACTCCCGTTCAAAACACTGCCCATAATAATTATAATCATAACTATAATCATTATCATTATCATCAGCAGCAGCAACAACAGCAGCAGCAACAACAACAGCGAAAAGCAGAAGATTATTCCAAAATGAATCATGCGTTAGGATTACTGCATCAACAACGCCGTCAACAACAGCAACAACAACGAGAAGGATTAGGATTCGAAGGAGCAGGAAGAGAAGTAGAAGTGGAGGCCTCTACCATCATTACATCCAAAGTATTGGCTGACGACTGGGAACATGGTCGTATGAGTCATTCGTGTGATCCCGAGGGACGACCAATAGCACAATCACATTCACAAAGACAACAACAACAACAACAACAACAACAACAACAACAACAACAACAACAACAACAACAACAACAACATCAACATCAACAACAGCGTCTTCGTCGCCATGCGGTGAAATTACCTTCCGATTCCAAACTATTGTAAAAAAAAAAAGAAGAATTACAACGAAGAAGAAGAAGAAGAAGAACGTGCAAGGCTGGAGCGGAGTTCTAACTGTTGATACACACAAAAAAAAGCCACTACTAGTAGCTGCAAGAGCAGTCGCAGGCCTACTATTATATAGAGTCCGATAGAGGAGCGATTGGTGGTGCGTGAAATAGAATGCTGCAATTTTGAGAAACACAGCGCAAGTTTTCTACCCGTATAAATAAAACAGCAATCTGTATCTCATACGACTCCTAGACTACTAGTAGTTTTCTGCATGAACTACTACTAGTAGACTACCATACTCTACTCGAGATCGAACCTTATAATTATTGATATTATATTTCTGGTAAAAGCCATGTGTATCGGTAGAAAAAGAGAGATTTCTGGCTCAACAATATTATGGTATGGGAAAGAGTTGATGTACGCCCGAATTGTGGACGACTAAAAAAGCCCATTCACGTATAGTCATACTATACTACAGTAGTCTAGCTAGTAGTCACCATCGTTGCCTACACGATTGATGAAGAAGTACAGTAGTTACACCTTGCGATTCTTGTACTTGGACATTGTTTTTCTTCTGTGTGTTTGGTTCTGTAATGTTATAATATGTCTGTATGCACTATGGTTTTTGCTGCATGAACAGCACGACCTACTACACCGCGTACAATACAGAATACAGATATTACCCTTCTCTTGTGTTCACCGATTGTTTTTACTATTTTTTTCTCTCACCTCTTGCAAGACAAAACATAAAATGCAATCTTTTGGCAGACAAAATTGCAAGCGAAGGATTTTTCTTTTTGGAAAGCAATTCATCATTTTGTCACTTCTAAAAATTAGAAGCTCTCTCCGTTCTGCTGTATCTCTCTCTCTCTCTCTCTGTGTTTGTGTTTGCGTTTATGCTTGCAGTGATGCCTGTTTGACGTGGTGAAAGAGAGAAAACGTATCGAATGGTTAAAAACGAGAGAAAAGAAACTTGAGGCATCAAATATCTCTGGTCAGCTTCACGAGAGTGGAAAGCAGGAATTCGGCACTCTTTTGAGGTTGTTTCTCGGCTTGACTCTTTGGAGGTTGTCTCCCGGCTATACACTACACCACTTCTCCTTTTAGCCATCGACTCCCCTCCCCTTCCTCCTTTTTCTTCTCGAGTCTCGAATAGTCGTATGAAGACACAACAACATACACAATACTATCACTATCACCTATTACCACCTGCAATATAAGTACGTACCAATTTACGTCTCCAGTTATCCGCATCTGGATCAAAAACAAACGAAGATTCTTTCGTAAACAGCATATCAAAGACAAAGATAAAAGTAAGGAAGACAAGGACTGTCAAGAATTGCAACCATCCTGTACCGCCACTGGATTCGTGATAGGAAGCAAACGCAAAAAAGGTGAAGAGGATTAGAAGAAGGACCTGGATCTTTTGACGAAGATTCATTTTTGTGTAGTGTGTGCGTGTTTTGTGTGTTGTGTTGTTGTTGTTGTTGTTATTGTTATTGTTATTGTTGTTAGTCGATGATGTTTACAGTAAGAGTAGCGTTGGTTTAGAGTCACCGCCGATTAACAATGAGAGGCTTCGTCTTGGTGAGATGATCTCTCTCCCCTTGGCCAGCAGCAGGAGGGGAGAACCGATCTGTCCTCTTCGTGTTGTTGCTTACTGTGTTTGTCGATCGTTGTAAAGCGGGCCAGAAAAAATTGCTCTAAATATAAAACGTAATGTCCGACGTTCCTTGTATTCTTATGTGCGTCTTATTTATCTCGATCGCTCCCGAGTTGTGTTTTTATTCGTAATCATACCACTGGCTTGAGAAGCCATCGCAGAAGTGGATGATTGCAAGTGTCCACTGCTACTAGTACTCTACTACAGAACCTAGGAAGGCCAAGATGTTGTTATTACTAGCTCTAGTACCAGACTAGTAAATCCAACTAGCTGCAATAGACTATTTTGTTAAACCATTTCTTGGCTGACGGTACTAATTTCCTGGCTGGTGCACTGGAATAGAAACCAAGTAGCTAGTAGCAGACTTTGTTCTCATGCTTTTTGAGTTACTACCTGGTACAAAACAAAATCCACTCCTGAAGAATCAAGCCAGCACAACTAGCTGATCAATCACATGATAGATCAACAACTATGATGCATGTTGGGCATACGTTTCTGCTCCTCTTTCCTGCTGCCAGCACACCTTTGTTTCTTGGCTCCTGTGCCTGCAAGTTGCTGCCTGCTGCAGCTACTACCACTGTGGCTGCTGTTCTAGAAACACACCATGGGGGAAAGTGTTATAACATTCATTGACATTGTGTTCAACAACAACTGTAAGAAGTGTACCACTATTTTTGCACTTTTTTCTTCAAAATCCATAATTCTTTCAAGAATTATACCCATAATTCTTTTATGGAGGTTAATGGGATCTGTGCATCTGAGATAATTTATTTACTAAACACTCCTCCTCTTCAGGAGTTCAGATTTCCAGGTATCATTAGAATTATCTTCATGGAGGTTGCATACAGCATCACCGAACAAGCAGTTGGAAATACACTTCTATTTTCTATTGTTTGTTGCTTTAGTAGGTCGTGGTATCAGGCTTGCATCTCTCACAAGCAAAAATCGAATCTCAAATTCTGACTCCCTCTTTCCGTGTGATGAGGAGTGATGAGAATTCAAGAAGTGTCTTGTATTGGTACAAGTAGTGTCAACGCACTCATCATTCGGGGTTCGTATCTTTCTTTCGACAGCAGAATAAAAAATGATCAAAAAACATAAAACAAAAACCCAAGATCATAACTTTTAAAAGCCAAAAGCCATTTCGTCCCGGCAGCAAATATTTTTTCAACATATTTTAAAAAGCAAACCTGACAATCATATAATAATGAACCCCCAAAACCCAAGTTCCCCTCCAGCACCTGCTGCTAGTAGGAATTTGACGACGACGGCGGCGGCGGCGGCTTTAACAACCGCACCAATCGCGACGACAGAAGCGACGGTTGTAGCTCGGGTGAAGTATCACCAGCGTCCTTACAAGGATCCCCTCCGAGAACTTCATCCAAGCAGTGCCGTTATTCGTGCTGGATATCGAAGTGATTTGTCGGAACGGGCCATCAAGCCACCCGTCTTTCGATCGTCGACGTTTGAATTTGCCAGCGCACAAGAAGGAGAATTGTTCTTTCAAAGAGCCTACGATTTGCCCGGCACTGATGGCAAAGCTCCCGGCCTTGTATATTCTCGACTCAACAATCCCAATACGGAAATATTTGAAGATAAGATGGTAGCCCTGGAAAAGGGGTCCAATTATGCCTCTGCCTTTCCGAGTGGAATGTCCGCTATCTCGACATCCATCATGGCGCTGGTGCCACAGGGTGGACATCTTCTCTACACCAATCCTGTCTATGGTGGTACCTATTTCTTTCTTCACTCGCTTTGTCCCGGTCGTCTTGGTATTACCAGTGCTGGCATTAACACAAGCGATCCACAAATTCTTCAAGAATCGATTGAAAATGGTACGAAACGTCCGAAGCGTTTGCATTTGCATTCACAGTTTTTCTTTCGTTTCTCGCAAAAAAATAATGTATCCTTAGCATATTGATAACTCTTCTTCTGAAAACGAAATGTTCTTTTCTCGTTTTGTCTTATTACAGCACCTCGTTTGGATGCCGTGTACATCGAAAGTCCGGCCAACCCTACCTTGAGCATCACAGATATTGCGCTGGCCGCTCGTCTCGCCAAAGAAAAGAACCCGAACTGCCTTATCTTTGTCGATAATACGTTCATGGGACCCGTGTTCCAAGCTCCCTTTTTGCACGGCGCAGATGTTGTCTTGTACAGCGCTACAAAGTTTATCGGGGGGCATTCCGATTTGTTGGCGGGCATTGCGTTGACCAAAGACAAAGAGGCCATCGACAAGATCAATGGATATCGAACTATTTTGGGACCAGTTATTAGTCCTGATACTACGTACATGTTGACAAGGTCCTTGGAAACGGTGTGGTTGCGCATGCAGAGACAAGCTGAGAAAGCAGGTGCGGTGGCTGCCGCTTTGGCAGCCCACCCGCGAGTTCACAAGGTCCTTTTCCCTGGTCACTACTCCTCCGAATCCACCACTAAGGAAAGATCGGAAAAGATGGTGTTATATGAACGCCAATGCACCGGAACGGGTAGCATGATCAGCATCGTGGTTCGTCCAAATACCAGAAAAGCCGCGTTTAGTGTTTTGAATGGATTGGAAATTGCTCATCTAGCCGTGAGTTTGGGCAGTACAGAAACATTGGTCCAGCATCCTCGGTCCATGACTCACAGCGATATGACCATTGAGGACTTGGATGCCTGTGGAATTGACGAGGGCATGATTCGCATTTCTGTGGGATTGGAATCCTCCAAAGATATCATTACGGACCTCTTGTCAGCCTTGGATACCATCGAAGATGAGTAGCATGGACATCTCCTGTGTGCTTTAGCAGGAAGAAAATTCCATTGTCCCAACAGCTTCGAGGGACCTATGCCATAGAAATTATAGACAATCAACAAACACGACGAAGATGCAAAAAGAAAGCAAATCTATTTTTTTATTCTACATTGCTACAACAGTATATATCTCTTGTTGTAGCTAATCTCATAACTTCTAAACTTATGCTATGGATAGGTACATTAGTCGTATACAAAGGTGCAAATGCTTCCGCATCCAATGTCATCATAAGGGTGTATTATTATTAAGGTAACGGGAACCTGTGATTTTGGTGGAGTTGCACCGCCACCAAGCTACAACAAAGTGTATGCACGTCGTCGCTACTGGACTCAGAAGACTATTTTCTATTTTCTAGAATTGACGCTCCTCCCGTACCCCGTAGTATCACCAACGTTGACAACATCCAAGATTTTCGGGCGAAAATTCCTTGGCTCTCATCCATTTTATTGCCTTGGATGCTTTTCGGCTTGGAAAGGAGTGGGATAGGATCGCCTTGACATGGGAGTAGGTTGATGGCAATGCTATTGTCGTCACGGCGTCGACGATTTCGCATCGTGAGCTCCATCAGGGTAAAAAGTACCGGTGTCACCCGCTTAAATGTGCTCAAGTAATTGTTTCCGCGATGTGCTATTCGCGCAGATGAGTAATACAGTACTCGACTCCTGCGCCTCCAAGATGCTAAGAAACTGCAGTTGGAATAGAACATCGAACGACTCCTACACAATAGTACCCGTAGTAGCTACTATTACTACGACTACTACTAGTACTATTAGTAGTGTTGTACTCTAAATTCTAAAAACGCCAGATTGTGTTTGAAGAATAGACGCGCATAAGCCTCATTCAAAAGCTACACTTGGAAGCTGCACGCAGTGTCCCCCATCAGAAAAGCATCCAACACCGTCAACAACGAACACAACGCCTCCCACCATTGCCAGAAGACACAATTAAATTTGAACCCACTCGAGCTTAAACAACAATCAAGTATTAAAAAAAAAAGCATCATGGCCCGAGGAGCAGATGCAAAGTTAAGACGCCGGAACAAGCGCAAGAACGAAAATGAGGAAGTCACAAACATGTTTGATTACAACAGCGACGACGACAATGATGACAATGACATTGTCGGCGATGATGGAGGAGAAGAGAAAGCCAAAAAGGAGAAGAAGAAAACTAAGTCCAAGGAACAACCAGAAACAACCCGCGTCCCTGTCGCGGCGCCCAAGGGTATCAAGACAACGCCCTTGATCCTTCTCATCATGATGGTTGGTACGACGGTACTTCCAGCTCTGATTTACGCCTCGGATATGCTCGCCAACATGGCACAGAAGCACCACCTCCTGGGATCGGTGGGATACCGTCTTGGCGTCGGTGCTGTGCCTCGCAAACGAGTGGTTTCCTTTTACGAAAAGCACGATCCCGAAAAAATTGAGCAAGTGCCTACAATTTTGGCCAAACATTACGGAGAGTATCCCAAGCTCGTGAAGAAATTAGAACGCAAGTACCAGGATTACGGTTACTTTTTAGGTTGGGAGGACGACGAAGCGCCCCTTAAGTTGGCCATCGAACAGTTATTACGCACACGCGATGAGTTTGTCAATCATTACTGGAATCGTTATGCTCCGCAGTTCCTGAAAACGGCTGCCAGGAATGCCAGCTATAACTTACAGTTTCTGTACAAGAAGGGTTCCAAACTTTGGAAACGAAAAATCTGGCCGACACTAGAGCCATTCTTTGGAGTTCCCGATGCAAAGACGGCGGAAAGGCAAAAGCGCAAGGATGCCAAGGAAGCTCGAGCAAAGCGATCTGCTGCGACGGCTGATGGAACGAGGCGCAGAAACAAGGATTTTCGAGATGATGAGGAGGACTAAAAAGGAAACCTCACTATATATGCAGCTCCTTTGGAGGTCCATGAGAGATTGACAAGTTCAAGCTGCGAATTATAGGGTTCTTTGCATTATTATTTTTTCATCAATAAAATAATAGTAAGCTCATGACTATCCTACGTAGACTACTGCAAGCTAGTAATGTAGCTCTACTAGTAGTAAAGACTAATTCCAAGCACTTTAGCTTATGGGAGTCACGCAAGAGTAAATGGCAGTTCCAGGTGTAATTTTTTAAGGAATCAGACGTATTGTACTACTCTACTAGTACTATTAGTAGGATAGCTAGTAGTACCAGTACCCTACTAACTAGTACTACTACTGTAGTAGACTAGCTAGTCTAGCTACTAATAGTAGTATTGTACGACGGAATGATGATAAGAAGATGATAAGCTTTCGCTTGCTTGCTCACTTCTGCCGGCAGGTCTACCAGTACTGTCCATTATTTTTCACTCCGAGCACAGTGCGACAGAAAGTCCTTAAATACCAACTCCAGTAATTTCTCTTATCTTGATTTCTGTACCATAATCACCAGATTTCGATTTAACAACACGAAATTTGTTTAATAAATGTCATCGAATTGTCTAGCTTTCTTATATTCTAATCATAGAAAGCCATAGCCTTAAAAATGATGTCGACGAGTGACGTTCGAAGCTGCGAGCGATGCCATTGGCTTTCAAGCCGGACTTCAACTACTACTAGCTAGAGTAGACTAGTCTAGTCTAGCTAGAGTCGATCAATAGCAACGAAGCAAATTCACCTGGAATAATAATAGAAATGGGAAGGGTTGTGTCTTTCCTTCCATCTACGTCGTTGTCGCTGAAGAGGAAACAGGAGCGAATTATCTTATACAGTACTACTAGCTACTAGACTACAACTATTCAAATAACTACTTCTTGCTTGTAGTGCAGCGTCGGTTATCGACTGCGCACATAAAAAAAGTAACCTTGTGTATAGGTACTGCAGCAGCAGATCCTAAAGATCGCAAACGCGAGTGTGTCCACAGTTTATATGGTAGGATCGACACATCTGCAATCCACCATACCATCTATTGCTTGGTAGTCTTGCAAGAATATATAATCTTGCCGAAGAAGATCAGCACTACCAGAGGATATTGCGCGGCGGGTACAACGGTAGATATATTCATTGCCTGCCGTGGAGTAACGACGGAAGACAGTAGACATAATCTTTGCAAGAGCTTCAAGTGCAAGTGAGAGAGCCAAGGAGCCCTGCCAGCGGTACTACATTTGCCAAAGGATCCATCCATCCATCCATCCATCCATCCATCCATCCATTCATCAATCAATCACTGTAATAATGAGCCATCCAGAAACCGCCGCAAGAGAAGTACAGCCGAGTGCGGCGGCAACCGAAGCGCAACCTTCACTAGTAGGAGAGTTCGAGGCGAGAAAGAGGGTGCGAGGGTCAGATATGAAAGAGTCCAATACTAAACGCGTCAAGGCCGAGCCGATGGAGCCCAAATCGGAAATCTCTAAAGGAACTACACAATCTGCTACAGCTTCGCCGGCTCCTGCTGCTCCTTCTGTCGTAGTTGCAAATCCAGTGCCCACGGGTGCTGCTGCTGCCATCCAAGAGGCGAATGTGCCAAAGAAGCAAATACCGGCGTCCTCTTCTACTTCTGCAGTCGTCAATCGAACTCTAGACACTGACAGTCCTCCAGATGACCAGATACAAGTCGCCGCCCTTCCTCCCTCGTCTACGAAAGTTTCACCTGGGGAAAGTACCGCTGGTTCGACCGGAGAAGACAAGATATCAACGACCGCGCCAGCATCTGCTTCAAATGTAGCCAATACAGCAACAACATCTGCACTGCCAACACCGTCGACGACAAGCTCTGCTTCTGCGGCAGCATCAGTTCCTGTCGTACCATCGGCACCGCCGAGTGCTGCCCCAGCGGCAACGAAAATTCCAATTCAAAAGGCGCCCCCCGATGCGGCAGAATTGCCAGTACCAGCGTGTCCATCAAGGGCACTAAAAATGGAGCATTTAAAAACAAAGTATACAGGCGAACTGGAATATATGCTACGCGAGTTTCGCAAGCTCGAACGACAGCTCTTAGGCGCCAAAGGAGCTACACAAATTGAAGAATCAGCTGGGTCCAGGGAACGTCGGGAAAAGCTGCACTCGTTCATTCTCCATTTGGAAGATACGATTCGTCAAATTGAATTGGGTTGCACATTGGAATCAGAGGGGAAAAGTACAGTCAATGTGGGAGTGGCTGGTCCCGAGCAGCAGGATGCTACCGCACAAGAGCTGGCCAAGAAACATCGGGCAGAGTCGTCATCGCTGTCAAGTGTAACCTTGGAAAAAGAAGAGGAAGAAAATGTCCAAAAGCTGGAAGAACATATCCTGGCGAACCTTTTGCCTGTCAAGGTGAGGTTGAAGAAACAATTGGCAGCACAGCAAGGAGCAACAAAGAATCCTGCAGGCATGCCGGCCATGCGGCGAGGGTCGCTTCAGCCAACAGATAGTGCTGATAGGGGCAAGGGCACGTTTGCTGCAGCGGCAGAACAAAGGCGAAAACAAGCGGAGGCATTGGCAGCTCAGCAGCAGCAACAACAACAACAAGTACCTGTCGCACCGGTGCACCCCAATAATACTCATTTTGGAAAGCCTCTGGGACGGAGAGTGTCTTCCTTGACGCAAAAGCTGCACGGTGAAACGTTGGGGTCCCAGGGACGACCACATGGTTACGGGGTCGGGGCAGCGGAAGCGGGGTCTGCTGGTCTAGATACATCTAATCGGAAAATTATCTATGGTGGCGTGGCACCGGGAAGCAAACAAGTGGCTTCCGGCGTTGCAGTCGCATCGGCAGTGCACAATATGGTCGTTGAGTCGCCTCATTTACAAAATAGTCGCCAAGCGTCTGGTGCTCCTAAACCGGAGGCGGCAGGTCTACCACTGGTTGTAGCTCCAATTAAACCAGCAGGGGCTTCCAGGAAAGTATCGTTGCCAGCAAAATGTCGAGCTGCCTCTAAGTCCGCTGCATCAAAACCCGCAGCACGCCCCCCTTGTAATAATGGCAAGGCGCCAAAAGATACACCGGAAATGGAACCCTCTGCCACAACAAAACTAATAAGGGAAAAGCTTGACGACAAGGCAATTTCTGATGACGAGCGAAAGAGGTTACGGCGGAAACTAAAAAAGAAGCTGCTTATTCGACGAGCCAAGCGAAGAGAAATCGAAAGGCAACGGCAAGCCGCAATTGCTCAGTCTGCTCAAGTTGTTTCCAAAACTGGTGCCGGGAGAAAGAAAAGCATGGGTGGAACGGTTAATGGAAAGAAGCGTGGACCACGAAACGTGGAATATATTTGCTCACTATGTAGTGAAACTTACAGTTCCGTTTGCGAGTACAATCCATGGTGGGCACTGGCACGACATGAATGTCCCAAGTGCCGAAAAACTCAGGTAAGATTGCTAAATTGCAAGCAAACAAGAGAAGACGCAGCGCTGTTTTAGAGTTGATCTCACAACACTTCATGCTCTCGTGTCGCAGATTCCACGAATTGACATCGGTGCTCCTGCAAATGCCATTGAATATCATCCTGCCCTACTTGCTCACGCCGAAGACAATGGAACCAACAAAGCTGATGTTGCTGAACAAGCTCCGCCTGCTCAGATGTCAATACCCTCCCATTACCCCATTAGCACTCCTCGTGCAATGGACGGGGACATTCAATGCGGTAGCGACTCCGAATTTGGGTCTGACCTTAGCGATATCACTGATGGCAATTTATCCGACATTTCATTGGATTCTGACGATTCTGATGCAGAGGTGTTAGCATCTTGGACTCCGGCAGAGAAGGCTGAGTACGAAAGGTTTGGATTTGAGTACAAGGGTCCCAAGCTTACGGATAGTGAAGCAGCACGTCTACTCATTCTCATGTTACATGCGAATGGTTGTCCCTGCAGGTATGCTGGTATTCGTACTTTCTTTACTATTTTTTTACTAGTAGTTAGGAAACTGCGCTAACACATTTGTCGCTTATTATCACCAGGCATAAAAGTCACGAGCAGAGAGATGTTTGTCGAAGTACAAAGTTCATGATGCTTCATGTCCGTGATTGCCAAGGGACAACTATTAATTTCGATGTTTGCCCGTTTCCATGGTGTCGAAAAGTCAAACATCTGCTATACCATTTGGTATCTTGCATTGAGCCATTGACATGTAACATTTGCTCGCCTGCTGATTTACCGAAGGGAATGAATGGCTTGATCGGCCTCAATAACTATCGCCTGAAGCACCAACGAAAACGGATGATCGCCGTCTTTAAAGCTCGTCAGCAGCAGCTGGAACTGCAGGAGCAGCCAGAAGGGGAAGAGGCTGCTGCTACCAAAGCAACAACTCAACCTGCCCAAGATGTTGATAATGAAGTCTTGAAGGCCAACGCTATCAAGACCAAAGGTACAGCGCAAGCGACGGCACGAACAAAGGCATCAAAACCTGCAGCAAATGCGGCGCGGAATTCTGTTGGCTCTTTACATCCAGGGACGAAGTACGTTGATGAAGTCTCTGCTGCTAGAGCTCCTCCTGGAGTAGCTGCCTCGGTACAACCAGCTGTCCAATCCGCTGCGTCCGCTCCAGCAGGTGCTACTCCGCGTCAACAACTCGTGCAAAATCCTGTTCCTGTCCCGTCCAGGCCTGTTGGCTCTGCTGTTGGCGGGGCCCCGGCCGCTGCTCCTGCAACTGCCGCTGTTGCAAATGTGGCTCCGAGTGCTTCAGTTCCTGCACCGGCCACCACTCTTGCAGCCCCGGGTGCCACTATAACAGCGCCCGCTACGGATGTTGCTCTGCAACATGCTGCAGTTCCGGAAGCACCAGCTCCGGCCGCTGTTTCAATTTCTTCACACACAGCAACTGCCCACCCACGTGACCCAGCCACTGCAGATGCACAACCTGTGCCAATAAGAAATGTGCCCGCGAATCCTCCTGTTGCAGCTACTTTCAGTGCCGCGACAGTATATCCTTCTGTCTCGTCGCCTTCGCCAGCCAATAGCATTGTACTGACTGCACAACCCCTACCTGCTGTTCCAGCAAACAATAAAGCTGCCACCAAAACGTCTATCGTGGCTGGGACCAGCACTGTTACCACTAACACTACGGTTACTATTCAGGCTCCCGCCCCTGTCGCCAATGCCGAGGCTGCGGCCCCAATCAAAGCCGATCTAGGCGCCACAGCCCTTGAACAAGTAGCCGTAGCGCCTGAAATTTCACCACCGAAAGCTATCAAGACAGAAATCACCACTCTTGCCCCAAAGAATGCAAAGAATGAAGCCACGCCCTCTCTAACGCCTTTACCATCAGCGATGACGAAGCAGGAGGCAGCTACAAAAACTGCAGCAGCAACAGCTGAGGTAGCAACTTGTGTCGAAAACGAGCCATCAGCTGTACCCGAAGAAAGCTCGGCAGCTCCTGTAGTTGCATCAAATGGCACTGGACATGTAAACGGCTTGGTGAAAATGGAAGAAGGCGCGAGTGGTGTCCCCGCGGACAGTGCATCTCAATCAATAGTACCGGTAGGTGAGAAAGCCAATTCAAGTTCAACGAGAGGGTCAGAGATTGCCAAACCTTCCAAGGAACCCATCAAGTCTTGCTGAAATTTCCTAAGTTTTTTTTCATTGCGAGGTGACAAGTTGTTGGCTCTTTAGCCGCCTGAAATACCAATTTAGCTTCTTGTCAGCACTACAAGTACTAAATGCAAAATGAATGAACTATAAATTTTCTCTTTTAATCTGCTACTATGCGATACAAGTAGAACTAGAAATGTCTTTGCCAGCTCGCACTTTGCGTTATTTTTCTTGTCACCGACGGTTTTGACTGTTTCAACCAAGAGTTACGCGGACGAATTCATTGCTATCGCGAACGAAATCCAACCAGCAGGTATGTATGTATGTGTTTATGCAAATTATGACCCAATGTTTATTTTTTGTGCTCGCAATGGTCGTGAAATTATTTCCTTTGCTATTCAAAATTCACATGTCATCCTTTGAACACGACGAGAAAAATTTGTCTACCTGTTCTGTTCGAAAAATCGGCCATGTACAAAACACTACTCTGCCGCTTCGAGCAAAGTCTGTGCAATGCAACCTACAAACACTGGAAGTTAAACATGATGGGAGTTGTTTTCACTTCCGTGAACTCCTTTTATCCTTTTCCCTACTGTATCGTACTACGGCTTGCTCGAAGAAATCAATCGAATGATCCGTCGTCATATTATTTTAACAGATGAAAATCCAACTTCATCGAATACTAATGTCAGCACCACAGACCATACTGTACTACTAGACCTAGCTGCTTCTGTGTACTGCTACTACTACGACTACTAGTAGAGTAGTGGTAGGAGTAGGCACGCAGTAGACTAGCTAGTAGTGGTGGTAGTAGAGTACTACTACTACTAGTCTAGTAGTAGTCTACTCTAGTAGGCTACTACTAATACTAAGTAGACTCTTCAACAGAAAACAGCACGACATGGAACAAACCCGATCAAAACACCGCACAAACGCAACACACACAGACACACGTCAACAACAATAATTCTGTTCTCATCCGATTACTACCATCAATCAACACCAGAACATAAAGATACGAGGCTATTTCGTCACGAGTAGAAACTACAGGAGGAATTGAAACAAAGAAAGACACGCCAACACACGAATAAAACATTTTAGTAGAAGCAAAATCAAAACAGCAACAAAACAATGGCGGAATCGGAAGCTGAATATGAATACGAATACTCTGAGGATGAGGATTATCCCGTCTCGGACGATGATGCTGCTATGGAATGGGACGCCAACGAAAATCCTAACGCCGCTCCCATGGCGTGGAACAAGACTGCTGGTAAGTGCTTCTGTTGTTGTTATTGATGTAATGACTTCTATCATTATATTCGTAATTATTGTGACGCACATGGACTACTGAGAATTGCCTACTGCATTCTACGGCAAACTTACAACGCTCTTCTGTTTCCCTAACTTCCTTCAATGCAACAATGGCTGGCCCTTCCTCCCTTACTCTACTGCTAAACCTAAGCTGCAGCAATGAAGTCCGGAATTCGCATTGTACCCGCTGAAGAATTAGCTCCCGAAATGCACCGCCGTTTGAAAGATGTTACGGAAGTACTGGACATACCGACCAGTGCCGCAGCGGCCCTGCTACGAGAATACAGATGGTCCAAGGAACCACTGTTGGAAGTCTACTACACGGATTCGGAGAAACTACTGAAGAAATGCGGTGTCTATTATCGCTGCAATCCCAAAGCACCACCCAAGCACAAGGCCGGCGAAAAAGTGACGTGCGAAATTTGTTACGACGATCACCCGCCCCAGGCTATGAAGGCCATGCCGTGTGCTCATGAATTTTGTCAGTCCTGCTGGCACGACTTTTGTGTCAATGCCGTTAACGAAGAAGGACCGTCATGCGTCCGGGCAACATGTCCCCAGGCGGAATGTACGGAAATTGTCACGGAAGAAGAAATGAAGGCCTGCCTGCAAAAGGAATCGCCCCAAACCTACCAGCGCTACTGCAGTTTTCAGCTGCGATCCTTTGTCGAGTCGTCCAATTTGACCCGCTGGTGTCCTGGGAAAGGTTGCGAACGAATTGCTGTAGCGGCTAGTGCTTCGGCCATGGAACAGGACGACAGTGTTGCCTATTGCGATGCCTGTCAACTGTCCTTTTGCATCGTGTGTGGCGAAGAACCCCATGCCCCCACTGGATGCAAGGATTTGGCCAAATGGAACGAAAAGTGCAAAAATGAAAGTGAAACTGCCAATTGGATTTTGGCCAACACCAAGAGCTGTCCAAAGTGTGTCAGTCGTATCGAGAAGAATCAAGGTTGCAATCACGTAAGTACTGCTGCTGCTGCTGCATATATTTTTGTGGACTTGACTTTTGGATGTCTGTTTGTACTTCTGTATATAATATAGTCAATATCTATTTTCTAACAAAATTACACACGTCAAACCAACCAACCATCCAACCACTGTGATGCGTCGACAACACTCACGATGAACAAAATATTTTAAAAATAGATGACATGCCAACGATGCAAGTACGAATTTTGCTGGATCTGTATGGGAGACTGGGACCAACACGGCGCAAATACAGGCGGGTACTACAAATGCAACAAATACGAATCAGGAGCGTCCGGTACCGGGCACGAGGACCAGTCGGATGCCGCAAAAGCCAAGCGAGAGCTTGATCGTTATTTGCACTTTTACAAGCGCTACCATGCTCACGCAGAAGCACAAAAATTTGCCAAGAAACAATTAAAGGAAACCGAGGCTCGTATGGTCTTGCTTCAGGAATCGTCCGACGATGCTCGGTGGTCCGATGTCGAATTTCTCAAAACTGCCAACGAACAATTGGTCGAATGTAGACGAGTTCTCAAATACACTTACGTGTACGCTTACTATTTGACAGCTTCCGACAGCACCAACACCAACCAAAAGGAGCGATTTGAACATCACCAGGAAATGTTGGAACGCTTTACCGAGAATCTGAGCGAATTGTCGGAAAAGCCTCTGGCAGAAATGGATAGAACAGATGTGGTCAATCAGGTAGGTCATTTTGATTTTGATTTTTGAAATTATATGATGGACGATTTCGTGCAATTGTGGTTGTGAATGGTACGCTCACTGCTTTACCATCGACTGTCCGTTGTTCTTCTCGTTGTTCCATATTACTACAATATATAAAATGCCATGACATAGACACGTGTCGTTGATCGTTTTATGAAAAATATCCTCAAATATGTTGACGAAGAAGAAACTGTTTAAGCCTCTATGGTAGCGAGGCTGTATATTTTCAGTAGCAAGCGGCCACAGACCAGACAGTGGAATTGTGCTATGGTTGGGCATTGTATTTTAGGCCCATTGCCAGACAGCCATTCATTGAAATAGAGTTTTCGTCAGAAAGGACAGTTTTACGCAGACGACGCAACAAAATCGCGCTTTTGCACAAATAGTAATACTAATAATAAGATTTGCTACAAAAATAAAAATCAATAATCCCTTTCATTTCTCTCCTTCTGCTTCATAGTGATGGAGTACTGGGTTGTTGCAGTAGTGGTCCGTAGCCTAAGCGGCTGTATTGCTGGGAATTTACTTCGAATCCTTCACTCAATCCTTCACTGATTCATGCAATAACATTTTCGTTTCTGAAAGAAAGCGCGTAAACTGTCCAAGATTTGAGGACTAAGTTCATTGAACTGTACTGGTAGAATTTATTAAGCGATGATGATCCTGCAGAGGGGCGAAAAGGAACCATTTTTTGGCATGCACTGTGACTTAGGATATCTTACGATGGATCGATTACGCTAAATAGACTTCGAGCATGAAGATGATTTCAGCAAATTGTAGCTTCTCTTAAAAGCTCCTCGCACATTATATTTCAAGATTCATCAAATCGTTGCTACTCTCGTCTCGAAAGCTGCTTGGAAATATTCTTTCCCCGTCTAGTCTGGCCCATAACAAAAACACAAACAGCCAGACATATCTACCTGGTACAGTACTGTAATATAGCACTTTCTTCTAAACCAATAAGACAGCAATCCATCGACTGTGACAAACAAACAAGCCAAACACACACTAGCAAACAGGAGACAAAGTATGTTGTATGTGAACAATCTACTTTTTGATGTATAGTCCAAGGTGTATTTGCTGCAACTGCTGTATCACTGCTGATTCCTTTGTCCATCTGCAAACATTGGAACTACGAGTACTACAGTAATTTTTGTCAAAACTACGTGTAGTACTACTGGCTAGTCTTCCACCTGAAACGCTTCTCCTTGATCTTCTACTTGAACATCCGCGAGAGCTTCAAAATCTGTCATTACTTCATCCTCTGTCGACTGCAATGTGCTTACAGAATCGTCTGCATCACCACTGCCATCATCGTCCAGATCAGCATCATGGAGTTGTTGTGCAAGATCTGAAAGAATATTGAAAGAAAACAAGAGCAAAGTTTAGCAAAAGCAAAATCGTTCGCAATAGGAAGGATGACTGCCAACCAATTGTATCGCCAACAACGCAAAGCAAGTACCACAAAATGAGTTCTCCTTGGAAGCTTACCATCGTCGTGGTAGATTTGGCTCTTTCGAAGATTGATCGAGTCCATGGTATACGTTGAATCAACATCTGACTGAACCGAGTCACCATCGCAATTCTCTTGTGCGTCACTATCAGCTTTCTGTGCTTTTCGGAGGTTGAGCAGATCAGCACCTGAAAGGGTTGGTTCTGTGCCCTGTCCCTTTTTTCTCATTTCTTTCAAGCCGTGACTGCTGTTGGATCGAGCCGGAACCTTTTTCCTGCCGGGCGCTACGGTCCGATCCGGTCTGCGAGGGGCCTGCTGGCTGCTGGCTGCTCGTGATACACCCCGATTGCTTGGTACGCCACGAGCTGCCCGCATAGCACTAGTAGCGGCCTTGATGGCACCCTGACTTCCTCGACGATCCTGCAGCTTGGCCACGCCCGTCAAGGCCTTTAGCTCGTTGCCTCTTCCCTTTCGTTCTACCAGGTGATTGCTTGTCGTTCGCTCAGGTATCTTCCGTACGCCGGCTCGTTTTTGAAATGCTACAGCAGTACCGCTCTGACGTCTTGGCTTGGAACGCTTTCCCTTCTTGGGAGAGTCCTCATCACCCCCACCAGGGCTCATGGGTGTGTCATCTGCATCCGACACTTCATCCGCTGTGACTTGCTCCTCCTCGGCGATCATCTTTCTTCTCTATTTTAATTTTCAGATGGCTGTTTTTGCTTTTTTACGTCTCTAGTAATCACGAATTGGTATCTTAATTACTAGTAGTGTGTTTAGTCGACTTGCTTTCGTACTCGCTGGAGTTGATGGATGAAAAAATCAAGTAGTAGGGTCTAATGTAAAAAAATAATATAGAAAGGTTTTGGGCATTGCAGCCAACCAACACTATTCAGAGCACCGCTGTTTCGTATGGCACCAGTAGCGGTACTGGCTGGTGATGATGATGATGATGGATGACCGACATGGTAGTAGACTAGTGCGCGCGATGACCGGATGCAACCCAATCCCTTTTTTTACGTACTACTGTGTGAATGAAGACGCTCACTTGCTCTTTCAAAATGCCAATTTTTGCCTCCGGGGACACTCCTGTTGTCAAAAGCGAAAAATGACAACTCTTGGATAAAAACAGAGCAACCACTATTATTTAATTTTTTCCTTCCCAACAGGAATCTTGACAAAAAATAGTTGAAACTTCTGTCTGTAGCCTGGTGATTCTATTTCCCCCCAAGTACTAGTACAGCAAACAAGGAGACTCTTTGGAGCCGCGTAGTAGTAAGTGGGTCACGAAGAAGAAGAAGAAGAAGAAAAGAGCCCTGCGACTGCTGTACTGGACAGCACTGCGCGGCCTCCACTGAACCAAGGATGAAAAAGGCAAGCACACAATTCTTAGCTAATGCCTGTCGAGGAGGAGCGCCCCAACCATCACCCAGTACTCTTAGTAGTGCTCAACAAGCGAGCGACAGCATCCGTAGTAACGGTAGAATAGTATTTGATTATTCGTATATTTTTTTTTGTCGTTGGTCTGATGATAGTTGCAAGACGAGTGAGTGCACGATGCTGGAGGCTGGAGGGGAGTGTGCGCTCCTGTGTTGCGCAGTGCGACGTGCTGCATGAAATTTTGTTGTTTGTTTTGGTTCTACTAGCCATGCTGAAGTAATCATGCTCAAATTTCTTCTATAATATTAAATATATGTTGGAAGATTTAGCTGTAGTAGTGGGTATTGGAAAAGTGAGTACTCTAGTAGTAGTGTATACAGTAATAATAGCTACTTCTCGAGCTATTTGTAGCCGTAGCTACACTTTAATTATTATTATTTTGGTCTGGGTCAAAAAATTCTCGACCCATTTTGACCGGTGGTCAAAACCTGACAAAAATAATAACACGTCTTATTTTGAGTCATGGAGGCGTAAAGTTAGCTTCACGTCTGGCCGTCACCGCACTCTGCTGCTACCGTCTGCTGTAAGGAGACGTTAAAAAGGAGAAAGTGAAAAAAGATCCATAGCCTCTCTGCCGCAAAATCAATTTTTTTTTCCTCCAGCACTCAATCATTCATCATCACTGCAGTACCAGTACTTCACCGAATCGATAACTCGTAGAGTACTATCTCAAGTAAGGAGGTCTGAGAAATCGATATTGTTGTTCATCCTGGTTAAAGTAACTCAACAACAATACATCAAGTTTATCAAAAGGATGGCAGCCAGCAACAGTAACAGCTGTAGTGGCGCTGCTGCTGCAGTGGCCAAGGAAGCCCCCGAGCCCAACGCGCTGCAAATGATTTTGTATTCGCTCTACTTTGTGGCTATTTTTCAAGGATTTGTCTACGCTGGTCAGATGGCCTACGATATTCGACTGTACGCAATCAAGGAATACGGTCGAGTGATCCACGAATTCGATCCTTATTTTAATTACCGTGCTACGGAATACTTGTGGGCTCACGGATGGCACGCCTTTTCGCATTGGTTTGACGACATGGTCTGGTACCCATTGGGACGACCAGTGGGAACGACCATCTTCCCCGGAATGCAAGTAACGTCCGTGTTGATTAAGCAGTACATTCTTCCTGACTGGTCCATCAATGATATCTGTTGCTTCGTCCCGGCTTGGTTTGGAGCCATTGCAACCATGGGAGCGGCGTGGCTGACTTACGAATGTACCCAAGATTTTTCCGCGATGCGCACCAGCGTGGCCCAGATTTATGGCGTCACCTGGGTCTACGATAATTTCATTGCCTCGGCGCTCGATGGCTTGGTCAATGGTCTCAAAAAGGCAACCGGGTCGACCTGGGGATTGCCCCAACCGTACGTGAAACGACCAACACCCTGCGTAGAGTCAGCCCTCTGGGCAGCCCTCATTATGAGTATCGTACCAGCACATTTGCTCCGTTCCGTTGCTGGTGGATACGACAATGAATCTGTAGCAACAACGGCCATGGTCCTTACCTTTGCGGCCTGGACGAGGTCGTTACGTGATAGTACGAGCGATGTCACGACAATTGTTTGGGGAGTTATCACTGGCTTTTGCTACTTTTACATGGTTGCGGCGTGGGGTGGATATGTCTTTGTGCTCAATCTTGTGGGTGTCCATGCTTCGTTTTTGGTGCTAATGGGTAGGTTCTCTGGCAAACTCCACAAGGCGTACACCACCTTTTACGTGGTCGGAACCTTGCTGGCCATTCAAGTGCCCGTGGTTGGCTGGACTCCATTGAAGAGTCTGGAACAGCTTGGACCCTTTGTTGCCTTTGTTGGAATGCAAATATTGGAATATTGCCGTCGACAGCAAGTTGCCAGAAACTTGAACTATATGGATTTGTGGAAGCTCCGCATCCGAGTTGGTGCCATGGCAGGCGGAGTCTTGCTGGTACTCGTTTTCTTTTTGGCACCCACTGGATATTTTGGACCTTTCAGCAGTCGTATTCGTGGTCTCTTTGTCAAACATACCAAAACAGGAAATCCTCTGGTTGATAGTGTTGCCGAGCATCAAGCTGCATCGCCCTCTGCTTACTTTCAGTATCTCAATGATGTGATATATTTGGTGCCCTTTGGATTTGGTTTGGTATTGTTGGCATTTTGCAACGACTCCAGCAGTTTCTTGGTAATTTACGGTATCGCAGCCTACTTCTTTTCTCATCGAATGGTGCGCTTGATTCTTTTGACAGCTCCCATTGCCAGTGTTCTTGGTGGAATTGCTCTTGGGCATCTGACATCCTGGATGATCGGAAGTATTTTTCCCGGTACACCCAATGCAGCTGCCATGTGGGCTGCCATGATGGGAAGTGATACGGCAATTGTGACAACGCCACCAGTCACGAGCGCGTCCAAAAAGACTGTTGGTGGAAAGAAAGACAAGAAGAAAGGCAAGACTCCTACCAAAGATGACACTGCCGACGCTGATTCCTCGGATGCCTCTTCCAAAACCGGCGCTCGCGATCCATATTCCGTGAGCGCCATTCGTCTGCTATTGTCGGTTTACATTTGTTTGCAGCTAGCCCCTCGCTTCCCTAAGTTTTTTGAAGTCTGCGATACCATGGCACAGCAAATTTCGCATCCAACCATTATCCAAAAGGCTCGAACCAAGTCAGGAGAGGAAATTAAGATTGATGATTACCGTGATGCATACTTTTGGTTGAGAGATAATACCCCCGAGGATGCCCGTGTGATGGCCTGGTGGGATTATGGTTATCAAATTACTGGTATTGCCAATAGAACTACGATTGCTGATGGTAATACGTGGAATCATGAGCATATCGCTCTTCTCGGCAAGACACTCACTAGCTCAGAACGCGACGGCCATCGCGTTGCAAGACATCTCGCTGATTATATCTTGGTGTGGGCCGGAGGCGGTGGAGATGATTTGGCCAAGTCGCCTCATTTGATTCGAATTGCTAACTCCGTTTATCGTGGCTTGTGTAGCGAGCCAACGTGCCGTGAATTTGGATACTATGTATGTTTGTAACAACGCGTAAAGCGTACGAAGCAGAGTGTTCTTGGTGATTTATTTTTAATGATACAAACTCACGCCTAATGATATTTTTCATGTTTCAATGGTACAGTCCAACGGTGAACCCTCGGAACGAATGGCAGAGAGTATGCTTTACAAGTTGCACAGCCACAAGCTCAAGCCTGGTGTCGAGGCAGATCCCAATCGGTATGTCTTTACTTGCTTGTATGGTTCGTTTCTCTTTTTTTGTTTAATTCAAAAGCAATTATTGAGTTAACAACACATTTCGCTATCGCCCTGACGTTCAATTCGTTACCCCATTGCATTGCGCAGTTTCAAGCTAGTTTATCAAAGCAAGTACGGAAAGGTTCGCATCTTCAAGATCCTGAAGGTCGCTAAAGAAAGCAAGGAATGGGTAAAGAATAATCGTCACTGCGACGCTGGAGGCTGGTTCTGTCCCGGTCAATATCCTCCAGCTCTGCAGAAGATTTTGAATCAGAAGAAGGATTTTAGACAATTGGAAGATTTCAACATGAAGGGAGAAGATGATTCTGAATACCAACAGCAGTACATGGAGAACTTGATGGGAAATGCACCTATTAGAACGAAAACCGCTAAGAAAAAATCTACCGAGGAAGCTTTCAAGCCTCCTCCGAAATTGAGTGAGGCAGAAATTGAAGCGTTCAACGAAGCTTGGGAGAACAATGAATTGACGTCCTATTTGTGGGAAGTAATTTCCCAAAATCGCGAAGATGAATTCAAGGAATTGGTTCGCAACAATCCTGCCGCCGCTCATGTTCGGTCAGAAGATGGCCGAGGTCCCATGTGGTGGGCCCACGAATACAAGCGCACGGGCATTATTGATATTTTGCGCAAGATGAAGGTGAGCGAAAAGCGTACCGATGAAAATGGCAAAACGCCTCTGGACGGATAGTAATAGAGGAAGGAAAAACCCCAAGAAATCGAATTTAGCTAATACAAGGTACTGTAGGGTGTAGGTAGGTTGATCATATTATTTATAAGACTATAGGGAGGTATTTTACTTGACTTTTTGTGCTCGTTTGTTTTAACAAGAACGCAAATTGACTACTTTTTGGCTGCTTCTCGTTCCTTTTGTCGAATTTCTTCTTGTCGTGCCTTGACGGCTTGCAGTTCGGCTCGTTTGGCCTGTGCTTCTGCTGCATCTTCTTCCGCTTCGTGCATCAAATTGAGCCACTTAAGCTTGGCATACTTGGAACGCTGCTGGTAAATCTTGACCGAAAAATCAATTTCTCGCAAGATCAATCGCATGTGAGCATGGGGACGGGTCATTTTCCCGTGTCTAGTAGTAGTAGTAGTAGTAGTAGTAGCAGAACGATGGAAAACGAGAAAGAAGAAGGCATCATGGAAGAGTTTGAGAAAGAATGGGTCGTAATTAGAGATTGCTTCGTTCGTTTGATATTTTTATTCATTCTTGCGCCACACAAAACAAGTACACCGGCATGCCAGCAAGCCAATAGACATACAGATTCAACACAAAACACAAAAATGCAAAAACACACGTACCTTCCTCGTGCCATGGGTTTGATGCGTTTCAACGGCGTTCCGCGTGTAGCAAAGCACTGTGCTACTTCTAATTGTGTTGGTTGCAATCCGTCACGAATATCTGCACGATTCACCGTTTTTTGTACGACTTGCTGGACCGTAGGAGCAAAGGATTTGTCGCAAAATTGCAACTGTCGAAGTGCCTCCGGTACCGGCAGTCCTGCAATCATTTGACAAATCAAATTCAATCGCCAAGGAGAATGTCGAATATTCTTTTGTGTCCCAACGTAGGTTCTCATTTTGGACAAACGCTGATTAATGATACCAGGTTTGACTTTGGGTGCCTTGGTAGAATCCAGTAGTCGATAGGTTCGACCATTGTTGGTTTCGACGAGAAAGGTTGGAGGTCCCGCTGGTTGTTTTTGGAATGATGATGATGATGATGATGTCGCAGCAGCTGATTGCATTGATTGCGTGGAAAGTGCTCTCGTATTGCAACAAGAACGACGAATCAGCATGGACAAGCAAAGGATGGATCTACTACTACAACAACTACTACTACTAGTAGTAGTAATAGAAGTAGAGGACTTGTTTGCCACAAACGATGCAAGCTGTCCTACTCGTAGTAACATAATGATGTCTGTGAAGATGGAATTATTGAACTTGATTTGCCTACTATTACTATTTGTTTTCGAAGCATTAAAAACGGGAACTGGTAATTGATGGAATGCTTCTTCGAACGTTCAAGCGCTGATGATGATGAGCTCTGCAATGCACTACCTGGTAGTTAGGAACGTTAGCGCTGTGCTGCAGCCGCTGATGAGTAGACTACTAATAGCTACTAGTAGTGAAGCTTTCAGGATTCAGGATACGACGACGACACGACGACGGTCGCTGATGTTTTCTGGTTTTGGTTTGAGGAGGAGATGTTGTAAAATCTGGCCGTCGTCCGATTTTGGTTTCCCCTCTTATTGTGTTCCCCCTTTTTGAACCCCCTGGCACAAATTCATTTCGTACTACTAGTAGTAGCTAGCTAGTAGTAGCAGCTAGCTAGTAATAGTAGCATGGTACTAGCTAGCTAGTAGACGAGTACTAGCTAGTACTCCATTGCACAACAACAACAAAAACCAGCATTCATCTTCATCTTTGCTCTGATGGCATTGTTCGAGTAGCTGATTTTAGGTCTATCCTTTTTCCCCCTGTTGTTGTTTAGTGTTTGGTATACATAAGATCAATAAACGGTCAAATCTCCGGTTTATTTCTTCCCTACGCAAGACAAAAAAGATGAATACGGTTGCCGCCGCAACAGCAACAGCAACAGCAACAAATGCCAAAAGTGGAGCGACGACTGGTATCTCTGCTGGTCATTCCAGTACCAAAATAACTCCTCCTCCTTTGGCCGTATCTACAGCAGCAGCAACAACAACAACAAGTACTACTAAAATATCCCAAAACAACAACAACAACAATAGTAGTAATAATAATTACAACAACAAGATGACATCAGAAGAACGACAACGGGAACAGGCATTGCACGAAGTGGAACAAGTAATGAAAGCTCTCGGTACGACGTCCACTCAATTGGATCATTTCAATTTGTTGGGTGTTGTGGCCAATCCACGAGGGTCACAACACGGTGTTCCACCACCACCACCAACATCATCTTCGACGAGTATGTTGCACCTGTCATCGGCTCACGGTCCCAACAACAACAACAACAACAACAACAATAGTGCCACAAATACTGTAACGTCAGCGGATGCCAGTGATTACTTTATCGATACCTACCAAAGTTTAGAATCGGTTGCTACCAGTGTTTCAGGACAAATTGAAGCTCTCAATTCTGTTTTTGAAGATTGGTCACGGCAGTATTTGAACGATTACTATTATTATTCGTACAGTGATGGTAGTGGTGGTGGTGGTAGTGGTGGCGCTGATGCCATTCCGGAATCACAATTGACTGAATTACCACCGGAACTCGACATGTCTCGATTAGATTTGAATACGGTACAGATTTATTTACGACAATCGGGACCGCTGGCTACAAATTTTCGGAAACATGATGCCGAAAAAATGGCCAAACAAGCACGACAGGTAGCATGGCAAAAACAACAAGAACAAGAACAGCAAGAAGAAGAAGAAAAGGAAAAAGTGTCAAAAATAGAGAACAGTAATAGCAATCAAGCAACCAAAGAGGACGTCAAGAATAGAGATACAACCACTACTACGACAACAACAGCAGCAGCAAACAGTCCTGACAATCTGGGAATTCCTGCCATTTTCTTTCAACCCGATTTTGATCTTACCAATCCACAAACCTTTCGAGAATTGCTTTTAACCAATGGTGGTGGCGGTGGTGGTGATGATGATAATAATGATAGCAGCAATGATAAAAAGCACAACAACAACAGCAACATTGACAACAGTCTTTATGTAGCCCTGAATGAACCAACACACGACTTGTTTCATATTCCCAGTCCGGATTACTTTACGGCCGATCTGGACAAGGTTGAAGTAGCACTTTTAGAACAAGTACGGGAAAAATCAGAAGCATTTTTTCAGGAAACCAATCGATTTGCTCAGCTCAAGGAATGGGTCAGTGAACTGCTCGTTGCTGTTCAACACATCCGTAGTCTGTTGGGCGAGGAGGCCAGGGCCATTCAGAGCTGGCAGCAAGTTCCAGAGTGGGACCGCAAACGACATCAGCTCCAGTACCTCGAACGTATATTAGAAGGCGCCAATGATATTTTGAGGTGTAAACAATGCATTGGTGGATTGCTAAGCGCCAAGGATGATCTAGGTGCAGTAGAACAAATCCAGTACGCACGGCGGTTGTTGGCGGGGACGGCGGAAGCAAACAAAGAAGACGATCTTAAGAATATCAACAACAACAACATCAACAACCAAGGATATCATAGGAACAACAGCAACGGCGACGATGATACTTCCTCGGCTACAGCAGGACGACCGCCCAAATTGTCGCAACACGTATCATCTTCTTTTTTGCCAGATAAAGAAGCACCTATTGAGTTGGGACGCATGGAAGCCCTCCGGACGGTAGGAGAACAGTTGAATCAGTACGAATCTCTTGTTGTTACAAGTCTTACAGAAGAAGTTGTGGAAATATTCCTGGAATGGGATACGTCTGCCTTGGCGTCCCTGTACAGTTCTACCAATGCGAGCAGTAGCAACACGAGTAGCAATGGTACACCGTCGTCGATGCGGGCTGCCTCGCACCAAGAATTGCAACGGCGGACCCTGAGTATTTGTACAAGCTTGCAAATGTGTGGTGCCTTGTCGCACATGTCCAAGTTTTACAGTACACGATTGCATGACATGGTACGCATGACAGTTCGAACGACTGTGGGAGAGTTTGCGTCAGATGCGTCGTCCAATTCTGCCGCAACGTCTGTATCAGTCAATGTGACGGCCATGTCCTTGGAGCGCTTCCTTGATTGTTTAGATATGCTCTTCGAACAACTTTTGGGGATGTTGACATCAGCAGCGGGCGTAGACGAATTTTGCCAAAAAGAAGGATTGGATTTGAGAGATGCCGGTACAAAAGTAAACGGCAATGCCAATGCTAGAAATGGTAGTTTTAAAAATACCGCTGCTGCTGAGGATGGGTCGGATCTGGCGGACAAAAAGGAATCTGCCATAAGCGAGATTGTGGCATCTGCTGCCGAACTGTCATCGAAATCCATCGCAGAACTGTTACGACTGCGGAAGGAAGTACACGCGTTGGTTTCCCTGGATGAAATGAGACAAATCTGGGAGACTTGCATAAAATTTGTCGACGAAGTAGAAAATCTGAGTGGACACAAGTGTGTAGCGCTTCGTACCATGCTCTTTTCACAAGCCAAGGCCTTCGTTGAACGAAAGCACGATAGCAACATGACTGCGTTGGCTGCGGCTTTAGATTCGGAGAGGTGGACCCAGTGCGAGGTACGTTGCTCTCGCGTGCCTTTTTAGATTTGATTATCTTTGTTTCTTCCCCGCACACAGATATGTTTCTCATTTTCAGCATGATTCCTCGTTGTCTCTCCTCTTTTGAAACATAAAATAGGTGTCGAATGACAGGCAAGTGGCACTGACTCGGCTTTGTACAGGAAGGGCTGGGATGTCGTCAAGGGGTCGGCTGATGCGCTCATCCAGCATAGGAGAAGGCCACAGCAACACCGCAAAGTCACCAGAAGCTGAGGTGGAAGGCATCCGGTACAAGGTTGTGTGGTCATGTTTGCTGCTTGTCGAAATGATCATGACAAACATTGAAGCCGCTGCCTGCTTTCAGAATTTGGCATCGATGGTCGTTGGAAAGGTTTCGGAGCTCTTACGACTGTTCAATTCTCGCGCAACTCAATTGGTGCTCGGTGCGGGTGCCATTCATTCCGCCGCAAGGCTTAAGTCTATCAACGCAAAGCACCTATCGCTTGTCACTCAGTGTTTGGGAATGACGATTGCTATTTTGCCCCATATTCGAGCTTCTCTTTCGCAACAATTACCCCCAAAACAGCATACGCTCTTGAATGACCTTGACAAAATCAAGAAGGAATACGCCGACCACAATGAAAAGGTCTTGAACAAGTTTGTGACGATCATTGGTGGTATTGTGGAGCACGGACTGGCGAAACATATTGCTGGCACCGACTTTGATGCTCGAGCCAAGCAAGGTAGCAAGGCCCCCGGTGACAGTGTCGCTTGCTGTGTCTTTCTAGAGGGTGTCTTGACGAATACTCGTAAAATGCACCAAGTCCTCAGTGCTCTACTGCCTCCGGAGCATTTGCAAGACGTGTTTTCTCGAATTTTTGCTTTTATTGATCAGAAAATCCCCTCACTAATGATTGCCGCCACAGAAAAAAGCGGTAGCAACGGCCAACCTGCTGGATTTTCGTTCCCCGGTACGAATGACGGCAAGCAGCGATTGCTCGACGAGGTAGCTTCCATGACCAAGCACTTGAATGCTCTCGATGGAGTCTTTCCTTGGGAATTTAGCGCTGTCTCGGTTTTGGCCAAGACGTTGGAATACGAAATTCCAATTGCTTGCACCAATGCCAGCGTGCCGTTGCCAACGAAAGAGCCTGCGGTGGATTCCTCTCCCGAAGATGAAAGCAAAGAGCAAGTAAACGACGAGAAGGAGAGAGACGCAACGGAGGAAAGCAACAACGACGCCACTGTAGTCCCGTCAACAGAGACTTCCACTGAACAAGCCGAAAGCACATCTGCGGATGGAGCACTGGAAACAAGCGATGAGGGACCAACGGCTACAACTCCAGAGGATCCTAAGGAAAGTACTGTTGTGGCAGAAAGCGCCGATGATTCTCCTCCAGAGAAGAAGTCGTCGCAACTCGAGGACACCATAGAGGACAAAGAACCCGTGCAGGAGCCAGATGTTTCGAGTTATGAGACGCAAACAGACAGCACCCATTAAAGCTACTAGACAGCTTTTGAAAAGCTTTTCTACTACTTGGTACCAGTTACTGTACCATACTAGCTAGTGATGTGTAGTGTGTCGTTAGCTACTACCAGTAGTAGTAACTACTAGTACTCATCAGTCTGATGCTACGGTACTAGTAGCAGCCAGTAGTACTCTACTGTACCGCTCGGAGTAGCAAGCAGTACATCAACACGACTGGTGGTGTAGTAGCGACCTTTTACAAGATAGATGACGAAAACCACGGAAGCCTACGGAATTATCAAAAAAAAATCTGCACTGGGTGTCGAATATGCGGCCGGGTTTGAAGCTGATAACCAATTTTCCAATGCTCTCTTACTCGCTACTACCTAACTCTAGATTGCTAGTAGTACCAGTAGCAGTAGTGCTCGGTACTACTAGCTAGTACTGATGAGATTGCTACTAGTCTACTAGCTACTAGCTAGTAGTAGTAGAATCAACAAAACAAAAACGAGACAAAGAAAGCCACCTTCATAGCTCGGAATACTAATTCGTCGTAATCACCACTCGACAACAACAACTCATCCAACACAAAAGAACTCGGTCCTGCGGAATCTTGTTGATTATTAATTTGGACTGTTACGATCCCAAACAGGCGAAGAGAAGGAAAAGAGTCGATTCTCCTCCTGTTTACGTACCGCCAGTACTGAAATCCACGTAGTCCTGAAATTTTGCAAAGCAAACATCCAGTCCAACAACAAATCATTTGTGTTTGATCTTCCAGTGAGACAACCGCACACAGACCAGACAAGAAAAAAGAAATTCAAACAGGTATACATACATCATACATAATCGTTATCAGTATCAACACCATCCACCATGGCAGCAGCAATGAACGGAACTGGAGGAATGGACGTGGCAGCCATTATGCAACGCCTTACCAATCCTCAAGACTTTGATATCTCTTTGTTGGATCAATTGGTGGCCGCCACGTTCGATTCCAAATCACCCCAACGAGCCGCTGCCAACAAGGCTCTCATGCAACTTCAGAATGTCGATGGAATGTGGCAAAAAGCGGATGCCATTATGGAAAACGCACAGAATCCCGCTACCCGCTTTTTTGGTCTCCAGATACTGGACGATGCCATTAAAACAAGGTACGAACGAACGCGTGCAAGCTGTTGGTTGCATTGGTCGGTTTCCTACAATTTTTTTGCTCACTCCGTCTATACGTAATTAACACTTTACCGCAGATGGAAAGTCTTGCCGCCTGATCAAAGGGAAGGCATCAAGTCGTACGTGGTGGGGAAAATCATTAGCATGTCTTCGGACGAGGCCGTCTTGCACCGAGAGCGTGTCTTTTTGTCCAAACTGAATCTTACCCTCGTCCAGATTCTCAAGCAAGAGTGGCCTCACAACTGGCCATCCTTCATTTCGGATCTCGTGGGAAGCAGTAAAACTTCAGAGCTGCTCTGCGAAAACAATATGCTCATACTCAAATTGCTGTCGGAGGAAGTTTTTGATTTCTCACGTGATCAAATGGTGACGGAAAAGGTCAAAACAATGAAAGAAAGTTTGAATGGAGAGTTTTCGGCCGTCTACCACCTCTGTGACTTTGTCCTAGATCACAGCCAGCGACCGAGCCTCCTAAAGGTTACCCTACAGACACTGCAACGATTTCTCACATGGATCCCGCTAGGTTTTATCTTTCAAACCAAATTGATTGATATTCTTATCAACAAGTTCTTTCCTGAACCACAATTTCGAAACGAGGCTCTCGACTGTCTTACGGAGATTGGATCGCTCACAGATCTAGAACCGCAATACGATATCTTGTTCTGTCAAATGTTCAGCGGCTTCCTCGCGCGACTCAACGAAATCTTTACACCAGAAACCGATTTGGCGCCCGCTTACAACAATGGAACGGAAGACGACCGTCTTTTTATTCAAAAGCTATCCTTGTTCCTATCGGGCTTCGTCAAGGCCCATCTCAAAGCCTTGGAGACCTCGTGTGATAGCCAACAAGCACTCCTTACGGCTCTCTTCTACATGGTGCGAGTATCGGAGGTCCGAGAAACCGAAATCTTTCGAATCTGCCTTGAGGCCTGGCACATGCTAGCAGAAGACTTGTACAAGTCAGAACATCCGTACAGCGACAACAGTGTTCTCAATGGAGCTTCCAACAATCGCATAGTTGGCGGTGCCGTCGGGTCGTCAAGTCGAAAATACCTTTATGGTCCTGTCCTCAATGGGGTTCGGCAGGTCATGATTGCCAACATGGCCATGCCCGAGGAAGTTCTTATCGTCGAGGACGAAAATGGGGATATTGTTAGAGCACCGACGAAAGATACAGAAGTCATTGCTCAGTACAAGACCATGCGAGATACGCTGGTGTATTTGACCCATCTTAATTGCGAAGACACGGAGAGTATTATGCTTTCCAAGTTGACCGAGCAAGTCGATGGAACGGCCTGGTCTTGGAACAACCTCAACACTCTTTGCTGGGCCATTGGATCCATTTCGGGAGCCATGGCGGAAGACGAAGAGAAGCGCTTTTTGGTCACTGTCATTAAAGATCTGTTGGGATTATGCGAGCAGAAGCGGGGAAAAGACAACAAGGCGGTCGTCGCCAGTAACATTATGTACGTGGTGGGTCAATACCCTCGCTTTCTAAAGGCCCACTGGAAGTTTTTGAAAACAGTGGTCAACAAACTGTTTGAGTTTATGCACGAGAGCCACCCCGGGGTGCAAGATATGGCGTGCGATACCTTCTTGAAAATCTCGACAAAATGCAAGCGTAAATTCGTAACGCTACAGCCAGAGGAATCGACGCCGTTTATCTGTGAACTCGTCGATTCGCTCGGTAATATCATTAGCGACCTTCAGCCGCACCAAGTGCAAGCCTTTTACGAAGCTGTTGGTTGTATGCTCAATGACCGAGGCCCACAGGTGACAATCGATCGACGGGCTATTCTGGCCAAGCTGATGGAAATGCCTAATCGGGCGTGGAATATTGCCATGGAACAAGCCAAAGTGAATGTTGAGACGCTGGTGGAACCCAACACTATCAAGGAATTGATCAAGGTGTTGAAAACAAACAACCGCGTTTGCACTTCAGTCGGTCCACTTTTCACGCATCAACTGAATATGTTTTTCCTTGATATGCTCAACGTTTATAAGGTTTATTCAGAGCGAATATCGGTGGCCATTGCGCAACAGGGGGCAATTGCGACACAAATGAGTTTGGTTCGAACGATGCGATCAGCGAAAAAGGAAGTGCTGCGATTGCTCATTGTGTTCATTGACAAGAGTGGCCCACCCGAAGCGGAACCGCGAGCAGTTGCTCAAGGATTTATTCCACCTGTGCTTGACCCAATCTTGGGCGACTATAAGCGCAACATCGCCGGTGCCCGGGATCCCGAAGTTTTGACTCTCTTTGCGACCGTCGTTGAAAAACTCAAGACCAATGTCTTGAATGACGTTCCCCGGATACTGGAGGCTGTTTTTGAATGCACCCTCACGATGATTACTGCCAACTTTGAGGATTATCCTGAGCATCGCATTTGTTTCTTTGAATTTTTAAAGGTACGACTGATCAATACATTTGTGTGCTTCAATTTTATTCTTGGTACTCATTCTATACATTTTGTTTCTCCTATAGGCCATAAATCAACACTGCTTTCCTGCCCTCTTCAACATTCCTCCCGAGCACCAAAAACTGGTTGTCGACGCCGTTGTTTGGGCTATGAAGCATACTGAGCGGAATATTTCTGATACGGGTCTCGAGATTCTATACGAGTTACTGCTAAACGTCGGAAGAACGCCCAACGTGGCCCAACCATTTTATCAATCCTTCTTGCTAACGCTTATTCAAGATGTGTTTTCAGTAATGACAGATCGCCTACATAAATCTGGTTTCAAGATGCACGCTACACTACTTCGGCATATGTTTCATTTAGTGCAGATGAACCAAGTCACTGTTCCTCTGTTTGATCCAGCCACACAGCCTGCTGGTCAGACTAATCCTGCCTTTTTGAGAGATCATATTTCGTCGCTTCTCATTACCAGTTTTCCCAACTTGACTCGCACGCAAGTATCTCTATTTGTGGAGGGAATGTTTGATGTCAAAATGGACTTGCCAACCTTCAAGACCCATCTTCGCGATTTCCTCATCCAGTTGAAGGAATTCAGCACCGAGGACAATTCTGCCATGTTCAGTGATGAGGCCGAACAATCCAAGCGACAACAAGAACAAGCGATGATAGCGCAGCGTCAGGCTGTACCAGGATTACTCAAGCCCTCGGAGATTGACAACGATCTCTAATTCCGAGAGTCGTTTTTTTTAATTTCTCTCCTTGTCGACAGTGATAATTCATTGCATCGAAACAACTCATAGTAATTAAAAAGGAAGTGTCCTCTTAGAAATAAGCCTGGTTCGACAATATACTACTCCGAGTACTATTTATTTAGTGAATATCATGCGAAAGATTGTTGTCTTTATTTTATAGCTTTATGAAACACCATGAAGCAATTTCTCGAGTGAGTCATAAAATTCAAAATTATGTTGTCCCTGGGCTATCATTGGATGCCACCAAAGATTACTTTGTAGGCAAAGAACAAAAGGAGTACCAGACGAAAACGGGAATTACCAAAGAGTCGTCGGATTGCGGTAGCCAGCAAATCTGTAGGACTCTCTTGGGCGGTAACGTCAACGTCAACGGCAGTTTCGCGTTTCTTGCGTCTTCTTCGTCTTCGTCGTTGTAGTGTTTTGGATCTCGACGAGGTTTCGGTGGTACTAACGGCGGTGGGAAGTACTATTTTTGATGTATCGTCTGTTTCCAAAACTGGATGTACCATCATACTAGTCGTTTGTGCAATCTTTCTACTAGTAGCAGCAGAAGTTGCCGAATCATCATTTTCTTTCGCAGTCCTTGTTATTGCAGCGAAAGTGTCTGTCTTCACCTCATTCGTTAGGGTTACGGCTGCCTCTTCTTGGTTTCCAATGGTCCTTTCGGAATTTTTCTGCACCCTTTCAACCATTATTTTGTCATTGTTGTTGTTGTTGTTGTTGTCATCAACATCGTCTGTAGATGAAATTTTGTTGTTTGCCGCGAAGATCTTTGGAGATGCAAACAGTCCTTGTTCCAGCATTTTCGCATGATCAATGGTGATAACGTGTGCTGTGTGACCTGCTGCTATTGCTGCTGCTGCTGTCGTCGTCGTCCTGTTGGGATTGTTTTTCTTCTTCGACACTTTGGTGGTGGTACGGAACGATTGTTTCCAAGATCGACTTTGAATGGCCATTGCACGTCGGTCTTCGGGAGATCTGGACATGCCACCAATTTCTGTGGCCGGTGTAATAAAGTGCAATCTCAAACTCTCGATCAAAGTTCTCAGATTCCACGCACTGGGTTTCCACGTTTCTGGATGAAAGGCACTGGCACTGAGACAGATGTCTGCCAGCGGCACGAATCGACCGGACGGTGTCCACATCTGGACCCTGGGTGGTGCAGCTGGATAGTTGGGTGGTAAAATCATCCGACCATGATATATCCCTCCCTCGTAGGGACTCGATTCTAATCCTAAAATCGAAAAATGCCAAACAAACAGATTGGAACCCAATGGTCCCATGCAAAGATGAATGGGTTCCTGTTGTTCCCTTGCTGTTTCTGTTGTAGTAGTACTAGTTGTAGTACTGTTCGTATCATCATCATCATCATCATCACTGTCATCTGCCACATCAATGCCAGCCGCATTCTTATGATTGTTCTTCTTCTTTTTCTTTTTTGTTTGTTGTCTGCTTGCAATACTACTACTACGAATAGGTTTCTGTTGTACCCAATCGTACGCAATTCCCATTTGTACCGAATCTTTCCATTCTCGTTGTATCCGTCGAACGAACATGGATTGTGAGCTGGACAATAATAATGATCTTTTCGTTTTTGTTGTTGTCGTCGTCGTCTTCTTCTTCTTTGGAATCGTTTTCTTCGTTTTCTTTGGTTTCTTCTTCTGTTGGAATGTCTGTCTCATTTTGGGTATTCCAGTAGTAGTAGTAGCAGTAGTAGTACTTTGACGTTTCCCTTGCAGAATATCTTTTTCTTTTGTAGATAAAATGCTGTTGTGCTGATCCAAAAGTTGTTGTCTACTGCTGCTGTTGCTGCTGCTATCCTTCGTGGTCTCTGATAGAGTTGTTGGTATCAAAGGATTATTATTGTTGTTGTTGTTGTCAGTGGTGGTGATATTATTATTATTATTATTATTATAATGGAGAGAAGGATGAAGAGGAGGAATACTATTCGTATTCGTATTAGGAGTGGAAGCGTCAGTCCATCTCAACAGCCAAACCAAACATAATAGAACAGCAACAGTAGTGATCTTATTATTAAAAGATGGTTTGATGGTAGAAACAACCTTCCAATCATCTCCTTCTGTGATGTAATAATGATAATAATAATAATAATAATGATAATAATAATATGATAGCAATGGCCTTGGTCGTTTCTGTTGTTGTACCTGCCGCTGCTGTGATGTTAGCGTTAGTCGTCGTCGTGGTCGTTTCCGAGCACTGGTACTGGTACTACTATTACGGCTACTACTACAACTACTACTACTAACATTAGTAGTAGTAGTAGCAGTTGTTGTTGTTGTTGTTGTTGTTGTTGTTGTTATTATTGTTGTTGTTTTTGTTGACATGGTAGACTAGTGCTAGCTGCTAGCAGAGCAGAGCAGAGCAGAGCAGAGAGCAGAGAGCAGAGAGCAGAGGACAGAAGGAACTGATTGAGACAGGCAAAAGGCAAAATCGTTTAGCAAGCTAGCTCTCTACTACTCTAGCTAGTAGTAGTAGCTATTTGGAGTACAGTGACAAGAGGAATTTCTGCTTGGATTATTATTATTAATAATAATATGATAATAAGTGGATTGAGCGAAAAGATGATGGCTTCCACCGGGATGGGGCAAAACTAATGATTAGTAGATTTTGTTGTTGTGGCGGGTGGTGGAGCGAGACGTGTAGACATAAAAGGTAGCTGGCGTAGAGATAGTTACCTCTAGTAGTAGTTGTTTGGCACAGTACTATAATGTGTAGTCCGTCGTGTAGTAGTAGCAGTAGTAATAAAGGCAGCACTCCTACTACTAGCTACTAGTAGCTACTACTACTACTCTACTAGTAGTATGGTACTACAGTATAATATCTTTCTCCTTGCGTAGCAGGCTAGGCTTCATTTGGGGGGTCCTGGGCAACACACTCTCTAATTACTAAGCAGACGTTATTTTCTCTCCTAAGTAAGGGCTTTATGT